>Ga0123354_10000074_pt1 | contig 76467 bp, 65 predicted proteins | sample TergutLab28metaG_2_FD_97872 | JGI IMG/M metagenome (GOLD analysis project Ga0123354, IMG submission 97872) | Labiotermes labralis P4 segment gut microbial communities from Petit-Saut dam, French Guiana - Lab288 P4 | ecosystem: Host-associated > Arthropoda: Insects > Digestive system > Gut ... | reverse complement strand
TTTGTTTTTTTGCTGCCTTTTTTGACAAAGCACCTCATTTCAAGCCTTTTATTCTGTCGAAATTTATTTTTAACTACTTTATACTCTTACCCTTACCTACATTTGCAACATCAAAATTTATTCAAAGAAAAAAGTCATTCTGAGTGTTTCTACAAAAACTTTCTTACGAAGAATCTAGATTCTTCGTAAGTACATCTCTGAAGTATGGCTCAGAATGACATTATAACTTTCAAAATTACACAATTTATACAATTATTTAATCTGCTTTTGCCCATATAATTATTCTATTTTTAGCATCATCTGTACAAGTGCTTAATGTTATTTCTGTTGCCCCTTGAGTATCCCTTATAAAGCTTGCATCTTCTGGTGCTGCTTGATATTTTTTATATATTGTATATGTAACAGTCTTGCCTGATGTATCAGTTATATATATTTTATCCCCAATAGATAATTTTGCATTATCTGAGAAAAATGTTCCATTTCTATAGTCGTGACCAACTATAACTGTATTCCCAGTCTTATTTAATCCTGGACCTGTTAATATTGCAACCGCTGTTTCCAATCCTTTTACTGATGCTTCACTTAACACAGGATATTTTATATTTGTCTTTGGTATTTCAATATATCCTACCATAGTAAAACCTTTATAATTTATTCCGTCTGTATTGCCATTACTTGTATTTATTATATTTCCAGTGTTTGAATCTGTTCCATCTCCAGCTGAGTTTTCATCATCAAAAACTATATTGGCGTACGGATTTATCGTTCCCCCACTAGTATTATCTCCTATTGCTACAAGATTATTATTTGAATTTGCACTTGTATTTGAATCTGTATTTACGTATACATTTTTAAATGCACCTATTCCATCATCTGCTGAATTATTTATATTCCACTTGTTTATTGTATCTACTGCAAAAAATATTAATAATCCAATTACTAATATTGCTATTACTATTAATAAGATTGTTAAGAATTTACCATATTTTTTATTCATATGTTCCTCCTCTTTCCCTTTTTTTATATTATAACATGTTTTTGACAAAATTTACAATAACCATTATTATTATATCATAGATTTACATAATATTCAATACAATTTGTCAAAATTTTACAAAATTTACAAAATTTCTAATTCCTTATTTAAATAAATCGAATATAAATATACAGCCTTTACTTTTTTCCCAGTTGCTTCCTCAAGAGCTTTTTTGTATAACCCCAACTGTTCCTTATATTTATTAATTATTAACTCTGCTTCAACTATATAATCCGTCTTATAATCTACAAGAACTAACTCATTGTCCTCTTCAAAATATAAATCAATTACCCCTTGCACTAGTATATTGCCAATATAAGTATAAACACATATTTCTTTAAATATATTATTGGATTTTTTGATTCGCTTTGCAAAGTCCGAATTAATAAATTCATATATTTTATTTATATCAATAGCTTCGTTCTCTTTTTTAGTAATAATTTCTTTTAAAACAAACCCTTCAATTTCCTGCTTTAAATTTTCTAAAGTATATTCCTTTTTGAAATCCAACTTTTGCAAAATTAAATGGGTAACTGTCCCAATTTCTGCTCTAGTAAGTGGCATCTCCCCTTGCAAAAACTTAGGTTTTTCTATTTCAACCGTATTGTTTAACGAAATTAGACTTTTATCAGGCACAGAATTTACAGCAACTTCTGGGTCCGCCACTACTACCATATTGTTAATTGCACTTACAGAAGTTTTACTTTGTATTTTTGTTAATAAAATATCTTTATACTCCCACAATAATAAATGATTTATCTCTTCCATTTGACTATCATCTATTTTTAAAGTATTCAACACTTCATACAAATCATGTTTTATTTTTACTTCTTCCTTAATATGAAACTTCTTATTTAGTTCTGTTATATTGAAAACTCTCCAATCCATAATCTTGCTCAAGTTTTCATTACAATTTAAATATATTAATTCAAGCCAATCTAAATAAGAACTACCATTTTTTAACAATAAATTATCAATTTTATTCCCTTTGTTTGCACTTAACAACGTCGCTTTTTGCTCTAGTTTTTCATTAACTTTGCTTGAAACACCTGTAATAATCAACTTTTCCTTACTTCTGGTTAATGCAACATATAAAACTCTCATCTCTTCTGATAGGCTGTCATTTTTTAACATTATTCTTACTGCTTCTTTTGCCAACGTATTATATTCAATTTTTCGCTCATTATTTATATATTTTGGACCCAACCCCAGACTTTCGTGTAGCAATATTGTTTCATCTAAATCACGTAAATTAAATTTTTTACCTACCCCAGCTAAAAACACTATAGGAAACTCTAGCCCCTTGCTTTTGTGTATACTCATTATTCTTATAACATTTTCATTCTCCCCAATTAACTTTGGAGCAGATAAATCGCTATTGCTTTTCTTTAAGTTATCCATAAACTTAATAAAATTAAACAATCCTTTAAAGCTAGCTTCTTCATACTGTTTCGCCTTTTCAAACAAAAATTTTAAGTTTGCTTGTCTTGCGTTACCGTTTGGCATTAAACAAACGTAGTTATAATACCCTGTTTCTAAATATATTTTCCATATAAATTCATTCAATGGAATGTGTTGATGTAACACTTGCCAATTTTTTAACTGTGTTAAAAAATTTTCTAATTTTTGCTTACACAAAGATGAATGTTCATATAAATCTGTATATTCCAACATTTTTTCATAAAACGTAATATTTTTTTTATTTAAGCCAATTTCTAACAACTCATTATCACTAAATCCGCCTATATTGCTTCTTAAAACAGAAACCATAGGAATATCTTGCATTGGATTATCTATTATTTTAAGTAAGTTTAACATTACTTCTATTTCTAAACTTTTAAAATAACTCTCTGACGAATCACTAAATACTGGCATATCTAAATTTAAAATTTCCTTTTCGTAAATAGGTGCATTTTCTTTTGTTGAACGTAGCAAAATTACTATATCCTTATATGTTGCTCTTCTGTAGCCTTTGTCCTTGTCGAAAATATAATAATTGCTATTTAATAATTCTTTTATTCTGTGAGCAACATATCTTGCCTCTAATTCAACCTTTTCTGGTTTTTCTAGAATGTCATTTTCTGGGCGGGCATGGTCGTCTGTCCCCATATCTTCTGGGTTGTCGGAGATACCAGCCCCTACATCTTCTCCGTCTTCCGGTCTTTGCCCTCCGACTTCTGTATCAATTATTTCTATACTTAGTTTACCAGCACAATTTGTCCTTTCGTTTGATGCAGGGAAATTTGCTGTGTAGTTTAAATATTCCTCCTTTGTGTAATTAATGTCGCCTAATTTTTTACTCATTATACTTTCAAACACAATATTTACAAAATCTACAACATTTTCCCTACTTCTAAAATTGTTAAACAATTGTATTTTCAAGCCTTCATCATTATTCGTATTTCTTTTAAGTCCATGCTCATCGTGCTCTTCCACTGTTCCTTGACTTTTTACATCTGTAACAATAAATTCTTCCTTAGTCTTATATTTCTCATACTTTTTAATAAACAATTCTGGTCTTGCTTGCCTAAATTTATATATACTTTGCTTTACATCCCCAACCATAAACATATTTTTACCATTTGAAACCGCACTTAAAATAGTCTCCTGTACCAAGTTGCTATCTTGATACTCATCTATTGCAATTTCTTTAAATTTATTCATGTAATTTTTAGCCACGTAGGTTGGAACATGAGCGTTTTCCTTTTGTTCAACTAATATTTTTAAAGCATAATGTTCAATATCGTTGAAATCTATAATGTTTTTTTCTTGTTTTTTTTCAGTATATTTTTCACCAAATTTAACCACTAAATCTTTTATTCTCATTAAATTTAAATACATGCTATAAATATCTTCGTTTGCTTCTTTCGAACTACAAATCATAAATCTGTCTCTAACTTTATTAAAACTCTTTTTTACAGTATCTCTTTTTTGTTTTGCCTCTTCTTTTAAGCTAGATACACATTTTTTATCAATTGGCCATTTTTGGAAATCTACTTTACTAAGAACTTCATATGCTTTATCCCATGAATTTAAAATGTCTCTAACTTCATCTAATTTAGAAACATCCGATAAAATACAATCATAAAATCTTAACAACTCACTGTCTTTTGCAAGTTGTTCTAATATAATTTTCAATTCAGTTATATTACTTTCTACATTTTCTGTAATTTCTTCTAGTAAAATCTTTCCCCAAACAGTAGTAGCAAAATCATTTTTTAAACTATTTTTTAAATTAAATTTTTCTACTTGGTTCTCTAACCATTCTTGCGGAAATGGATTGCTTTGTATATATTCATATATTTTAGAAATTAAATCCTTTAAGTTCCCATCTGTCCTATATGTAGCATAATTATTTATTAATTCCAAAAAATCTGGGTCTTGAGCTTCGTATAACTCTTCAAATAAGTCCTCCATTGCTTCTATTTTTAGCAATGCTAAATCAGAGCTATCTCCTACTTTAAAATTTGAAGATACCCCTATTTCAAAAAAATTATTCCTTATTACATCTAAACAAAATGAATGAATTGTACAAATACTAGCTCTATTTAAAAGGACAATTTGTCTTTGAAGATGTGCATTATTTGGGTCCTTGTCCAATTTATTATATATTGCCTCTAATACTCTCATTTTTATTTCAGAAGCAGCAGCATTAGTAAATGTAACTACTAATAATTTGTCTATATCTATTTTATCTCTAATTACTTTTTGTACTATTCTTTCAACCAAAACAGCAGTCTTACCACTACCCGCAGCTGCAGATACTAGTATATTTTTGTTTTTTTCTTCTATTGCCTGCAATTGATTTTTTGACCATTTTATTTCTGCCATCTTTTATTTTCCTAATTGTTTTCTTTTGGTAATGTTAATATTTTGCTTTCTCCTGTCTGGTGCCTTTCTTCTATTTTTATCTACTGCAATAGACTTGTTTTCAGTCCTTCTTTGTTTTTTTCTTCTTTCATCAAATATATCTCCATCATTATCAAACACTAACATATTTTTCACCTTCTTTTGTATTATTTTTGTTCTTTCTTATATTTTTGTTATACGTCTTCTCTTGAATTTTCTTTATTATTCTCGTCACTAGCAATTAATTCATTTCTTCCACGTTTAGACTTTTTAGGCTTTTGTGTTTTTATCTTATCACCATTCGAATTCTTTATCCTATCACTAAATGTTTTTTTAGATTCCCCTTCATTTACTCCCAGTGTTCCTTCTAAATATGCAATATATGAATCACTCTCTTTTTGCATTGTCGCAACTTCACCAATTCCTTGCTCGCTTAATTTTGGATTATCAGCATCACTCATCATAGTCCCAAACGCAAGCATACCTGTAAAAAACATTGCTTTCCCTAGGAATCCTGATTTTTTATTTTTCCCATTTCTATTTTCATTTCCTTTTTCTTTTTCTATTACTTCTACACTCATAATTACTCTTAAACTTTATTTTAAGAATTTCACCCCTTTTTTTGCTTAATTAAACAAATTTGTTTATATATTAACATAAAACTTGAAAAAAGTCAACTCATCTATATTGTTCTAATTTTTCTGCTGTCTTAGTTTTTCTTAATTTCCCCAATGCCTGGTTTTGCAGTTGTCTAGCACGTTCCCTTGTAAATCCAAGCTCGTTTCCAACTTCTTCTAATGTCATTGGTTCATCGTTACCTATTCCATATCTTAGCCTTAAAACTTTTGCTTCCCTTGAATCTAAAGTAAAAAAAAGTACCTGATTTATTTCTTCTGATAATTTATTATCAAATTCTTTTCGTTCTATAATTTGAGCCGGATTATTTTCTTCATCAGATGCTATAATATTATTTAAATCATTGCCTTCTTCCCTTTCTCCTGATGGTGTTTCTAAAGAAACCACATCACTAGTATTTGTAATTATTTGTAGAAGCTCCGTTACGTCTTCAACAGGCATACCTAACTTTTCTGATAATTGTTCTAAAGATGGATTTTCTCCTAACTTTTCAAATAATTCATTTGAAGCACGAATTACTTTCACTGTTTTCTTTTTTGTTACTGAGGGAACTCGTATGATTTTCTGTTTATCCAACTTGTAGTTATCAATCATCACTTTAATCCAAAATTTAACAAAGGTACTAAATTTATTACCTAGACTACTATCAAATAATTCAGCACCTCTTATAATGCCAATGATAGCTTCTTGATTTAAATCTTCAAATAACATCTTATTTGTATTATTGCGACTATTATATCCTCTTGGGAAATTTTCTATTACATTGTGTATAGCCAATCCAAGGTTATGTTCTACCAATGAATTCCTTGCCTCTATAAAATCTTTGGTAATTCCTACAAGTCTTCGTAGCAATTTAATCTTTTCTTCTTTATCAGGTGAATTTATACCTATTAATGTGTCTATTTCTGATTCAATATTTTCAATCTTTGAAATTTTTATTGCTAGCTCAATTTTTCTGTTTTCTTTTATCTCTTTACCATTCATTAATTCATTTATTATCTTTATAATATCTTTAGAATCTTTTTGAATTCTTTCCGATAACTCCGCTTCTTCCTTTCGAGTCAGTATTTTTCTTTCGCCGATTGTTAGCTGATTTTGAAGAAAATCCAATTATTTTATTAAGTGCTTCTAATGCCTCTGGTATATCTCTTTCACCCATTTGTTTTTCCTTTCATCTCTCACATTCCTCTTCTTCAATAAAGCCTTCTAATTTTCTTCTTCTGCTTGAATGCCTTAATCTATTTAATGCCTTTGCCTCTATCTGTCTAATACGTTCTCGACTAATAGCAAATTCTCCTAAATTACCAATTTCTTCTAGTGTCATTCCTGTACCATATTCTTCGCCTTCTACTAACCCATATCTTAACTTTATAATTCTTCGTTCTCTTGTCGGTAAAGTATCAAGCACCTCTTTCACTCTTTCTCGCAAAGCTCTCCTACTTGCAACTTCCTCTGGATCAACACTGTTTGTATCTGGTAGCATATCCTTTAAGTAGGCACTATCGCCATATTCTCTCTTATCTCTCCCTATGGGTGTCTCCAAAGAAATTGTACTAACATCCATAGCCACTTTAATTTTTTCCACATCTTTAATAGACATCCTTAATTCTTTTGCTATTTCTTCTGTTGTTGGTTTTCTTCCTAATCTTAGATATAAATCTCTTGTAGCATTATTAAAAACATCCATTGCTTCTTTCATATGAACAGGTATCCTTATAAGTTTTGCTTGATCCATTATTAATCTAGTTACAGCTTGCATAATCCACCATGCCGCATAAGTACTAAACTTATATCCTTTTTCATAATCAAATTTTTCTACTGCTCTTATCAATCCATAGTTACCTTGCTGAACTAAGTCTGCATACTCTACTCCCTTACCTTGATAATTTTTTGCAATTGATATAACTAACCTAACATTAGATTTCATTAGGTCATTTCTTGCTTCTATAAAATCTTTAGCAGACTTTTCAAGTAATTCTAATAACTGAACTTCTTCTTCTTTGGGTAATATGTGACCAACTCTTTGTATAATATTTTGTGCATTTTTAATTTCTCCAGCGACACTTTTAATTCTTCGAGTCCCTCTATCTGTCGCTTCAATTGACATATCATTTCCCATTAATTTATTTTCTGCATTTCTAATTTCTTTTGCAGCTGTTTTAATTTTCTTCCCTAAATTTGTTTCTTCGTCTCGAGACAACAATTTACCTCCTGTCTTATATACATCTTTTAAATATATATCTACAGGACTTCTCCCTTTATTGGAATCTTCATAACTTGGATTTTCACAATAAAGTTGTCCCAAATCTTTAAGTTTATCGTTCGTTGGTCCTCCGCCATCTATGTCCTCCGTTAGCTCTATGTCAGCTATGTCGTCCATTGGCTCTATGTCATCTAATCCATTATCTCCTAATTCTTCATCATGTCCTCCATCAACATGTTCATCTCTATCATCTGAGTAATCATTTTTGTCAAAAAATATTGCCTTAAATGCGAGTCGTAGTCCTGGTTTTCCTTCTCCTTTAATTGAATTATTTCCCCTTTTATTCATTACTTTTTCCTCTTTTTCACATTAAACTTCACTAAATATGTTAACATAAAAATAGGAAAAAGTCAATCCTAATTCATATAATCCCTTAACCTTTTGCTTCTACTTGGGTGTCTTAGCTTTCTTAATGCCTTTGCTTCTATCTGTCTAATACGTTCACGAGTAACCATAAACTCTCTACCAACTTCTTCTAATGTCCTCGATTTACCATCATCCAATCCAAATCTTAGCCTTAAAACTTTTGCCTCTCTTGGCGTTAACGTCCCCATAACTTCATTTAATTGTTCCTTCATCATCATATATGCCGCTGAATCATGTGGTGCTGGGCTATCTTCATCTGGTATAAAGTCTCCCAAATGGCTATCCTCTTCTTCACCAATTGGCGTTTCTAAAGAAACTGGGTCTTGTGCTATTTTTTGAATTTCCATCACTTTTTCAACAGGCATATCCAATTCTTTTGCTATCTCTTCTGGTAATGGTTCTCTTCCTAATTGTTGAAGCAAATGTCTTGAAGTACGAATTAATTTATTAATTGTTTCAACCATATGCACAGGAATCCTTATAGTTCTTGCTTGATCTGCAATAGCCCTAGTTATGGCTTGTCTAATCCACCATGTAGCATAAGTGCTAAACTTAAATCCTTTTGAATAATCGAATTTTTCTACAGCTTTAATTAGTCCCATATTGCCTTCTTGAATCAAATCTAAAAACATCATTCCTCTGCCAACATATTTTTTGGCAATACTTACAACTAGCCTTAAGTTAGCTTCTGATAACTCTCTTTTGGCATCTTCATCATTCTTTAAAATTCTTTGTGCTAATTCAGCTTCCTTTTCTGAAGTTAATAATTGAATTCGCCCAATTTCCCTCAAATACATCCTTACAGGGTCATCTACAGCAACAGAGTGATCTAAGGCAATTTCATTTATATCCTCTAATTCTATATCTTCTAACTCTTCTAGTGCTTCAATATCTGGCTCTTCAAATGAATCCTTTAATACGTCAACGCCATATTCTTCAAAAGCATCAAATACTTTGTCTATTTCCTCTGGATTAACTTCTCCTAACTCCGTTGCAAGTTCTCCATAAGTAATATTTCCCTTTTCTTTAGCTTTTTTTACAATATCCAACACTTTTTTTTCAGTTTTATTATTATCTTTGCTATCTTCTTCTAATTCTTCCTCTTCTAAATCTTCTACATCCTCTACATCATTTGCTTCGTCAAAAATATAGCTATCTATGTCTTCATTTAACTCTTCTTCACTAATGTCTTCAATATCTTCATCTTGTATTTCGTCTATTTTCTGAACTTCCTTTTCCTTTATTTTATCATTCACTTTTTTCTTTTTTTCCTTCGCCATTTTTATCGTCCCTTACCCCTAAAAGTTTTGCTTTACAAATACTTTTTGAGACCCCTTTCTTATTTATTTTCTGCTAATTTAATTATTGTTTTGTTTAATTCATTTTCTAATTTACTTACTTCTTCCCTGTTCAACCCTGTATCTTTTAACTTTTCTATGATTTCATTTCTATCATTTATTAATTTGTTTTGAGTATAGCCTTTAATTACATCGTTTACCATTTTGTCTACATCTGCTATTTCTTCTGTTACTGCCATAATTTCTGTCACTTTACTTATAACTTGTTCATCTTCAAATAAATTCAATATATCACTTATGTTTTGACTATTTTCTTCAAATTTATTATATAGTGTTTCCACAATAATTTTATTTATTTCAGATTTAAAATCTTCTGGCGAAATTATATCTTTAATTTTTTCATAAACTGAAAATTGTTCATTAATTAAAAGTTTTAACACTAAATCTTCTAGCTTATTATCTAAAGTTTTTACTTTGTTTTCTCTTTTTGAAACACTAACCTTTGGTAAATCCAGCACTTTAGCACCTTTGTTTTCACCATATTTTAGTTTGTTTATTTCTGCATATATTGCTTCTTTAGATATTTTATATTCGGTTGAAATTTTATCTATGTATACCTCTTGTTCAATATTGTTTTGCACCATTGAAAGGATTTTTGCAATTTCATTTAAAAATTTAATTCTATCTGTTAAATTGTCTGTTCGTACAGTTTGCCTCAACACCTTTACTTTAAATTCAACTAAAGAAATCGCCTCTTCTACTAACTTATTGAAACCCGCACTGCCATATTTTATTATGTACTCATCTGGATCTTTAGCAGCTTCTCCCATTTGTAAAATTCTAACGTCTAATCCTAAGTTTTGTAAAATTTCTAAACCTCTTATAGTAGCAGCTTGTCCTGCTCCATCTGAATCATATGCAATTATAACTTGTTCTGAATTTCTTAGCAGTCTCCCTTGTGCTTCTGTTAGTGCCGTACCTAAAGATGCAACAACGTTATCTACACCTCGTTGATATAGCGAAACCGCATCCATATAGCCTTCAACCATGATTATTTTTTTACTTTTACTATTCTTCGCTAAGTTTAGACCATATAGATTTCTGCCTTTATTGTATATTAAATTATCAGATGAATTGATATATTTTGGCAAACTATCGTCTAAAACTCTCCCACCAAATGCAATTACCCTTCCTCTAACGTCTAGTATCGGAAACATAAGCCTTTTTCTGAACCTGTCTATAAATTTACCTTGTTCATTTTTATTTACTAAACCTGATGCCAAAATTTCCTCTTCAGTAAATCCTTCATTATTCAGATGCTTATATAATTCATTTAAGTTTCCTGAATATCCAATTAAAAATGCTTTTAATGTTTTATTGTCAAGCTTTCTTTTTTTTACATATTCTTGAGCGATTTTTGCAGTAGGTTTATATAAGTTTTCATGATAAAAGTCTGCTGCTTTTTTGTTCATTTCATATATTTTTTGTTTAAGCTGTTGAGTACCATTATCCCCAAAATCGTTACTTGTGGGTAATATTATCCCTGACTTTTCTGCCATCATCTCTATAGTCTCTTTAAACCCAAGGTTCTCTATTTTTCCCACAAAACGAATAACGTCTCCTCCTACTCCGCAACCAAAACAATGAAAAATCTGGCGCTCTGGTGAAACAGAAAAAGATGGTGTATCTTCTTTATGAAATGGACACAATCCAAAATATCCTCTTCCACTTCTTTTTAAAGTTATGTATTGTGATACAGCATCTACTATGTCATTATGGTTCTTTATTTCGTCGATTATTTCATCACTATAAAAAGCCATTTTATAAACCTTCCCATGATTTATTAATAATATTCGACATATAATTTTAAAATCCTTCTCTGGATTTTTGACTTTTTGGTTATATTTTTGCTTGCATTATGTTAATAGGTATACTTTGATAAGATAAAAAAATTTTGTATCATCTAGCCAAATGATACAAAATTTTTCAACGCCGTTGTTGTGTACATTTTCTGACAATGCTATACAATCTTCTTAAATAATTCCTCTATTTCACTTACTATTTCTTTTGAATCATATTTAAAATCTTGTAAATTTTTTATTATTATATCTCTATATTCTTTATTGGTAAGTAATTCTATTATTTTGTTAGATATATTAATATATTCTTGTTCTGATTTTGGTAAATCAACTAATATACCGTCAACTCCATCTAATAGTTGTTCCCTATATCCACTAGTATTGCTTGCAATTATTGGAATTTTTAAGATTTTAGATTCTGTTACAACAAATCCCCATGCTTCATCTGGAGAAAAAAGTGCTGATAAATCTGCGTCTTTTAAATATTTATATGGATTATTTGTTTCTCCTAAAAATACGACATAATCTTCCAAGTTATGTTCAGATACTTGTTTTAATAATTTTTCGTAATATAGTTCATATTCTACTTCTTTGTTTACTCCTCCAATAAAATACCACTTAAAATTAAGCCCTTTTTCTTTTAAATATTTTGCCAAATCGATACATGTGCTTTGTCCTTTGGCTGGAGAGATTCTCCCTATTGTTAGAATTTTATATACAGAATTATCTAATTCATTTTGATTTACTTTACTTAGATTAATTACTTTTTCATAATCAAGTAAGGGCTGTATTACTTGTATTTTATTTTCTATATCTTTGTTTAATTGCAAAATACATTTTTTCATGTGTTGAGATACACATATTATTTTATTATATTTTAATAATATATTTGAGTTTTTTATAAATGGTAATGGATTTACATGTACCCATAAAACATAAGAATTAGCCAAAACATTATTAAATATTTCGTCATTATCATCCCATACTGCACTATTTATAGCAATATCGAACTTTTCTTTTTTTATATTATTTTCCATCACATTAACTAATTTAACATCCTTAGGAAATTCCTTCATAAATTCTATATTTGAGTTTTTACTCGCATATGCGACGGTTATGTTAAATTCTTTTAAATTCATTTGTTTTACTAAGTTTAACAAAGCAAGTTCTGTACCGCCTCTGTATATTGTATTTGAATAAAAGAGTATATTTATCATTGTTATTCCCTCCATAACTTTAATACACCCATATAATCGATGATTTTTTTATTGAAGTGCAATATTCCCAAATACTGATGCTGAAATATTTTCTTTTATTATAGTTTTTTCTAACACTTCATTTTCTTTTCGTATCTTTTCTTTTCTTAAATTATTAAAAATTTTATTCCACATCTTTTTAACTTGCATAAATTCATTATAATGATTGCGTACTTGTGAATTGTATGTATTTAATTCTTCCTTCATTTCATAAAAATCATTTATTTTTAATACCGAGCATATATCAGGTAAACTATTATTTAATTTTCTATAAACTTCATCTATACTTTTCGAATAATTTTTTCTATCAGTAACATATAATAATAATGGTTTATATCTCGTCCACCCTAAGCATGCCTTAAGAAATCTTTGTTTGACGACTTCATCTTCTGACTCTATTTTATATAATTTATTTGGAAATTTATTTTCTAAAATTGATGTGTATCGTAAAAAACCATCATGAAAACTGTATGTAGGTACTCTTAAAACCTTTTCTTCTTTTAAGCATGTCGCCAAAAATGTATCTTCACCCCTAGCATTTGGCGGATTATAAAAAGGATATGCTTTTTTTAATCTTTTAAGGTTTAAGCAAAGATTTGAACTCGCAATCCACTTTCCACCATTTAAAAACATTATTTCTATGGTTTTTTTATTATTTATAATTTCTAAGTCTCCATAAGTTACACCCTTGTTTTGCATTATTAAATTTTTCATTTTATCCCAATTTATAATATCGTTACTTATCGCTTCTATAAAATCTTTAAAAACATCTTCTTTTATTTCTTTTCCAATTTCAAAATATGGTATTGGCGAAATATACCCACAGTGATAGCCTGATGTTATGCTGCAGTTTTTAATATATTTTAAATGAGTAAGCAAATTTGATTGCTTTATCCATTCTATTTCACCATTTTCTTTTTTTACTGGCACTATCGGATATTCATCATCGTCTAAAAATAATAAATAATCCATATTGTTTTTTAACGCATAATAAAGAATGGAATTCCTAAGCTTTCCATATCCGTGTGTTCCAAATATTAATTTACTATCTTTATTTGGTATGTTTAATTTATTTTTACTATATTTTAATATTTCTTTTACTTCATTTTCTCCTATGAATGTTATGCTATTTAATCCTCTTTTTATTTCTTTTGGAACATTTAAAAATTCTTTTTCATCTATATTGTTATAAATTAAATCGTAAGCAATAAAAACATTAAGGCTAATATTAGGATTATTAGTTAGTCCGTTTTCTTCCCAATTTTTAAAATTATATTTAAGTACTTCAATAAAATTTTTTCTTCCAGTAGCAAATCCTATGCCTACTGTCATTTTCTCATTATCAAAGCCCATAATATACCCCCTTTTGTTATTTAGGCTTTATCTAAATACAACCATATAAAAAATTGATATAGATTTGTATTTTTTTATATCAAGATTTCATATGGTTGCTTCATTATTATTATTTTATTATTTTTTTATTATGCATCGTATGGAATGAATGTGCTAACAACGTTTGTTCCTAAATCTTCATTACTATTTCCTACATAATTTATGTATGACATATCAATTTTGCTGTCTACTAATTCTTCAACGGCATCTTTATCCATTTGATCTGCTAATACTATTTCGCTAACTAATATTTGTTTAGCGTTCAATAACATTTTTTTCTCTCCTGTTGACAAAGATCTGCTTTTTTGTTTATGGCTTAAATTCCTAACAATGTCCGCAACCTCGTATATATCTCCACTCTTCATGCGATCCATGTTGTTTCTGTACCTTTTATTCCAGTTCATTTCGGTTTCTGTCCTATTTTCCTCTAGTACTTTTATAACCTCACTCACTTTTTCTTTACCTATTATATCTCTTACCCCTATTTCTTGTGCCCTTGCTGTCGGTACCATAACTTTAACTTCCCCTGGCATATTTACAATATAGTAGTCTTGTTTTTCTCCTAAAACATCTTTTTCCTCTATCGATTCGATTATTCCTGCACCATGCATTGGATACACAATCTTATCGCCTACATTAAACATATGTATAACACCCCTCTCTGAAAACTCACATGTACCTATTATACTACAAATTTCCAAAAAAGTCAAAGGCTGGGAAAAAAGTTTTTTTTACATAGTTTTTTGCAAAATTATGTAAATCAGCATAACAAAACAATATAAGGTATTTTATGCTATTTTACTATCTTTAGCCATTTATAGTTAAATGTGTTATGTCCCCCATTATCTCCATGCTAGCTCTCCCTCCTATTGGAAATGTGATTGTTGGAGTGGTATGTCCAAAATCACAGCCACCAATTACTGGTATATTTTCTAGTTCTTTTTTAGACTTTATAATTCTCGTCCACTTTTCTTTTGTCATTTCACACGTAGCTTCTGCTCTTCCTAATACTATTCCTTTTATTTTATTTGCATTAGGTAAATGTAATAAGCTTTGCAAATTTCTATCGAATTCTAATTGAAACTTATTACCTGCCAAATCATCTTCTTCTAAAAATAATATTTTATTTTCTAAATTAGGCATATATTCTGTTCCTTGTAATAAATTCAATGTACAAAGATTTCCCCCTATAATTTCTCCTGAAGTCTTTCCTTCATTTATTGCAAACATACCATCATTTTTTATAAATATTCTGTTTTCTTGGTTTTTCCACCAAGCATCATTACTCCATGCCTTAGATGATTGTATTTCAACTTTTTTATCTTCCATAAGCATCTTTTTAAAGTATTCTAGTGTATATTCAAATCCTTTCTCCATGCCAAAGCTAGAATAATGTGGTCCAGAATATGTAACTAAGCCAGTCTTAGCATATATTGCATTGGATAATGCTGTTATATCAGAATATCCACAAAAAATTTTAGGATTTTCTTTTATCAAGTCATAATTAATATATTTTAATAACTGATTTGAATTGTATCCACCAATTACAGTTAGTATAGCTTTTACATTTTTATCTTCAAAAGCAGCATGTAAATCTTCTAGCCTTTTCTCTATTGGTGGACATTTATAGTCATCAGACTCATTAACATATTTGCTAAATGTAACTTTAAATTCAAGATTTTCAAGATTTTTCTTTGCAACTTCAGTTCTTTGTATATCTAAAATTTTCATACTTCTAGATGGTGCTATTATTCTAATTTCATCACCAATCTTTAATTTCTCTGGTATCATATAACCTCTCTTTTCATATAGTGAGTTCCTGTATTTCACTTTTATATTAAAACATTTAAATGCATTATCTGAAAATATTTTTCTTCTATTATTTTCTACAATTCCTCTTTGTTTGGTAAATACAATTCAGTTTTTTCTATTTTATCATAAAAGGTTTTTATTTTACACAAAATTTTTACAGACTCTTTGGATTCCATACATTACTCACTCGTTGAGCCAAATCCGCCAACTCTTTTACCTTCTGCCACATCATTATCCGCAAGAAAATATTTTTGAAAAATTCCTTGTCCTATACAATCGCCTTTTTTTATTTCTGTATCTTTGTCTGACATATTGTAAAATGCGAACATTATATGTCCATCATTATCTGGGTTTCCGTAATAATCGCTATCCACTATTCCAACACTATTGGCTAGAACCAGCCCTTTTTTACCAGGATTTGAGCTTCTGTTTACTAACATTAAAAATTCGTCGTTTTCAAAATATGATTTTATTCCTGTTTTTATTAATGTTGGTTTTCCTCCTGATATATGTACTGGTACAATTGTATCTTCCGCCGCTTCAAAATCGTATCCTGCTGAATTTTTTGTTTTTCTTACTGGTAAATTAATATTTTGATTTTCGAATCCTTTTGCTACTTCAAAACCTCTTTTTCTTTCCATCTTAAAATTCCTTTCCTTTCTTTAAAAATGTTATTATTTAATATCTTTAACCTAGAATATCCGCTTCTGGGTAGTTAGTATATATTTTTAAAAAACTCCTCCAAGCCTCCGGAGACTCCATGGGCCTCAAAGGGCTGTCGTTCGCTTTTTAAAAATATATACTAACTACCCAAAAGCTACTTTATCGAAAATTATTAATACTATAACATGTAATAATTTTACACTCTCTTTATTTCTTCATGCCTCTTAATTTTCTGTGTTGTTGTTTTAACAAATTCCTGCTCTGTTATTGCTAGTTCCTTCACATATTTATACGTTGGCATAGTCTTGTTAATTTCTTTTATTTTTTCCCAAAGAATCTTCTTTATTTCTTCTTCGCCTTCTACTCCATATTCTTCCTTTATTGCATCTTTGTCATAAACTACTTTCGCACATACTTTCAAATCGTCAGCTTTATCTTCTTTTCCATAAACAAATGATTCTTTCACTCCTGGAATTCTGTTTATTAAAGTTTCTATTTCTTCTGGAAAAATATTTTTTCCATTTTTTAGTACTATAACATTTTTTTGTCTTCCTTTAACAAAAATGTAACCTTCATCATCAATATATCCTAAATCTCCAGTATAGAACCAACCATCTTTAAAGACCTCTTTATTTGCTTTTTCGTTTTGATAATAACCAATCATTACACTGTCGCCTTTTACTATTATCTCACCCACGCCATTTTCACCTGGATTTGCAATCTTTACTTTCAAACTTGGAAGTGCCTTACCAACGCTTCCTACTTTTGTATATCCATCTTTCATAACCGCTACAACTGGCGATGTTTCTGTTAATCCATATCCCTGTATGGTTCTGATTCCAAAATCTGCAAGTCCTATTTCTACTTCTGTATCCACAGCAGCAGCTCCAACTACAGCAAGCTTAAGTGCTCCACCAAAATTTTCATGTATCTCTTTAAATAATTTTCTCCTTATATCTATTCCAAACTTTAGCAAAAATCTACTAATTTTTATTGCTTTTTTTACAGTTGAAGTCTTCCCTTGCTTTTCTATATTTTTCCATACCTTTTTATATACGTTTTCCATTACCGCCGGAACGGTTATAAGTACTGTTATTTGATACTCTTTTATATTATCTGCCATGTGCCTAATACCATCACAATATGCAACTGTAACTCCTCCATAAACTGAATGTAAAAAACTTGCCGTAGCCTCAAATGTATGATGTAGTGGTAAAAATGAAAGTACTCTATCTCCCTCTCCTATATAAACTGTCCTCCTTAAATCCATAACGTTTGTGCATAAATTTTTATGCGACAACATTACAGCCTTAGACATTGCAGTAGTTCCTGAAGTAAACAACATAATTCCCATCTCTTCCGCATTTATTTCAGCTTTAAGAAAATCATCATTTCCTACTTCTAATAACTTTTCACCTTCCTTTAACAATTCTTTTTGTGACAATATACCAGAATATTCCGTTTCAAAATCCATTGATATGAACTTTGAGACGTTATTATCTGCTTTTTTCCTTAAATTATTCATACATTCATCGTGATTCTTCGAATAAAATATTGCTTCCATTTCTGAACGTTTAACAAGGTTTTCAATTTCTATATCTGTTAAAGCATGATCCAATGGAACTACTACTCCTACGCCAGAAACAATGGCTAAATATGCCAAAGCCCATTCATACCTGTTTTCAGATATAATACCTATTCTTTTACCCTTTAACCCTAAATTTAGCAAAGCTGTTCCCAACTGATCCACTTGTTCCTTTAACTCCTTAAAAGTAATTTTATCAAAATTACCCGGAACAAGTGTCTTGAATATATATGCAGGTTCATCTGCATACATTTCTGCACTTTTATTTACCATATCCTTTATGTCTTTAATTTCATGTGGTTTATACTTATTTTTTTCCATAAAAACCTCCATGTCACAATCTTACTATATAACAGATTTTTTTGCAATGTTTTTTTGAAAATTTACTAATTAATGTGTTAACATTAAATGAATATATTTTATTTATTTTCAAAAAATAATTATATGAATCAAATTATTTATTATAAAGAACTTCAAGACAAAAAAATAAAACATTATAAATATATAGTATTCATTAACATGATTATTATTTTATTAATAATGCTTTATGTTATTTATAAAACATTTTTTGTCCCTTATAATAACATGACACACGATTTGTCACGGCTCATATACCGTAACCAAATTATCCACTAATACTACCAACTCCTCAATCGCCACAACGTATGAAGGTTCTATAATTATTGGATATATTGAAATTAAAACTATAAATATAAATTACCCTATCTTTGCCACTTATAGCGACTCATTACTTAAGACTTCTGTTTGTAAATTTGCTGGTCCTAATATAAATGAAGTTGGAAACCTTTGTATTTTAGGTCATAACTACTACAGCAATAAATTTTTTAGTAAAATTTACGAATTAAACATTGGCGATGAAATAACCCTTTATGATTTGCATAAAACTGCTTTTAATTATAAAGTATTTGATAAAAGTATAATAAATGCAAATGATTTAAACTGCCTAAATCAATCTACTGGTGGAATGAAGATTCTTACACTTATTACTTGTGCCAACACTTCTAATAATAGAACTATTATTAAAGCTATTGCATATTAAAATGTCATTCTGAACCTTGCTCCAAAGCCTTACCCATGAGGAATCTAATTTTTAATGTTTTAGATCCTTCGTAAGCTAATTCTACGAAGTAATTTTAGGATGACGTATTCAAAATATATCTTTATAATCTTTAATCTTTTTATATGAATATATTGTACTAATTAAAATTAAAACTATTGCTACAATTAAAATATTATTATTATTTACACCTGTATTGGGCAAAGTATATCCAGTGGTTGGATCTATTACGTCTATATGGCTAATATCATTGTTTGAATTCGGTATTTGCACAAGGCTTGCGTTAACTTTTGTAAAGTTTAACAGGCATAGTAAAACACATATCATTATTAAAATTACATTTTTTATTTTCATAGTAATCTCCTCATAAGTTTATTATTTTTCTTTTATTTAATTATTATACTATTAAATTTTTGCAATTTTAATAAAATCTTGTCGAACTTAAAAAATTTTTTTACACATTAAATCTAAATAAAACTACATCACCATCTTTCATTACATATTCTTTTCCTTCTGATCTTATCAACCCTTTTTCACGAGCCATTTGCATGCTTCCTTGTTCTATTAAATCTTTATAAGCAATGGTTTCTGCTTTAATAAATCCTCTTTCTATATCCGAATGTATTTTTCCTGCTGCTTCTGGTGCTTTGGTTCCTTCTTTTATTGTCCACGCCCTAGTTTCTTGTTCTCCAGAAGTTAAAAAAGAAATTAATCCCAACATCTTATAACTTGCTTTAATTAATTTATTTAATCCAGACTCTTCTAATCCCAAAGCATCTAGCATTTCCTTTTTGTCATTTTCACTTAAACTTGCTAGTTCTTCTTCAATTTTTACACATAATGGAATTACTTCTGTTTTTTCTGATTTTGCCAACTCTCTAACTGCTTGAATGTTGCTATCTCCTTCAGTATCGTTCATTTGTTTTTCAGAAATATTAGCAACATACAATGTTGGTTTTAATGTTAGCAAAAATGCATCTTTTAATATCTCTTTTTCTTCTTGATTTAAGTCCAAACTTCTAGCAGTTTTACCTTGTTCTAAACATTTTAAAACTTTTTCTGCTACATCTATTTCTTCCTGATATTTTTTATCTGATTTCAACATTTTTTTGGCACGCTCTATTTTTTTATTCATTGTATCAATGTCTGCAAAAATTAATTCTAGGTTAATTGTTTCTATATCTCTTATAGGATTAATATTCCCTTCTACATGAACTATATTTGGATTATCAAAGCATCTCACAACTTCTACAATACTATCAACTTCTCTTATATGCGACAAAAACTGGTTTCCAAGTCCTTCTCCTTTACTAGCTCCCCTTACAAGTCCTGCTATATCTACAAATTCAACTATTGCTGGTACTATTCTTTTTGAATTGTGCATTTTTGATAAAACATCTAGTCTTTCATCCGGAACTGAAACCACTCCTACATTTGGTTCTATTGTACAAAAGGGATAATTGGCACATTCTATTCCTGCATTTGTTATTGCGTTAAACATGGTACTTTTCCCTACATTTGGCAATCCTACTATTCCTATCTTCATTATTATTTAACCTCTCTTTCACGCCATTATTATAGCATACCCAAAACGCATTTGCAATTGACGTTAACAATTTAACACTTTTGCATAAAACTTCCGCCTCTGGAGTATAGTATATATTTTAAAAAGGCTCCTCCAAGCCTCCGGAGACTCCATGGGCCTCAAAGGGCTGTCGTTCACCTTTTTAAAATATATACTATACTCCAAAGGCTACTTTGCTGAAAACTGTTAATCAGTAACATTTTCGCAACACTGACCACTCATACTAATGCTTTTTTTAAAAAATTAGTATATAATTAGTTGAAAATTATTGAAAGGAATAAATTATAATATGGAATTAAAAAAAGCAATCGAGGATAGAAGAAGTATAAGAAAGTTTAAAACAGATGCGGTTTCAGATAATTTAATAGAAGAATTACTAAATAGTGCCATACTTGCTCCATCTCCTAAAAATAGGCAACCATGGAAAGTAAGTATATTAAAAGACGAAAAGAAAAATAAAATTGCGGACATGATGTTAGACTGGAGAGAAAAAAACAATGGGAAAATGACTATGAAAATGACTGCAAACGTTATTAAAGAAGCTCCTATACTACTTTTAGTGTATAGAGAAGGAAAAGGAGAAGAAAAAGATCATGAAATGGTATCAATTGGTGCTTTTATTGAGCATATATGTCTTGCAGCAACAGATATGAATTTAGGTTCTTTATGGATTGGCTATGTTTGTTATATTGAACAAGAAATTAATGAATATTTACATATCAGCAATTCCGAATTGGTATCAGCAGTTTCTATTGGATATCCCAACGAATATCCATCTAAAAGGCCTAGAAGAGAATTAAAAGATATATTGATTTAAAAAATTATTTAAAATTTAGGAGGAAGTTAACATGAAGATAAAAGGAATAAAAATTGGAAATAAAGTCTCAAAATATCCAATTATACAAGGTGGAATGGGTATAGGCGTATCAGCACATAATTTAGCAGGAGCGGTAGCAAAAAATGGAGGAATAGGAGTTATCGCCTCTGTGAATATCGGCTACAAAGAAAAAGATTTTTTAGAAGATCCATTAAAAGCAAATTTAAGGGCAATTGATAAAGAAATAGATCAAGCAAGAGAAATAGCAGGCAAGGATGGCATAATTGGTGTAAATATTATGGTTGCAATTCAACAATATTCTCAAATGGTAAAACAAGCTGTGAAAAAGGGTGTAGATTTAATTATATCAGGAGCTGGATTACCAAAAAATTTACCAGAATATGTAAAAAATACAAAAACAAAAATTGCACCTATTATTTCTTCTGCAAAAGGAGCGGAATTAATTATAAAATTATGGATGAAAAGATATAATTATGTCCCAGATATGATTGTAGTCGAAGGACCAGAAGCTGGTGGTCATTTAGGTTTTTCAGAAAAAGAATTAGATGAGACTAAGAGACCAAAACTAGAAAATATTATAGTAGAAGTAATTAAAGTAGTGAAAAATATAGAAAAAACTGTAAAGAAAAAAATTCCAGTAATTGCAGCAGGAGGAATCTTTTCTGGAAAAGATATTGCCAGGTTTTTAAAGTTAGGAGCAAGCGGCGTTCAAATGGCCACAAGATTTGTAACAACAAAAGAGTGTGATGCAAGTGATGAGTTTAAAAAGGCATATATAGAATCAACAAAAGAAGATATAAAAATTATTAAAAGTCCAGTAGGCATGCCAGGAAGAGCAATACGAAACAATTTTATTAAGAAAGTGGAAAATGAGAGAGTAAAATCAAAACACTGTGTTTCTTGTATTATACCATGTAATCCCCGCGAAACTCCATATTGTATTTCAGATGCATTAATAAATGCTGTCAAAGGAAATACAGCGGAAGGATTGGTGTTTTGTGGAAGCAATGTAGACAAAGTAAAAGAACTTGTAACAGTTAAAGAATTGATGAATGAATTGGTAGGAGAAATGCAAGTAGCTATGGCATAATTTTACGTTTATTAAAGGTATGAAAAATAATAGTGAAAAAGCTATGTAGAGGACTAGACAATTTATGAATTTCGTTATAAAATATGGAAGTGATTATTTATTGCTCTCATAGCTCAGTAGGTAGAGCACAACCATGGTAAGGTTGGGGTCAGCAGTTCGATTCTGCTTGAGAGCTCCAATTTAAGACAGCTTACGAACCATTATGGATTCGTAGGCTGTTTTTAACTCCCGTACAAATTCAAATTATTAGAAAATCCCAATCCCTCTTTTGAAAAAACTTTTTAAAAAATTTTCATCTGTTCGCTTGATTTTTTTTATACTATATAATAATATATGTGCATACGATGCGTAAAAAGGAAATGAGGTGTACTAATGGAGAAATTAAATATAAATAATAGAAGATATTTAGGAAGTAAAAACAAGTTAGTTAGTTTTATAAAAGAGATAGTAGAAAATAATTGTGGCGAATACGAATCTTTTTTAGATTTGTTTGGTGGTACAGGAGTTATAGCAAATGCATTTAATAACAATGAAATCCAAGTATATGTGAATGATATTTTGAAATCAAATTATTGTTCATACAATACTTGGTTTGGAAGCGAAAAAATTGACACGTTAAAAATAGAAATGATGATAGAAAAATATAACAATATAAACTTAAAAAATGATAACTATTTCTCTATAAATTTTGGAGACATGTACTTTAGTAAAAACGATGCAAAACAAATCGGATTTATTAGAGAGGATATTAAAAAAAAATATAAGAACAAAGAATTAAATAAAAGAGAAAGAGATGCACTAATTACTTCCCTTCTATATTCTGCTGATAGAATTGCAAACACAGTTGGACACTATGATGCATATAGAAAAAACATTCCATTGAAAGACTGTTTTAAAATGTATAAATTAGACATAGAGAATAATGAAAATAGTAAAAATAAAATTTATAATATGGATTCAAATAAACTTGTAAAAGAAATACAAACAGATATTGTATATATAGACCCTCCATACAATTCAAGACAATATTCAGATGCATATCATCTATTAGAGAATTTAGCCGAATGGAAAAAACCAGAAGTATATGGTGTCGCAAGAAAAATGGATAGGAGTAAAATAAAAAGCCATTATTGTACTTCAAAAGCCGTAAAATCCTTTAAAAACTTAATAGAAGATATAAATGCAAAATATATATTGGTTTCATATAATAATATGGGTAATAAAGGAGCAGGAAGGTCTCAAGCCAAAATATCTGATAGGGAAATTTTGGAAATATTAGAGGCAAAAGGAAAGGTAAAAACATTTGAAACAGACTATAATTATTATACAACAGGTAAAACAGATATAGATGAACACAAAGAAAGAGTTTTTCTATGCGAGGTTGGGAAAAAAGAAAAGAAATATGAACTTTTCATTGCTGAAGAAAGCACATTTTATGGCAATGTAAAGTCCCCAATAAATTATACGGGTGGTAAATATAAGTTACTGAATCAATTGATACCAGAGTTTCCAATGCAAATAAATACATTTGTAGATGTTTTTTGTGGAGGGTTTAATGTAGGTAGTAATGTATCTTGTAATAAGGTTATAGCAATTGATAATAATAAACCACTGATTAGATTGTTAGAAATGTTCAATTCTAAACGATATTTTGAAATAATATCTCAAATAGAGAAAATAATTAAAAAATATGATTTAAGTAATACATATGAATATGGATATACCTATTATGGATGTAATAGTGATTCTGGTCTTGGAAGTTATAATAAAGACAGGTTTGTAAATTTAAGAAAGGCATACAATGGATGTACCTCTGATACAGAAGAAAAAGACTATATGTTTTTGGCATTAATAATATATTGTTTTAATAATCAAATTAGATTTAATGGCAAAAATGAATTTAACTCCCCAGTAGGGAAAAGAGACTTTAATAATTCTATTAGAAATAATATTAAGAATTTTTGTGAAAGGATACAAAATCAAGAAATACAGTTTATAGCAAAAGACTTTGAAAATATGAAAGAAAACTTACAAGATGACATGTTTTTCTACTTCGATCCACCATATTTTTTAGGGCAAGCTACATATAATGAAAATAATGGTTGGAATGTAGAAAAGGAAATGAAATTGTTAGATTTTATAAAGCATATAGATAACAACGGTAATAAATTTGCACTTTCAAATGTTATAGAACACAAAGGAATGAAAAATAATATTTTAATAGATTTCGTCATAGAGAATAATTATAACATACGAAATTTAACTTATAATTATAATAATTCAAGTTATCATAAAAAAGACAGAGAGTCATTAACAAAAGAGGTATTAATCACAAATTACTAGCAAAAAATGTAAAAAAATGTTATACTATTACTAAATTTGGAGGGTTGATAGTGTGAGCAAACAAATGTGGAGTATGGCAACTGCTGTAAGAAATCCTAATAGAATAGATGGTTTCTTAAATGTACTAGAAAAGATGAAAGGTAAAGAATGGAGCAAGCAAACACAAGAAGAGTATTATATAAAGTTAATACAAGATAGAGTTGTTCGTCCAGAGAATAAAAACCTAAACGATATACAAATAAAATTATTAGATAATATTGTTTATGAAATGACATACGAAGAAGCAAAAGATATATTCGTATCTAAACAATATGTGGATAGAAGTATTAGAGGTAGAATAGCGTATAAACCATTAGAAAAGCTTGGGTTGGCCTTTATAATCGATAGGAAGATTGTAATAACTGATACGGGATATAATTTATTAAATGGGATACTTGACTTGGGGGATATTTGTTTTAAAAGCCTATTAAAATGGCAATATCCCAATAGTATAGATAGTGAATTCAGAGAAGGTTATAATATAAAGCCTTTTGTAGCAGTATTGCATTTAATAAATCAAATTAATACACTGTGTAAACAAAATAACATGATAGTCAAAGGTATATCAAAGGAAGAACTAGGTATTTTTGCTCTAAGTTTAACTGACTATAAAGATATTGGAAAGACTGCCGGTATATTATTAGAATTTAGAAAGAAATGTGAGGAATTTTTACCGTATAGTGAAGAAAGAAAAAGTTTTATAGAAAATTATCGTAGTAACTATTTGCAAGATTTTAGTAATGCAACAATAGAAAATATAAGGGACTATACAGATAATATTATTAGATATTTCAGATTAACAAGATATTTGTATATTAGAGGTGCTGGCTACTACATAGATATTGAACCAAGAAGAATGAAAGAAATTTCAATGTTATTAAGTAAAGACAATGCTTCTGCACTTGAAATGGATAGAAATGCATATATTGATTACTTATCAGATTATAATATACCTATGTTGCCATGGGAAACTAAAGAAGTGCTTATAAGCATTGCAACAGATATAGAAAATGAGTTAAAAACTAAAGAAGATATATTTAGTAATTACATTTCTGTAGAATATAAGATGAAAGAGTCCTTGAATACAGAAGAGCTAAAGGATTATATTAGTTATTTAAGAAGAATGCGTACATCAGTTAATAATCTGGAAATAAAACAGGATTATAGCGAATATGCAAAAATAGATGAAGCGATATATGAAATTAAAAATATCTTTGATACAAAAGGTAAAGCAAGTATTGAGTTAGAAAAATGGACAAACATTGCATTAAATATTATTAACGACGCAAGATTAATAAAACCAAATTATCCAGTTGGAGATGATAATGAACCAACATTCACAGCACCATCAAATGTACCAGATATAGAATGTTACTATGACAGTTTTGTATCTATTTGTGAAGTAACAATGCTTACAAACAGAGCACAATGGTATAATGAGGGACAACCAGTACAAAGACATTTAAGAGATTTTGAAAACATTCAGAATACAGAAGAAGTATATTGCCTGTTTATAGCACCACGTTTACATAGAGATACAATAAATACATTTTGGACTGCTAATAAATATGAGTATGAAGGCAAAAAACAAAAAATAGTTCCAATGAATTCAACACAATTAATTGCAATACTAGAATATATAAAAGAACTAAAAATACAAGGAAAAACATTTACAAATGATATGTTAAAACTGCTATATGATAATATTATAAGCCAAATTGACAAAGTAGCAGATTCTAATGAATGGATTAGTAATATAAGTAACTGTATAGAAGAATGGAAAAAAACAGCATAAATGTAATAATATATATACTTTGATAAGGAGAAATCAATGCAACTTAAAGATTTAAATAAAGTGACTATAATAGGAGAAAAAAGCCAATTAAATAACACAACTTTAGAATTATTTAAAAAACTTAACAATGATGAAGTTCAACGTATCTGTAATATATATGGTAAAAACGGAACAGGGAAGACTACTATTTCAAAAGCAATAAATAATGTATTAGATGAAGTAGCAGTAACATTTTATAACTTTGAAAATACAGAATTAACTAAAGAAGATGATGATAAAATTTATTTATATGATGAAGATTTTATTGATAAGAATATAAAAATAAGTGATAATGGTATAAAAACCATTGTAATGTTTGGAGAACAAAAGGAAATAGATGATAAAATCACTAAATTAACAGAAGAAAATAAAACTAAGATTAAAGTTGAAGAACAAATGGAGAAAGAACTAGAGAAATATAGAGATGTAAATAATGTGCTTTCACCATTAAAGTATCAAAAGCAAATAGATGATATTTTAAAAAATAAATCTGGATGGGCAAACAGGGATAAAGATATTAAAGGAAACATGAGAGCAACTACATTACCGGATAATATACAAATAGATATAAATAATGCAAAGGAAGAGAAGATTGCCGAAGAAGAATTAAGTAAAAGTTTTATTGACTTACTAGATGTGTTTAGTAAAGTTGATGATAAAAGTACTAAAATGAATAATAGTTTTGAAAAAATGAATAAATTTAAAGAGTTGTATGAAAATGTTAAAGGATTATTAGAAAAAAAAATAGACAAGGCTGAATTAACAGAAAGGGAGACTAAAATTTTAGAAAAAATAGAATCAGATGGAATAAAATTTTATGAAAATGTTAAAGCAGACTTTTCTAATAATGGAGATAGTATTTGTCCTTATTGCTTACAAATAGTAAAAAAATCTTACAAAGAAGAAGTTGTTAAAAGTATAGATAAACTCTTAAGTGAAGAAGTTGAAATACATAAAAAAGATTTAGAAGAAATAAAAACTAAGTTTAGTAGTATAGAAGAAACTAGTGAAGAACCACATATATTAGATGAAAAACAATTTTTGGAGTTAAACAATAAAATTAGTAAAATAAATGAAGAACTAAATAAAGTAACTGAGAAGATAGACCTAAAGGTGAATAATATTTATAATCCAATAATAGATTTCGAATCAAATATCATAACTCTTGAGGGTGAATACAATAATATTATAGAAAAATTAGAAAAGAAAAGAAAAGAATTTAATAAGGCTATAGATGAAAAAAATGAAAACAAACTAAAATTAGAAAATCTAAATTTACAGATTGCTTGGTATGAAATCAAAGAACCATATAACAATTTAAGTCAGCAATTAGGAAAACAGAAACAATTAGAGAAAGATATAGCAAAAGTAAAGCAAGAAATAGAAAATAATAGTTTTCAAATAAGCACCCTTAAAAGTGAACAAAAAAATGTAAAAATTGCTATTGGGAAAATGAATAAGTATTTAGAATATGTTTTTTTGGCAAAAGACAGATTAAAAATAGAGTATAATGATAAATATGAAGTATATCAAATTAAAGTAAATAATAAAGATATAAAACCTAAAAATTTATCTGTTGGAGAAAGAAATGTTATTTCACTTTGTTATTTTTTTATAACAATACTTGAGAATACAAATGAGGATGAGGAGTTTAAATCCCCATGTTTAATCATATTAGACGACCCTATTTCAAGTTTGGATTCAGAAAATAAAATTGGGATTTATAGTTTTTTAAGAATGGTATTTGAAAAAATACTAAAAAATAACAATGAAAGCAAAATTATAAATTTAACTCATAGTTTAGAAGTTATGTTTAATTTAGAGAAGATTAGCTCTGATATTAATAGTAAATATGCTTTATATGAGCTGTATAATAATATATTTAAAGACTTTGGATTTAAGAAAAGAAATGAATATAAGAAAATGTTAGAAGACATATATATTTATGCTAATGAAGATGAAGAAACAGACTACTTAGATAATACAATCGGAAATACTATGCGTAAAACATTAGAAGCCTATGCAACATTTAATTACAATAAAAGTATTGAGGAACTCACTAACTGTGATGATATATTAGCGAAGATTGAAGGTAAAAATCAAAAAGAATATTTTTCTAATTTTATGTATAGATTAGTGCTTCATGGAGAGAGCCATTCATATGATAGTACAAGGAATTTAGATTTTTATGATTTCATATCGAAAGATGAAAAAGTAAAGACTGCAAAAAGCATCCTTATTTTATTATATTTATTAGATTCTACACATTTAAATACATACTTTAATAATAATGATAAAGTAAAGAATATAATAAATTGGCAAACAGGATTAATGTCAAAAAATAAAGATTAGGAATATTAAAATTTTTTATACTCCCATTGCAATTATTATACATAACATCAATAATAATTGCAATGGGAGTACAGAAAATTTTTGTAAATATTTACATAGCCTCATCTGTATTTGAATTTAATTTCCTAATTTGATTAGCATTTTTACTAGATACTACATTTTCTCCTGTTTGTTTTTCCAGTTCTTTTCTAGCATTTTTAGCAATAGTAGCACCATCTATTACTGTTTTTGTATTTTCTGTTATACCCTTTGGATTACGCTTTTTTGCTATCTCTGTTGAAGATGTTTCTGCAAGCATATTTAAAACCATTTCCATATTTGTCATATTATCTCGCAAATTTTCTTTTTTTAGCCCTTTTAATTGCTTATAATCTTTAATACTGTAACCGCTCCAAACACTAGTTAAAATATTTGTAAGTACTGCAAAATCTTTACTTGCATTTATTCCACCACGTTTTAACTCATCTGTAAACTCTTTTCTTGCGTCTATTGTTTTTAATCTTTGATTTTTCCATCTTTTGCCAACATTTTCAACTCTCGACAAATTGTCGATAGTTCAATTCTTGATTCTTCACTAACCCTTAATTTTAATTTATACCAATAATCGCTTGGGTCTTTACTATCAGTTAAAGCAAAAATAATATCAATAACAGAAAAATACCATTTTTCTTCGTCTTTGTCCCAATGTACACGTATATTCTTATCTTCAAATATTTTAAAGTATCACTTCTGATACTCTAAAATAATCTTATTAGTTATCTATTTGTAACTTTTTTCTATACTCCAAACATCAAAAATTCGCCATCAATTTAAGCATCAACCAATCGTACATTCTATCACTTAATAATCTCTTAGATATACGACCGATTCTTGCTAAATTCCCTACCATATACCTAGTTTTAGGTCTCTTTTTACTTGTGGCTTTAACTATAATATTGGCAACTTTAGAAACTGGTAACCCTGGAAACAACCCTTTACCATCAGATGTTTTCTTAAGAGTTGTATTGTTAGCCATTACCCTTGGTCTATATGGGCTTTCATCATTCGTTGCTTTATTGGCATAACTCATCGCTATATCAAAAAATGCTGTTTTAACGTAAAATGGCTCTATTAAAACCACGTCTACTCCAAATTCTTTTGTTTCCATTCTTAGGCAATCGGATAACCCCTCCACTGCAAATTTTGAAGCATGATACCAACCACCCATTGGACTATGAACTTTCCCCCCTATTGAAGATACATTTATTATTCTTCCTTGACTTCGTCTTCTCATATATGGCAACACTAAATTAGCCATTCTAGCTAACCCAAATAAATTAACTTCAAATTCATATTTTGCATCTTCTAAATTGACTCCCTCTATTGGTCCATAGCAACCAAAGCCTGCATTATTAATTAATACATCTATTTTCCCTTGTTCATTAATTATTTTATCTATACAATTTTTACAATCTAGCTCTTTTGAAACATCCACCTTCATTATATTAGCACCTAACCTTGTTAAGTCATCCATTAATTCCACTCTTCTTGCCACACAATATACAATATGCTCTTGTTTAATTAATTTTTTTGACGTTTCCTTCCCTATCCCAGACGACGCACCCGTCACTAAAATTACCTTTTTATCCACTATACTTCCCCCAAGTTTAAAGTTTTCTCCTCGAGCAGGCATGAAAAACCACCTCTACACAAACAACACCTATCTCCACTCGCACTATTTTATGTGCTCATGATATTAAATCTTTATACTATCTTTAATAGTATTAAATTTTACGTCTCCTATTCCAGATACATTTTTAATATCTTCAATACTTTTAAATTTTCCATTTGAATTTCTGTAATCTATAATTTTTTGAGCAGTTGAAGGTCCTATCCCAGATAAAGTTTCTAGTTCTGTTTGTGTTGCTGTATTTATATTTACTATACTTTCTTTCGATGCATCATCTATCACACTTGGTCCTTCTATTTTTGCTCCGCTCGAATTTGTTATATATTCCGTTTCATTCTGTTCTATTTCTTCTTTAGCTTTTTTAGTTTCTTCAATACTCGGAATGTATATTTTTTGACCATCTTCTACTTTGTAAGCTAAATTAATATCTTCTATACTACCATTTTCAGTTAATCCGCCTGCTAAATTAATCAAATCTATTATCCTGCTATTTTCATCCACTTCAAAAACACCAGGATTTTGAACTTCACCTGCAATGTGTACAAATATTTTATTTCCAATTTCGTTCGTAGAATCCCCGCTACTTGCTTGCTGAACGGCATTATCTCCAACATCATTTAAGTATAAATTATCATATCCTGAATATATTGTACTAGTAGTATTTTTTTTAAAAACGTAAATAATAACAACTATAATTAGTATAGCCGCTAATGCTCCTAATATTATTTTTTGCTTGTTATTAAAATTTTCCATAAAACCTCCTAAAAAATTTTTAAATAATTGTTGTAATTTGTCAAAAAATGCAATATAATATTCTAAAATGTTAAAGGTGATATATATATGTTCAAAAAACGATTTCTATTAAGTCTTATATTTATATTTTTTTGTTTGAGTGTGATTTTTAGCAACTCAATTTATGCTGCCGATCCATCCACTTTAAAAATCAGCTCACCATCCGTTTTGGTAATAGAACGAAAAACTGGTAATATTATTTATGAAAAAAGTGCAGACACAACAAGATACCCCGCTAGCTTAACTAAAATCATGACAGGAATTATAGTGATAGAAAACTCAAATTTAAATGATGTTGTAAAAATGACCTATGATGAAGTTACAAGTGTTCCTAGCGGATATTCTAATGCTGGATTAAAAGTTGATGAAGAATTAACTGTTGAGCAATTATTACATTTGTTACTACTTTGTTCTGCAAGTGATGCAGCATATGCATTGGCAGATCATGTTGCTGGTTCAATTCCAAACTTTGTATCCATGATGAATGCAAAAGCAAAAGAACTCGGATGTACAAATACTAACTTTGTTAGTCCAGATGGAGTACAAAACGCAAAACACATCACCACAGCAACGGATTTAGCAAAAATTGCAAATTATGCAATGAACAATGAAACATTTAGAAGTATAGTTTCAAAATCTTCATACATTATTTACCCTACAAATAAGACAAGTACCGAAAGACTTTTTAAAAACACTAATTCTTTATTAGATAAAAATTCTACTTATTATTATTCAAATGCAATTGGCATAAAAACAGGATTTACAACGCCTGCTGGTAATTGCTTAGTTGCTTGTGCAAAACAGGATAATTTAGAATTTATAGTTGTAATTTTAGGTGCCACACAAACCGCTAGCGGTTTAAGTGAAAGGTTTTTAGATGCAAAAACCTTGTTTGGTTATGCTTTTGGAAATTATACTTATTCAGATATAGAAAAAGCCAATGATGTTGTAACCACTACAACGATTAAAGGTGCTACAAACAAAACAAAGAATTTAGAATTAAAACTTGAATCCTCTATAACTGCATTTGTTGATAAAAAAGAGTTGGCTACAGGTACGTATTTTCAGCCAAATATAACTCTTAACGAAAATTTAAAAGCTCCTATTTCAAATGGAACAGTTGTAGGAACAGCAACTTATAATATTGATGGCGTAAATTATACTTCAAATCTTTTAGCTTCAAAAGATGTGAAAAAATCTTACGCCTCAATTATCGTTACTTTAATAATAATCTTTATCGTTTTAATTGCTATATATGTATATATTGACAATCAAAAAAATAGAAAAAAGAAAAATCATAGAATCGACAAATTGGCAAATAAATATATAATTTCTAAAGAATTGGAATGATGTACATTATAATTAATTTCTGGGCGCAATCATGCGCCCCTACATTTAATAATCTTGTCCAATCACTATTGTAAAATCTGCACCACTTGAACTGCTTGTTTCTGTGGTTAATTCTCCTAATCCCACTATTGTTTGTAAATTGTTTGATGTTTTATCGTCTTTATTAGTGTTATTTGTTATTGTGGTTTTACTGGTTGAACTAGTAGTACCAGTTTTTACAACAGTATAACCATTATCAACTAGCTTATTTTTTAAATTCGTTAATGTATTAGTATTGCTCGTTCCATTTAAAATTTGTACTTTTATTCCTTGACCAACAAGTTGAGTTGTTTGTGCAGGTGCAGATGTATCCACTGTATTATTATCTGAACTGCCAGTAGTTTGTGGTTCATCCGAAAATAATTTACTTACTACTTCTTTAGATTTAGCTTTGTCCTGAATTACAAATGAATAGCCATTACAAGTTTCTGCTACTCCTGGTAACTCATCTGTCTTTAAATTATCACTATTATAATCAACTAGAGATGGAATATAATCCTTAAAATCAGTCATTGTCATATTTGTTTTTATATATTTGTATGCTAAATCCATTAATTGACCTATTTTAAATACGTTTTGAGGCTTTAGAGTTTGTTTAGCCACTGCCTTTAAAAAATCTCTTTGTGTTTTTGTTCTTCCAAAATCTTGTATTCCATAATCTCCTGGATATGTTGTTCCATCTGAATTATGCCTAAATCTTACTAACTGCTCTGCTTTATCTCCATTTAATAATTGATAACCTTTTGTAAGCCTAATATATAAACCTTGATTTTTATCTGTATAATTCATATTAATTGGAACATCAAACCATACTCCACCAATTAAGTCTACTAGGTCTCTAAGACCAGCTGTATCTACTAAAATATAATTTGTAACTGGAATTCCAGTTAATTCGCTAACTTTTGCAACTGTTTTTTCTGGATAGTCATATTGGCAAAGTGCATTAATTTTATCATATGGAGTAGCAGTGGCTTTTGAAGTTCCTATAAATGTATCTCTCGGTATAGATAATAAGCTTGCTGTCTGATTTTTAGGATCATATTTTACAAGCATAATTGTATCTGTTAAGTTTTGACTTTCACCTAATAATACAACATATACAGGAGGAAGATTTTTTACTACCTCTTGATTTGTTCCTAATATTGTTGCTGTTAAACCACTTAATCCTCCACCATTTTTTTGAACTTTGTATGCAAATACGCCTCCGCATATAAGTATGAGTATAAGTAACACTAAAAAGAATCTGGCAAAAAATTTTCCTATTTTACTTTTTTTCTTTTTCCCTTTTTGTACATTTCTTTTGTCTTTCTTTCTTTCAATATTATTTTCTATTTCATTATTTTTATTATTATTCACTACTTCTCACAAACTCCATTCCTTTATTTCATTTTTATCTTATAAAAATTCCCTTTCCCAATTTGGATAATCGAATCATTTTTTAGCTTTAAATCCCTAAAATCTATTATTTTTTCATTATCTACTTTTACTGCACCTTGTAAAAATAATCTTTTTATCTCGCCCTTTGAAGCATATTTCCCAGATAATAAAATTTTATCTAATAATTCATTTACATTATTAGCATCTTCAATCACTATTTCTGCTACATCTTCTGGAGCAACCTGCATTTGAAACGCTGATTTGAAATGTTCTTCTGCTTTATTTGCTAGTTCTTCTGAATGATATAGCCTTGTAATTTCCTTTGCTAATTCCATTTTTACATTTTTTGGATTTTCTCCTGATGATAACCTTCTTTGTATTTCAGTAATTTGGTCAGGATGCACATCTGTACACAATTCATAGTACCTAATAATCATTTCATCTTGAATTTTCATGATTTTTTCATACATTGTATTTGCATCCTCATTAATTCCGATATAGTTCCCCAAGCTCTTACTCATCTTTTCTACACCATCTAACCCCTCAAGTAATGGCATAAACAATGTTATTTGAGGGTCTTGTCCATAATCTCGTTGAATATTTCTTCCCATTAAAATGTTAAATGTTTGGTCTGTTCCACCAAGTTCAATATCCGCTTTAAGTACAACAGAATCATATGCTTGCATTAACGGATAAAAAAACTCATGTACAGATATTGGCTGCCCTGCTTCATACCTTTTTTTGAAATCGTCCCTTTCCAATATTCTTGCTACTGTGCATTTTGCAGAAAGTTCTATTATTTCTTTAAATGTCAATGGCGATAACCATTCGCTGTTATATCTTAATGTTGTTTTGCTCTCGTCTAAAATTTTGAAAATTTGCTGTTTATATGTACTTGCATTTTCTTCAACCTCTTGTCTAGTTAATTGTTTTCTTGTTTTAGATTTCCCAGTTGGGTCACCTATCATTCCAGTAAAGTCACCTATTATGATAATAGCTTCATGTCCCATATCTTGTAATTGTTTTATTTTCCTTAATACAACCGCATGCCCTAAATGTATATCTGGTGCAGATGGGTCTAGCCCTAATTTTATTCTTAAAGGCCTATTTTCTTCACTTACTTTTTTTAGTTTTTCTTCTATATCACTTATTTGAGTATGTTCATTTACCCCTTTTAACATTATTTTTATTGTTTCTTGTATATCCATTAAATCTCCTCCTATATTTCTAATTTTAATTCTACTGGGCAATGATCGCTTCCAAATATTTCAGCATAAATTATTGCCTCTTTTATTTTATTTTCTAATCTTTTTGAAACTATAAAATAATCAATTCTCCAACCAACATTCTTTGCTCTAGCATTTCCCATATATGACCACCAAGTGTATGCGTCCGTTTTATCTGGATATAAATATCTAAAAGAATCGATGAAATTCGCTTCTAGCAGTTTTGTCATCTCTGTCCTTTCCTCATCTGTAAAACCAGCATTCTTCCTATTAGTTTTTGGATTTTTCAAATCAATTTCTTTATGAGCAACATTTAAATCTCCGCAAATCACTACAGGTTTTACTTTATCTAAACTCTTTAAATATTCTCTAAAATCAGCTTCCCAGCGCACTCTATATTTTAGTCTATCAAGCCCTCTGCCTGAATTAGGTGTATACACATTTACTAAATAAAAATTATTATATTCTAGTGTTATAACTCGTCCTTCTTTATCATGTTCGTCTACTCCTATCCCATATACAACATTGTTGGGCTTTATTTTTGTAAATATAGCTGTCCCAGAATATCCCTTCCTTTCAGCACTATTTATGTAAATATCGTATCCTTCAAATATTAACTCATGCTGACCTTCTTGCATTTTTGTTTCTTGTATACAAAAAATATCTGCATTCATTTGATTAAAAAAATCTTCAAAACCTTTCTTATATGCGGCTCTTATTCCATTTACATTCCATGATATTAGTTTCATAGTTCCCTCTTACTTTACCTTTTTCTGAATTTCAACAAATCCATTTTATAATATTTTTTTGATTTTGTAAATAGTTTTTTGATTTTAATATTTTTGTTCAGTTATTACATTTTTTACATGATTTATTAAATATTTACTGCTACTTAATATTAAAATTTCTATTGCATCTATCCTAACAGGCAGTTCTTCCAACCTTTTGCCGTTTTAAATAATATTCCGATGATTTATATATATGTTTTTGTTTTACATAGTCAATTGAATTAAGTCCTCTCCCATAATTATTATTTCTTCTAGTTTTTACTTCTATGAAAACCAGATAATCTTTATCTTTAGCAATTATATCAATTTCACCAAAACAACAATTAAAGTTTTTGTCAATTATTTGATAATCGTGGTTTATTAAATATTTTTCTGCAATGCGTTCTCCTTTTTGCCCTGTTTTATGTTTCTCTATAATAATATACCTCCTCCTAAATCCTGTTACCAATCAACACTTTTCAGCAAAGTAGCCTCTTTTTTGGGGTATAGTATAGCTTTTAAAAAGGTGAACGACAGCCCTTTGAGGCATACGGATTACCCCTTGACTTGGAGGAACCTTTTTAAAAGCTATACTATACCCCAAAGAGGCGGAAACTTTAGACTAAACTGTTTAACTAGTAACTAAATCCTCCTATAAAATCCACCTGGTAATTTCTCAATAAATCCTTCCAATTCAAGCATTGTAAGTTTAAAATTAATATCGCCAATTGACACATTTGTATTATTATAAATATATTCAATATCTGTCGACCTATTTTGAACATATTTATAAACATCCATATATTCTTTCTTTACACCTTTTGTTTTGCATATATGTTCTTGCATTATTACATTAAACTTTATATCTGGATAACTTTCAATTATATCTCCAATGCCTGTTAAAAGCACAGCTCCGTCTTTTATCATTTGATTTGTACCAATTCCATATTTACTATCTAAATTACTTGGAACACAAAATACTTTCTTCCCTTGTTCTTTTGCTAGCCTTGCCGTAACACTCGTTCCACTTCTATACTTAGCTTCTATGATAATTAAACAAAGACCCAATCCACTTACAATTCTATTTCTATTTAAGAAATTTTTTGAAGTTGCTTCTTCTTTTGGTGCATATTCACTTAGTACCAATCCTCCATTTTCAAGAATTTTATTATATAAAATTCTGTTTTCTGGCGGATACACATTTTCTAAACCAGATGGTAAAACAGCAATAGTTTTTCCATTATTCCTTATAGTTTCACTATGCGTAATTTCATCTATCCCTATAGCCATACCACTTATAACATTTATGCCTATTTGAGTTAACTCTCTTGCAAATTTTTTTGCTGTCTTTTCACCATAATCTGAACATTTTCTTGAACCTACCACGGCAATTCCATTTTGATTTAATAAGTCAAAATTTCCTTCTGCATATAGCTGCTTAGGTGGATTTTTTATACTTCTTAAATTAGCTGGATATAATTTGTCTTCTATTTTTATTATTCGAATATGTATCACCTCTAAATTTGTACTCACATTGAACTCAGTTACAATAGTCCGCTTCCGTGGTTGATGTATTTTTTACAAAAGTTCCCTCCAGGTCAAGGGGTAATCCGTATGCCTCAAAGGGCTGTCGGGCAACTTTTGTAAAAAATACATCAACCACTCACGCTATTTTAGACACTTTCAACGACGCAATTCGCTAATCTAAATTAAATTAGCCTATATTGGATTGCTTCTGCCACATGATTCTTCTGAATATTTTCTTTTCCTTCTAAGTCTGCAATTGTTCTAGACACTTTTAATATTTTGCTATATCCTCTCGCTGTAAGGTGCATCTTTTCGAAAGCATTTTTTAATATAAGTGTTGTAACTTTATCAATTTTACAAAATTTTTCAATTAAATTTTGAGTTAGTTCAGAATTAGAAAAAATACCATATTCTTTATATCTTTCCTGCTGAATTTTCCTTGCTATATCTACTCTTCTCTTTATTTTTTCAGAAGATTCTATTTTTACACTTTCATTTATTTCATCATATTTTATAGAACTTACATGAATACTAATATCGAACCTATCTAACAATGGTCCACTAATCCTACTAGAATATCTTTTTATCATTTCATTGGTACATGTACACTCTCTATTTTTTAATCCGTAATTGCCACAGGGACATGGATTCATGGCAGCAATTAGCATAAATTTACATGGATATGTATGTTTAAAATTTGTTCTACTAATTGTTATTTCACCATCTTCTAATGGAGTTCTTAATAATTCTAGAATACTATTTTTATATTCTGGCAACTCATCTAAAAATAATACTCCATAATGTGCAAGGCTTATCTCTCCAGGCTTTGGATTTGCCCCTCCTCCTACTAATGCATTTGCTGAAATAGTATAATGCGGTGATCTAAAAGGTCTTTTAGTTATTAAATTGTCCTCTTTCAAACTTCCAGCAACACTGTGAATTTTACTTATTTCTAAGGTTTCTTCAAATGTTAAATCTGGCAATATACTAGGTATCCTTTTTGCGAGCATAGTTTTGCCACAACCGGGATTACCATTCATTAGGCAGTTATGACCGCCTGCAGCAGAAATTTCTAAAACTCTTTTCACTGGTTCCTGCCCCTTCACATCAGAAAAGTCCAATATTTCTTCCGGTTTTCCCACGGTTACGTTTCGTGAAACTCTTGTCATCTTGGTTATGGTTGTTATCCCATTTAAATGGTTAATTACTTCACTTAAACTTACTACAGGAAATATATTTATTCCATTTACCAAACTAGCCTCTTTAGCACATTCTTCTGAAATTATTATATTTTTTATGCCTAACCTTTTTGCTTCTATACAAATTGGTAATATTCCATTTGTTTTTCTCACTTTTCCATCAAGAGATAGTTCGCCCACAAAGAGGTAATCCTCTAAACATTCCATATTTGCCATACCCAAAGCACAAAGTATTCCTATTGCTATTGGCAAATCGAAGATTGAACCGCCTTTTTTGGTATTAGCTGGTGCTAAATTTACAACAACTCTCTTGCTTAAAAACTCATATCCAGAATTTTTTATTGCTACTCTTACCCTTTCCTTTGATTCTCTAACACTCGTATCTGGCAAGCCCACTATTTCCCAAAATGGTAGCCCATTAGAAACATCAACTTGAACATAGACTAAAAAACCATCTAGCCCATTTAAAGCCATGCTTTTTACTATTGAAAGCACATATACCTCCTCTTCGTTATATTTTATTGATACCTTTTTGAAATTTTTGACAGAACAGTCAAGACTTATTTGAAAAAATTTATATTAATATAATATCAAAATAATTGTGATTTGTAAAGAACTTTTCATCGTCAAATTTCGACACAGATTACCAGTTAATGTCTTGTAGTAAAGTAGCTTGGGGTGGTTAGTATATGATTTTTAAAAAGCGAACGACAGCCCTTTGAGGCCCATGGAGTCTCCAGAGGCTTGGAGGAGTTTTTTAAAAATCATATACTAACCACCCCAAGCGGAAGTTTTAGAAAAAGCCATTAATTAGTAATTTCGACACATAATTTTTAAGGTTATTTTAATAAAAAATATGATATACTAATAACAATATGGAGGTAATTTATGGGAAGTAATAATTTTAAACGTAGCGTACTAATTCCTTTCTTATCAGGAATTATAGGTGCAGTAGTAGTTTTAGCAGTGTACCTTAATATTCCAGGTTTAAATAAAAACATAGCGAGCATTAATAATCCTATTGACACTAACAATGCACTTGCTATTACTACAAGTTCTGTTGCCGATAATCAAACTAACTACACAGCAGTTTCTGACCTAGATATAGGGTCTGTTGTTGCACAAAAAATACTGCCTTCAGTTGTTGGAATTACAGTTGAATACCAAGTAAGTTCTTTCTTCAGAAGTGGCATGACTACAACAGCTACAGCTTCTGGCTCTGGAATTATCCTTACTTCAAATGGATATATTCTAACAAATAACCATGTTATAGATACTAGTAGTAGCTCTAACTTTTATCAAGTATCTGAAGCCAGCAAAATTTCGGTATATTTGTATAACGATTCAACTCCTTATGATGCAACAATTGTAGGAGCAGATACTACAGCAGATTTAGCTATCTTAAAAATTGATAAAACTGGTCTAACTCCAGCAGAAATAGGTAACTCAGACAATCTAAAAATTGGACAGTTTGCAATGGCAGTTGGCAATCCACTTGGTTTTTCAAGCAGTGTATCAACCGGTTCCATAAGTGCCCTTAATAGAAAAGTAGATGATTCTCCAGAAACTCAAGATAACTTGATTCAAACTGATGCAGCAATAAATTCAGGTAATAGTGGTGGTGCTTTAGTAAACAGTCAAGGACAAGTCATTGGCGTTAACTGTATGAAAGTATCTTCTGTGGGAGTTGAAGGCATATCTTTTGCTATACCAATCAATACCTGTATGGATTTTTACAATAATTTAATGAAAAACCCTAGTAGCACTAATAATACAAATACTACGAATACTACAAAATAATATGAATATTATAATTTAAAATACCCTTTTTTATATATAAGGTGTCCTAGAATGTCATTCTGAGTCTTTCTACGAAGATTTTACTTGTGAAGAATCTCACGAAATATACGATTCTTCATAGCAAGGCTTTGTAAGAAGTGGTCAGGATGACAATTCTAGGACACCCTCTATAATTTGATTTTCTTATAATACGAATTTCCGAATATTCTTTTTTATTATGCAGTAACTACTTTCTTCTTAAATATATTTTTCCCAACACTAATTATAATTGGTATTAGCGAAACCAAAATTATCCCAATCATTATAAGTGAAAAATGCTCTTTTATAAATGATACATTTCCAAAGAAATATCCTAGATTTAAAAATAATAAAACCCAAACAATTCCACCCAATGAATTATATGCAAAAAACTTCTTAGGGCTCATTTCTCCTATTCCCAATAAGAACGGCACTATTGTTCTTATAATTGGCATAAATCTAGATAAAAACAAGGCTTTTTCTCCATGTTTTGCTACAAATGCTCTTGAATCTTCTAAATGTTTTTGTTTTATAAATTTAATTTTTTGAGAATCAAGTATTTTATTTCCAAACTTTTTTCCAATAAAATAGTTTACCTGATTTCCTCCAACAGCAGCAATTATTAATAATATTAGTAAAACAAAGTAATTCATCATTCCCATTCCAGCAAATGATCCTGCTGCAAATATTAGCGAGTCTCCTGGAAGAAATGGCAAAAATACAAAACCTGTTTCTCCAAATATTACTACAAATAAAATTAAATATACGCCTGTTCCATATGAATTTATGAATCCTTGCATGTACCTATCTATATGTAATACAAAGTCTACTAAGTGCATTATCCAACTCATTATTCTTCTCCTTTAATTATTTTTTCTATGCTATTTCAATAAGAAATCAACTGCCATAGCCCGCTTCCAGTGGTAAAGTGTATTTTTAAAAAAGTCCCTCCAGGTCAAGGGGTAATCCGTATGCCTCAAAGGGCTGTCGGGCACTTTTTTAAAAATACACTTTACCACTTCACGCTATTCTATATACTGTAATTCGTCTTTACATTGACTTTGTTGCTTTTACCACATTGTTCATTAACATGGCAATGGTCATAGGGCCTATCCCGCCTGGGACTGGGGTTATGTATGAAGCTTTTTCATATACTCCTTCAAAATCCACATCTCCTGTAACTTTGCCATCTTCACCTCTATTTATGCCAACATCAATAACTACAGCATTTGTCTTTACCATTTCTTTTGTTATAAATTTCGATTTCCCAATTGCACATATTAAAATGTCTGCTTGCTTTGTTATTTCTGGTAAATTCTTTGTTTTTGAGTGACACACTGTCACTGTAGCATTTTTATTAAGTAATGCTAACATCATTGGTTTCCCAACAATATTACTTCTTCCTACTACTACTGCATGTTTTCCTTCTACTGAAATATTATATTCTTCCAATAGTTTTATAATTCCATATGGTGTACAAGATACAAAACAATCTTGGTTTAAAGCAAGCTTTCCTACATTTATTGGATGAAATCCATCAACATCTTTTGTAGGTGAAATTGCTTTAATTGCTTCGTTTATATCTAGCCCATTTGGTATTGGACTTTGTACTAAAATTCCATGTATATCTTTTGAATTGTTTAATTCATTTATTAGGTTTAGCAATTCATCCATTTTTGTATTTTCAGCTAATAAATGTTCTTCATATTTAATGCCTATTTCTTCTGCTACTTTGCTTTTATTTTTTACGTATATTGCAGAACTGGCATCGTTTCCAATCATTATGACTGCAAGTTTTGGAAAGATATTTTTTCTATTTAATTCTAATACTTCATTCTTTAGGTTTTCTCTTATTTTTTTAGCTAAAGCTTTGCCGTCTAATATTTTTTCCATGAAAATCATTATCCTTTCTAAATCATTGCTGCCCAGTAACCAAGCAAGGGCGGAAACCGCAACTATTGTAAGCATCACCTGGATAATAGTTGAATGCGAACACCCCCGCCCTACTTCCATCGCGAACATGAATAGCACGCAAAAACACTGGTTCGGCAGAATAAGGATATTGGGCATCTGTGCTATCCCAACTACCAGTAGTGCTATAGCTTCCAGTATCAGAAGTTTCATACATGGCATCCCCATATTCCCCTGAATTTGCTAAATAATTTGTTTGAGGATCAGTACTTGTTCCTGCATATACATCTTTATATTTGTTAGCTGCACTTGCTAATGTCGTGTAACCTGCTAACGGTGCAACTTGGTTTAGATAAGCTGCCACATATTCGAATGCTCCTCCCGACATATCATATACTCCATATACGTTTCCTGTTGTGCTTGCATTTCTACCCCCTGTTGTGTTGTATTCATACAAGTTCGTTGTAGTAGTCTGACTTGAAGTTGCAGTTTCACCTGCTAATCCTGTTATTGTAGAATAATTTGTTGTATCGTTATAATATGGATTCATCCATACTCTACCATTCTTTCCATATGTACTCATACTTAAATATGCTACTGCTCCCCATTCGCTATTTTTAATCATATGTGAATCTACTCCTGTAGCACTTGCTAATGAATTACCAGCGTTTGTCATATTCCTACATGCTGTAAATATATCATTTACATTTATTCCTCTCCACATTGTTACATTCGGTATTGACCTTACTTGTTGATTTGTATAAGCTCCCCCACCAAGCCCTGCCAAATATGATGTCCCACTTGTTGGCGTTCCACCAAATCCTGGTTCTACCCCAACCGTACTACAGCTTGCTGCATATTTTGCCACCCAAATTCCCGCTAATTCTTCATCTGGCGTTCTTATTCCATCATTGTTTTTGTCCCACCAAAATCCTGGCGATACATTCCAATTCCCTGCCCCACTTGCATTTGCTATCGTTATACTACTTCCATCTATTGGTGTATTTGTTGTTCCAGACAAAAACTTTATATCTATTGTTCCAGATGTAGATGTATGATAATTGGCACTATTTATTCTATATGCATATCTTGGCACCCATACCCAATAGCAAGTATTTCCTCCGCCAGTGGTTTTTATATTCGCATAATGATTTACTCCTGCCGTGTAGTCATACCAATTTACTGGTGCTGTTCCACTTATTAATGTTGTATCATTTATAGCGTATGGGCTTGAAGTTGTATCCCACGCCACATAATATGTTGTTGCTTTATTGAATCCTGTTATATCTGGTGCATTTGCTACTGTTGTAAATGTTGTATCTGGCGGATTTCCTAAATTATTTTCTCCAAATGTATTATCGTCGTTATTCTCCACCGCTACATTATTATAGATATTATCTACGTTATTTACATCATTTTCATATATAGCTTTTATTTGCTGACTTACTTCTAAATCGGATTTTTGCTTATTTATAATACTGAAATATATTCCAACCAAAATTATTGTAACCACTGTTAAAGTTATAATTGTATATAATGTTACTGAACCTTTTTCACTTTCAAAAATTTTTCTCATAAGTCCTCTCCTTAATACCTTCATTTATCTTATCATATTAAGTATTATTTCTGCAATAGTTTCTTTGTCTAACCCATATTTTTTTTCTATATCTGAAATGTTTCCCTGTTTTATATAATCCACAGGATAACCTAATTTCTTCAAGGTTATATCTTTCATATTCTTTTGAATTATTAAATCTGCAATGGTTGACCCCAAACCGCCAGTTATAACGTTATCTTCTATTGCTATAACTTTCTTAGTTTTCAGTATAGACTTTTCTATCGTTTCTGAATCCAACGGTTTTAAAAATCTCACATTTATTACTTCTATACTTAAATTTTTATCCGCTAATAGCTCTAGTGCTTCCATAATACGAGAAACCATTTTCCCAATAGCCACTATCGTTAAATTTGTACCTTCTTTTATTATTTCAGCTTTACCTAATTCTATTGGCTTGGATTTTTCAAATTGAAAACCGCCTTCTCCTCCTCTTGGATACCTTATAACTACTGGTTGTTTCAAATTCATTGCAAAATCCATCATCATTCTTAATTCTTCAAAATCCTTTGGTGCTAAAATATTTATATTTGGAACTGTTGATAAATAAGATAAATCGAAAATTCCTTGATGTGTTTCTCCATCATTTCCAACAATACCTGCTCTATCTAGTCCTATAACTACCGGCAAGCTTTGCATGCAAATATCGTGTATTAATTGGTCATATCCCCTTTGCAAAAAAGATGAGTATAGTGGAATTATAGGTTTTAGCCCAGATGCTGCCATTCCAGCTACTAAGCCTAATGCATGTTGTTCTGCAATTCCCACATCGAAAAACCTATCTGGAAACTTCTTTGCATATTCATTTAATCCTGTACCATCTGTCATTGCAGCTGTTACGGCAACTATTTTATCGTCTTTAGTTGCGAGTTCAATCAACTTTTCCCCAAATACTTTTGAATAGTCATCTTGACTTGTTCCATTTTTCTTTCCAGTTTTAACATCAAAACTTGATATTCCATGAAATTTATCTGGTCTATCTTCTGCGACTTTATATCCGTGACCTTTTTGAGTTATAACATGTACCAAAATTGGTCCTGACAATTCTTTTGCTTTTTCTAACAAACCTTCAACTTTATCAATATTATGACCATCAACTGGTCCTAAATAGGTAAACCCAATATCTTCAAAATACATATTAGGTAAAAATAAATGCTTAAGAGTATTTTTTATACGACGTACTCCATCAACTATTTTTTTACCTACTTTTGGAATTTTATATAATACATTCCTTACCACTCTATTAATGCTCGTATAAAATCTTTTAGTACGTAGCTTACTTAAAAACATTGGCACTCCGCCAACATTCTTAGATATACTCATTTCATTATCGTTCAAAATAACTATAATATTTGTTTTGCTAGAACCCGCATCATTTAAGGCCTCCTGTGCCATTCCTCCGGTTAAAGCTCCATCTCCAATTACAGCAATCACTTTATTGTCTTTTTTTAATATGTCTCTAGCCCTTGCCATACCTAATGCAACTGAAATCGAAGTACTGCTATGCCCTGTATCAAAACCATCATGCTCTGATTCGTTCATTTTGGGGAAACCTGACAAACCGTCTAACTGACGTAATGTATGCATTTTATCTTTTCTGCCTGTTAATATTTTGTGAATATATACTTGATGTCCGACGTCCCATATTATTTTATCTTTTGGTGAATCAAAAACGCTATGTAATGCTATTGTTAGTTCTACTACTCCTAGGTTTGAAGCTAAATGTCCTCCTGTTTTCGACACTGTATCCAACGTAAATTCTCTTAAGTTTTTTGCTAATTCATTTTTTTGCTTTAGTGTTAGTTTTTTTACATCTTCTGGACTGTTAACTTGATCCAATATGTTTGACATTTTCTTCACCTTCTTTTTATACGTACATTTTACTATAAATGCTAGAAAATTTCAAGTGCTTGTTGCCCTTTATTGTTTTTTATCTAAGACATCCGTTTGAGGCCCATGGAGTCTTCGGAGGCTTGGAGGGAGTTTTTTAAAAAGATATACCTACACCGGGAGCGGACTATTGTAATTGATTTTTTACGGGAACCACATAGTTAAGGAGGCGGAAGTTTTAAGCTAAACCGTTAAATATTAACAGCAACTATTGTTATTCAAAAAATATTATTGACTTTTTTATTTTCATTGTGATATATTATTCTAAACTAAAGAAAGAGGCGAATAATATGTTAGTCCGCGAAGATGAAGAAAGTGTTAATCTTTCAATATTAAAAAATAACTTAATCCATGAACTAAACACCATAGACACCTTAATTAATAAAAACTCTGAAAATAAAACTTATCTATTAACTATTTTAGAAGAACTTTCTGATAATTTTATTGAAGAAGCTAATATAAATATAGAAGAAGCCCACATGATTCCAGAATTATTGTCAAAACTAAATGAATCAATCAACAGATCTACCTCTAGTGAGCTTAATCTTAACGAAATGAAAAAAAATATATCTGACATCATAGAATGTATAAATAATGGTTCAACTAACGTAGATGACCCATACAGTTCCTTAGAAATTAAATTAAATTTATATAACAAAAACAAATTTCAAAATAAAGATACTATCGTTAGAAACAATTTATTTGTTGAAGGCTTTATCTCTAGTTCAGATAATTGTATTTCAGCTCTTTGTGAATACTTTTCTAATCCCAAGCAAAAGGTAATAAAAGAATTTAAAATTCATAAACAAGAACAAATTAATAATTTGCTAGGGAAAACTACTACTACTACTAAAGATAACGCCCCAGGCACTACTCGTTTAAATGTTAACGACACATTATTAATTTCTGAAAAAGAATCAGCTATATTTTTGCCTTATGATGAAGAAGACATAAAAGTATTAGAAGCAACTACAAATGAACCATTAGAAGAAGCTATTAGAAAAAACTTTATTATTCCAATAGATAAATTTAAAAATCCTACCATTTCTAGATTTACCGAAACTTTTAAATTGGTTAGACATAGATCTGATGGAAAAATAACTGAAAGCTTAGCATTAGGGGTTGAAATGATGTTCTTGTACAACTTAAACCCAGCCATTATTGTAGCTTGCAAGCATAAATCTGAGTTAAAAGAATATGTTAAATATATGAAGGAAAATAAATTGCATTTGTTTAAGCATTTTAAAGTGAGATTTGAGATTAATCCTGCAAAGGTAAGGAAAACGGATAACTTTGGATAACAAAAGTGGCATCGTTGAAATTTAACATTCAACGATGCCTTTTTTTATTCCTCCAGAAGAAATATCCATTTCTTTAATTCTACTTCTACTTTATATCCCACCAAGAATCCGTGGGACATCGCTATCTGTTGCACGCCGATAAATAAATCTTCAATTTCTTTATCGGTCATATGTTGTGTTCTCCATAAAAGAAAGTACTCCCTACCAAAGCTAAAACGTATTAATAACTTCTTTCCCTCCGTAACAATCACACTTATTGCAAAGTTACGGAACTCGGTCCTCTTAATAACACCGCGATAATCTATTAAAGCCCTATTAGTAGCATCAACATCAAACATGCTGTTATCCTCAATTCGACACTTAAAGCTTTCTTGAACTGCCTGTTCTACTTGGTTTTTCAGACTATCAGTTATTTTATTCCATACAGTCATAGCCATTTTGTTCAAATCTTCTGTCGTCATTGTTGTATCCCCTTGAAGTGAGTTTTTATTTAGTGCCATTTGGCACCTAGTCAAACTACATAAACGTAAACTTATAATAACATATTTTATGTAAAATATCAATAGCTTTTCAAAAAAAATCAACATCAAAGGTTATTATTTAACACTTTTCAGCAAAGTAGCCTCCTTAAAAGTATAGTATAGCTTTTAAAAAGGTGAACGATAGCAATTACGAGGCCCAAGGAGTCTTCGGAGGCTTGGAGGAGCCTTTTTAAAAGCTATACTATACCCCAGAGGCGGAAGTTTTAAGCTAAACCATTAACAGGTAACACAAAAAAATCAAGGATTACAAATTTTTTGTAATCCTTGATTTTACTACATTTCCTTATTCAACTATATCTGTAACAACGCCTGAACCTACTGTTCTTCCGCCTTCACGAATAGCAAATCTTAATCCTTTTTCTATAGCAATTGGTGTTATTAATTCAATATCCATTGAAACATTATCTCCTGGCATAACCATTTCTGTTCCTTTTGGTAATTCAATTACACCTGTAACGTCTGTTGTTCTAAAATAGAATTGTGGTCTATATCCATTAAAGAATGGTGTATGTCTTCCACCTTCTTCTTTTGTTAGAACATATACTTCTGATTTAAACTTTGTATGAGGTTTGATTGTACCTGGTTTAGCTAATACTTGACCTCTTTCGATTTCTTCTCTTTGAATACCTCTTAAAAGTACTCCTACGTTGTCTCCTGCTTCAGCTTGGTCTAATAATTTTCTAAACATTTCAATACCTGTAACAATCGTCTTTTTAGATTCTTTAGATAATCCTACTATTTCAACTTCTTCATTAACTTTTAGTATACCTCTATCTACTCTACCTGTAGCAACTGTTCCTCTACCTGTAATTGTAAATACATCTTCAACTGACATTAAGAATGGTTGATCTTTTGGTCTTTCTGGAGTTGGGATATAGCTATCAACAGCATCCATTAAATCCAATATACATTTCGCATCTGCTCCTGCTGGATCTGGGTTTTCTAATGCTTTTAAAGCTGAACCTCTGATAATTGGAATTTCGTCTCCTGGGAATTCGTATTTAGTTAATAAATCTCTAATTTCCATTTCAACTAATTCTAATAATTCTGGATCGTCAACCATATCGCATTTGTTCATAAACACTACGATATATTTAACTCCAACTTGTCTTGCCAATAGTATGTGCTCTCTTGTTTGAGGCATTGGACCATCAGCTGCTGAAACTACTAATATAGCTCCATCCATTTGTGCTGCACCTGTAATCATATTCTTTACATAGTCAGCATGCCCTGGACAGTCAACGTGAGCATAATGCCTCTTTTCTGTTTCGTACTCAACGTGTGCTGTATTAATTGTTATTCCTCTTTCTTTTTCTTCTGGTGCTCCATCTATAGCATCATATGCCATAGCTTGTGCCCTTCCTAATTTTGATAAAACCGTTGTAATTGCTGCTGTTAATGTTGTTTTACCGTGGTCTACGTGACCAATTGTACCAATATTAACATGTGGTTTTGTTCTTTCAAATTTTGCTTTTGCCATTTTAAAAATCCTCCTATTATCTATTAAGATGCTTTGTTTTGATACTTTATGTACCTACATCTTAAATTTATTACACTTCTTAATAACCATATTTTATAATATTTTTTATAAAAATGCAAGTAGTTTTGAAACTTTTAAATTTTTGTCTCTATTTTATTAATACGATTCTCAGATAACCCAATGTCTTCCCATATAAATTGAATATTAGTATTAATTTCTCCAATATTTTGTTCAATATTGCTCTGACCTTTTTCTAAGTTTCTAACATCATATTTTATTTCTTCTATATTGTGATTTATTTTGTTTATGTTTTGATTTGTTTGTTCTTGTCCCTTTTCAAGTGTATTAATTTTCTTGTCCATTGTATCAAATCTTTGATCTATTGCATCAAATCTTTGATCTATTGCATCAAATCTTTGATCTATTGCATCAAATCTTTGATCTATTGTATCAAATTTTTGATCTATTGTATCAAATTTTTGATCTATTGTATCAACTCTTTGACCTATTGTATCAACTCTTTGACCTATTGTATCAACTCTTTGACCCAATGTTTTAACTTCACCTAAAATTTCTTGTAAAATTTCTTGTTCCATGTGCACACCTCCTAATATTTGAAATTTTTAGTCTTTCTTCTCTCTGCTTGCAACTATAGTTTCTAATATTGATTTTGGAACTTCTTCATAGTGTGATGGTTCCATTGCATATGTTCCTCTACCTTGTGTTTTTGAACGTAAGTCTGTAGCATATCCAAACATTTCAGATAATGGAATAAAGCTTCTTATTATTTGTGCTCCTCCTCTAGCTTCCATACCTTCCATTCTTCCTCTTCTTGAATTTACATCTCCTATAACGTCACCCATGTATTCTTCTGGAACTGTTATTTCAACTTTCATTATTGGTTCTAATATTACAGATTTTGCTCTTCTACATCCTTCTTTGAATGCCATAGAACCTGCTATTTTAAACGCCATTTCTGAAGAGTCGACTTCGTGATACGAACCATCTACTAACGTAGCTTTAAAGTCTATAACTGGGTACCCAGCTAAAATACCACTTTCTGCTGCTTCTCTAATTCCTGCTTCAGTTGGTTTAATGTATTCCTTTGGAACTGACCCACCTACTATTTTACTTTCAAACTGAACTCCTGAGCCTGGTTCTAATGGTTCTAATTCTATCCACACATGACCATATTGTCCTTTACCACCAGATTGACGAATGAATTTCCCTTCAACTTTTACTGCATTTCTAATTGTCTCTTTGTAAGCAACTTGTGGCTTACCAACATTTGCTTCAACTTTGAATTCTCTTTTTAATCTGTCTACTATAATTTCTAGATGTAACTCTCCCATACCTGCAATAACAGTTTGACCTGTTTCATGATTTGTATACACTTTAAATGTTGGGTCTTCTTCCGCAAGCTTCGATAATGCAATGCCCATTTTTTCTTGAGCCACTTTATCCTTTGGCTCTATCGCTATATCTATAACTGGTTCTGGGAATTCCATTGATTCTAATATAACTGGATTACCCATATCGCATAAAGTGTCTCCTGTTGTAACTTCTTTTAATCCAACCGCTGCAGCTATATCTCCAGAATATACCTTTTCTATATCTTCTCTGTGATTAGCATGCATTTGAAGAATTCTTCCTATTCTTTCTTTTCTATCTTTATTTGAATTTAATACGGTCGAACCTGATTCCAATGTTCCAGAATAAACTCTAAAGAAACACAACTTTCCAACAAATGGGTCTGTTGCGATTTTAAATGCTAATGCTGCAAATGGTTGATTATCGCCTGTTATTCTTACTATTTCATTGCCATTCATATCAACACCCTTGATATTTTCTATATCTAATGGTGATGGCATAAATTCAACTACTGCATTTAATAATTCCTGAACACCTTTATTTTTGTATGAAGACCCACAGCATGCTGGAACTATTTTGTTAGCTATTGTTCCTTTTCTTAAAGCTTTTTTAATTTCTTCCTCTGTAAGTTCTTCACCTTCAAGATATTTCATCATTAATTCGTCATCCTGCTCTGCAACTGCCTCAATTAGTTTTGCCCTATACTCATTTGCTAATTCTACCATGTCTGCTGGAATATCGGTAACTTCTATTTCTTTGCCTAGGTCATCTTTGTGAATAAAAGCTTTCATTTTAATTAAATCCACTATTCCCACAAAAGTATCTTCCGCACCAATTGGCAACTGAATTGGAATTGCATTTGCATCTAATCTTTCTCTCATCTGTTTAACACAACCCAAGAAATCCGCTCCAGTAATATCCATCTTATTTACATATGCCATTCTTGGAACATTATACTTATTTGCTTGTCTCCAAACAGTTTCTGATTGTGGTTGAACTCCACCTTTAGCACAAAATACTGTAACCGACCCATCAAGCACACGCAATGAACGTTCTACTTCTACTGTAAAATCAACGTGTCCTGGTGTATCTATTATATTTATTCTGTGCCCCAGCCATTCACAAGTTGTAGCTGCAGAAGTGATTGTTATACCTCTTTCTTGTTCTTGTTCCATCCAATCCATTGTTGCAGCACCTTCATGAACTTCTCCTATTTTATGTGTTTTACCAGTATAAAATAAAATTCTCTCTGTTGTTGTGGTTTTTCCCGCATCTATGTGAGCCATAATTCCTATATTTCTTGTGTTTTCTAATGTAAATTTTCTCTCTGACATTTTTGTTTATCATCCCTTTCTTTGTTACTTAAATTCGAATTAAAATTGGTATATTGCTAGGAAAACTAGCAAAAAATCTTGAGACTATACATTCGGTATGTCGAAAGATTTTTTGCGACGTTTGACGACGCAAGATACCGATTTTTATTCGAATTTTACCACTTGTAATGGGCGAAAGCCTTATTAGCCTCTGCCATTCTGTGCATCTCTTCTTTTTTCTTGAATGCTCCACCATTTCCATTTATTGAATCTATTATTTCTGCTGCTAATTTTTGACCCATTGTTTTTTCAGTTCTTTTTCTAGCATAAAGAACCAACCACCTTAAACCTAGAGTTTGTCTTCTTTCTGGTCTAATTTCCATCGGAACTTGGTATGTTGCTCCACCAACTCTTCTTGCTTTTACTTCTAATACTGGCATTACATTTTCTAATGCTTTTTCAAAAGCTTCTAAAGCTGGCATTCCTTGCTTCTTTTGAACTTGGTCAAATGCCTCATACACAATTTTTTGTGCAATAGATCTTTTACCGTCTAACATTACATTATTTATTAGTTTTGTAACAATTTTACTATTGTATATTGGATCGGCAAGAACATCTCTTTTTACTATAAATCCTTTTCTTGGCACTATTCTTCACTTCCTTCTAGATGTTAGATATAGATGTTGGATGTTAGAAATCTTGTTTCTAAATCCTACTTCTAGCTATCTTTATCTCATATTTTTTGTGTTTTATTAAAACACTAGTTACTCTAACAGATGTCGGATGTCAGATATCTGATGTCGGACTTCTGTTCGTAAGTGCTTATATATATTGATCGAATATCCTAAAGTGTCATTCTGAGCCCTTCTTCATAGACCATCTTACGAAGAATCTATTTCAGTTTTTAGATTCTTCGAGAGCTAAACTTTGTAGCAACTCTCAGAATGACAAGTACGAAATATCGATATTATTTCCATTTAAGCACTAATTTCAAATTTTCTAAATTCGAAGCAAAATTGATATATTGCTAGGAATTTTTATTTTTTAGGTTTCTTTGCTCCATACTTAGATCTAGCCTGGTTTCTATCTTTCACACCGGCTGTATCTAGCGTACCCCTAACAATATGGTATCTAACACCTGGTAAGTCTTTTACCCTTCCGCCTCTTATTAACACAACACTGTGTTCCTGCAAATTATGACCTACTCCAGGAATGTAAGCTGTTACTTCAAAGCCATTTGAGAGTCTTACCCTTGCTACTTTTCTTAAAGCTGAGTTTGGTTTTTTAGGTGTTACTGTTTTTACAACTGTACACACTCCTCTTTTTAATGGTGAGCTACTGTTTGTAAGTCTCTTATTCCTTGAATTATAGCCTTTTTGCAACACTGGAACTTTAGACTTTTTGGTTGCTGTTTTTCTGCCTTTTCTTACTAACTGATTAATTGTTGGCACTTTTTTCACCTCCTCGTCCATATTAATATTAATCCACATTAATTTTGTTATTTTATCACATTTCACATGTGTTGTCAATATAGTTTTTCCCTAAATTTTGGGATTTATTTGTAACCATCTTGTAACATTTGCTATGTGGATAAAAGTGTGAATAATGTTCTCACACATAATATGATTGTAATAAAAATTTCTTATAATTGTAATGAAACCGTAATACACTCTTTGAAAGGTATTTTCCGCAAACATAAAACTATTAGAAATTTGAAATATAAAGACTTTGCAAGTTTTTACTGGTTGACATTTTTTTGAACTTGTGCAAAACTTATTATAATAGTAGAAAAATGTAGTAGGAGATTTTCCACATGAAAAAGAAAAGTATTTTATTTAACTTAATTATTCCATTTATAATAATTATGTTACTAGTATTGCCAAATCATGTTACAGCATTAGAAGATGTAATAAATATAGACACTCGGAGCAATCGAAGTAAAACAAGATAGCCAAAAATATTTAGATTGGCTTAACTTAAGTGAGGAAGAAAAGGCAGATACCATAGCACCACCTGTACAAGATGTAACATATGCTGAACCAGTAAGTGCTAAAGCGTCAAAAAGTATGCCATTTGTAGCAGCAGAAGAAACAATACTTCCCGCACAGTACGATTTGAGGAATAGTATTAATATTACATTAAAAAATCAATATCAAACTGGTGCATGCTGGGCATTTGCAACTAATACTTCATTAGAAAGCAATATAGCAAAGACAAAGGCTCAAAATTACATATTTTCCACAAGATTTTTGGATTATGCCACATCCCAATCATTTATTGATGGAAAAAATCCAAATGGAGGTAATAGGCAAGTAGGAGATGCTGGTTCTCCAAGATTTGGATTGGCACTATATACTAACGGAGTTGGACCAATTTTAGAAACGGCAATGCCATTTGAAAATAATGAAAATAAAATGCCTTTAGGTTCAATACAAAACAAAAAAGTAGAAAAGCAGATTGACAGTTATAGAGCATATCCACAAGTCACATCTTCAACAGATATGACAACATATAGGAACATGATTAAGCAAAACATAATGAATTATGGTTCTATAGTAGCATTAGTTTTTTATGATCAAACTAATTATAGTGATTTTAACCTTTCGCCTAATGGAAAAACTATTTCTATTTACTGTAGTGACGATTCAGCTTATACAAACCATGCAGTAAGCATTATCGGATGGGATGACAATTATTCAAAAAGTAATTTTAAGGTGGGAAATCAACCAAAAAATGATGGGGCTTTTATTGTACAAAATTCATGGGGTGCAAACCCTGCTGCCTATCCAAATTATGCTGGTTATGACTATATTTCATATGAAGATGCGTTAATATATCGTGAGATGTATGGAATAATCGATACAGAAGATGTAAGCTATAATAACATATATCAATATGACAGTTTAGGTCCAAGATCATCTATAAATCAAAGCTATGGAGCAGATGTATTTACAAGAAATAATACAAATAGCAAAGAAATGCTTACAGAGGTTTCAGTCGCTAGTATATATGATGCATCTTATGAAATATATGTAAACAGTAAAGATGGCACTTTAAATTCATTAAGTCTCACAAAAGTAAAAACTACAGATACTTTGAATGCCGGATATAATACAATAAAGCTTGATACTCCCATAGAATTAACAGGTTCACAGTTTGCAATTGCGGTTAAATATACTGCTCCACAATCTAATGGGTATCCAGTTTCAGTAGAACTAGATCCTGCAAGTATGTGGGGAGCAACATATGCTGACGATTATTGGGCAGGTGTTCCAATATCGCAAGAAAGCTATTCTTCAAACGATGGAAATGCATATTACTTAATGACAGATTATGATACTTGTATAAAAGGATTTACTACAGAAAAAGCAGTAACGAGCATAGCAGTTGAAACACAGCCAACAAAATTAAACTATGTAGAAGGACAAAAGTTAGATTTAACAGGTTTAGTAGTGACTATAACATATGCAGACAAAACCACAGAGAATGTCCCATATTCAGATTTCGCAAGTAAAGGTTTTTCAACCAGCATAGCAAATGGTAAGGCATTAACGGTAGCAAATCATAATGGAAAAGCAGTGACATTAACATGTTATGGGAAAACAGCAAATACAGATACTTTAACAGTAGTACCAAAGGTAGTTACAGGAATCTCAGTAAAAAATCAACCAACAAAATTAAGCTATATAGAAGGAGATTCGTTAGATTTATCAGGCTTAGTTGTTACGTTAGTATACAACGATAACACAACAGAAGATGTGCTATATGAAAATTTTGCCAATAAAAATATTGCAGTAAATTCAGAAAATGGTACATCATTAACTATAGCAGACTATAATGCAAAACCAATAACAGTAACATGCAATGATGAAACTGCAAATACAGATAATTTAACAGTAGTGCCAAAAGTCGTTACTGGAATAACAATAAAAACACAGCCATCAGTATTAAATTATATAAAAGGACAAAAATTAGATTTATCAGGCTTAACAGCAACTTTAACTTATAATAATGGAGATACAGAAGATGTAACATATGCGAACTTCAAAGATAAAAATATAATAGTAAGCCCAGCAAATGGCACAGTATTAACCATGGCAAGCAATAATGAAGAACAAGTAACTTTGACATGCAACGAAAAAACTACCTCTTATAATATCTCAGTGACCGACTATGTTCTGGATATTACTTTAGTACCTCCTACAAAAACAATATATAATTATAATGAAAATATCGATTTAACAGGAGGAACAGTAACAAGAACAATGGCAAGCGGAACAACACAAACAGCTATACCTTTGACCGACTCAAATGTAAGTATCTCTGGTTATAATAAAACTCGAATAGGTAATCAAACCATAACTGTTACATATATGAATAAAACTTCTACTTTTAATATTATGGTGAAAAATCCAATAACAGATATAGTAATGGCGGTCGTTCCCAAACAAACATATAACGTAGGAGAACCTCTTGATGTAACAACTGGAAAAATAGATATAATAAAAGCAAATGGAGAAAAAGTCGAAACCCCTATATTGCCTGAAATGGTTAGTGGATTTAATAGTAATGTCGAAACTAAAAAACAAACAATAACAGTAACATACACAGAAGATACTATAATTAAAACATGTACATATACAATAAGCGTTGTGAATAATTCAACAACAGATGTTGTAAATACCCCAACAACAAATGTCGTGAATACTCCAACAGAAAATGTCGTGAATACCCCAACAACAAGTGTCGTGAATACTCCAACAACGGATGTTGTAAATACCCCAACAACAAGTGTCGTGAATACCCCAACAACGGATGTTGTAAATACTCCAACAACAAGTGTTGCGAATACTCCAACAATGAATTCAAATTCTAATGTATCTAAAGCAAATTTGAATTTTAGTATATATAACACTACAAAAGATGGAAATATTAATTATATATTTAAAATACCAGAAACTACAACAGCCAAGGCACTAAAAGGAAATTTAGCAGATTCAGAAAGCAATGCAATAAAATTATATAATATGAATAATACTGAATTAATGGATACAGATGTAGTAGGAACAGGAATGAATCTAAACTATAATGATGTTACTTATACATTGGTAGTAACAGGTGATGTAACGGGCGATGGAAAAATAACTACACTTGATTTAAGTAAATTAAAACTTTATTTGGTAGAAGATCCAACTAATACTTTGAGCGGAGCATTTTTAAAAGCAGCAGATGTAAATACTGATGCATCTGTAAAAGTGTCAGACTTATCAATAATGAAGGGAGTGTTCGTAGGATTGATGAAATTATAACACCTTTATAAATTTCTATCTTTGGACATTATATTTTTTATTATGGTTGTGGTGTATATGGTGTTAGATGCGTATTATCAAATTGTAACGCACTAATTGTTGGGCTTGCGGGGCTAATTACATATTTATTATCGCTCCTTTTTACACCTGGTTGACTTACTGGCTCCCAGTTAGCAATATCAAATCCTCCTAGTCCTACCATTATCATCTTTATTCGTGAAACATCTATTATTGTTAATAAATCATCCCACTTAACATCCGCCGCCATTTTTTGAGTGTCGGTTAATATTTTTAACGAATTAATTTCAAACATTTTAATTTGAGATAAGTCCGTTACAGTTAATTTTCCATCTGCATTAATATCCCCTACAACTATTAAAGTATATGAATATATTCCATCTGTTGCTGTTGCACCTACTGGAATATAATCTGTATTTGCCAATGGTGTCCCTTGTTCAGTTTTAAATCCTGAAAAATCAGATTTGCCATCAAGTTTTTTAAAGTCTTCTACTGTTGTGTTCGGCCATACTCTAATGTATCCGTCAAGTGGTGGAGGACCAACGACAGTTAATGTAGTAGTTATTGGATTTGCGAAACTAATGGAATCTGTACCATTGTCTGCTATTATGTCTTTCCCAGTAATAGTTGTGTTTCCTAAGGTCGCTGTATTTTTTACTGTAAATTTAATTGTTAATAAATCTTGATTTGTAGATACAAACTTAGTATTACTCAACTTTATTGAACCGTTTGCTGAATCAAACGATACTACTGTCCAACCTCCTTGAGTTGTTAAATCTGATGTTGACAATGTGTTAAATACTGTTTGATCATAATTAATTGTTAATTTTGCAGAATTAATTCCTACACAACCTGTTGGAAAATCTTTTACACTAACTGTTGTATTAACAACCTTTCCTGTTCCAGCCTTTAAAGCTGTTGCCGATAAAGCCATTGTACAGTCTGTCATAGGTATAATATTTAATTTGACTGATTGGTCAGCAGTAGAAATATTGTTTACTTCATCCGATCCACCGATGTTTTTTACGGTAATGGTTGTATTTCCTAAAGTAGCTGTACTTTTTACTGTAAATCTAATTGTTAAAAAATCTTGATTCACAGATATGAACTCTGGATTTTCAAGTGCTACTTTACCATTTGCTGGATTAAATGTTACTTGACCAGTTGTTGGCTTCCAACCTCCTATAGCTGTTAAATCTGCTACTGACAATGTGTTAAACACCGCTTGATCATAATCAATCGTTAACGCTAAAACATTAGTTCCCTTGCAACCTACAGGAAAATCTTTTAAACTAACTGTTGCATCAACTGTCTGTCCCGTTTCAACTACTGTAGACGTTGCAGATAAATTTACATTAAAGCTTGTTGCAGGTATAACATTTAATGTAATTGATTGATTTTGTGGATAAATATCGTTCACGCTGTCTCCTGCATCAACATTTTTTACTGTGATAGTGGTATTTCCTAAAGTTGCTGTATCCTTCACTGTAAATCTAATTGTTAACAAGTCACTATCTACAGCTATAAGCTTAGCTCTATCTGTTGCCATCAGGTTCTGCGTCGGATCAAATGCCACTGCCGACCAACTTCCATTAGATGTTATATCTGTTGTTTGCAATGCATTAAACACTGTTTTGTCATAATCAATTGTTAATTTTATCGCATTAATCCCATCAGGTCCACTACCCACACTAACAAAATTTCTTAAACTAACCGTTACATCTACTGTTTGTCCTTTAACAGCTGTTGTAGATGATGCAGATAAACCTATTGTAAAGCTTGACATCGATAAAACAGATGTAATATTCATTGTAAATACCAATACTAAAATTATAATTACTAAAACACTTAATTTCTTTTTCATTTTCCCCTCCAATTTTACAAATAGTATACATTACCAAATACCTTTTGTCAATATGCCATTTTTCGGCACGTACATGTGTGAGATTAAAGTGTAACATCATATATATTTATTCACATCTTCTTTCAAATAATCTTCTACAAAAATTTGAAATAATTGAATGGGACTTCTTTGCCACAATACATCATTTTCATTTCTCACATCATCTGCAAATCCAGTTGTATACGCAAGTTTCATAGCTTCTTCTTCCGATATTTCCATTGCGGTTGCTATTACATTTACTACACTATTTAATTTACTAATCATCATTGTATTAAATTTAATATTTTGCATATTACACACTTTCACTATCAATATATTTTAATCTTGCAATTCCTTCATTGCTACAAACACATAACTGATTATATGTAGGATTTATCTTTAATTGCTTTAATGTATATTCTAAATCGTAAGTTCCCTCTTCATAAAATGTTACTAATCTAAATATTGTATCATCTGCCACTGCACCTATAATTATATCATATTCCTTCTCCAGACATATGTTAATGTCTTTTCTACAGCCACATACAAAATTCAACCATTCCTCATCTGTATACTTAAATTCCTTTAATCTCAAATTATTTAAATATATTTCATATTTTGTAATAATTGGTTGATTCCCAAATCTATCTGCTTTTTTTATTGCCCATGATTTTGCCTGTTCACAATTTTCCGTTAAATAAAACCCTTTTCCAAAATCTAATGGTCTTGCGTTCATGTTTAATTTAGGGTTTTTGACCTCTATATTTTAACCATGATATACTATCATATCTGCGTACCTCGTTCTTTTATAAATTTTAATGTATCTTCTGCAACCCATACAATATCCTGAGTATGCAATACTTCATAATTTTTAATTAAATAGTTATATACTTTTGTATCTACTAATGCATTATATATTTCATCCAATGACTTATTTGTTTTAGAATGTATTATTTCAATAATATATATAATAAACAAAATTCTAACATCTGAACATTTATAAATGCCATTTTTATCTTTTAATGCTTTTTTCATAATTAATCACGCCCTTTTGATAGGTATTATATAATTAAAATTAAAAAAAATCCAGTCTAAATTGGATTTTTTTATCATATTGTTTTCTTTTTGTAAAGTTTTTATACTTATACTGTAAAAACTTTTGATTTTTAATTTTTTTCAGTGAAAAATAACCTTCCTTTCATTTCTTTCCCACCAAATACACAATCTCATTATAGATTTTTTCTTCCACATTACTTGGTGCCACTGTTCTCGCAGCTTCTCCCATGCTCATCATCCTGTCCCTATGCAAAATAATTTTCTTAATACTATTTGAAAGTATACTTTCATTTAATTCAGAATTTTGTATTATTTCAGCAGCACCAACATTCGCTAAAACTCTTGCATTATATTCTTGATGATTTTGGCTTACATTTGGAAGCGGTATAAATATAGCGGGTTTGCCTACTTTTGCCACTTCTGTTATAGTCATAGCACCGCTTCTTGCAATAACCAAGTCCGCTACATTCATTACTTCGTCCATATTATAAATATATGGAACGATTCTCATATTATACACATTTTCAATACTTACGTTTCTTAAAGCCAACTCGTCCTTAATAATATCATATTGCTTTGGACCTGCTGCCCAAACTATTTGATATTGCTCCTGTAATCTATTATCTATTATCCCAATTAAACTATCATTTATTGCCTTTGCACCTTGACTTCCTCCAAACACTAAAACCACTGGCAATTCAATTTTAAGCCCCAATTGCGATAATATTTCTTCTTTTTGCATTAAAGACAAATCCATCCTCTCTACTCTTGTAGGATTTCCCGTTACCACGATGTTTTTCGCATTTCCTAAACTCTTTTTTGTATCTTCAAAACCAACTAAAACAACATCTGTCCACCTTAATAAAGATTTTACTGCTTTCCCTGGAAAAGCATTACTTTCATGTATCATTGTTGGAATCTTTAACATCTTTGCAGCCAAAAATACAGGTCCACAAATATACCCTCCTGCTCCAATTACTATGTCTGGTTTAAAATCTTTTAATATTCTTCTAGCCTGACCAATCCCACCTATTGTTCCTAAAATATGTTTAAAATTTTCTACACTAATTTTTTTACTTAACCCATATGCCGTTATAGTTCTTAACGGATAACCCCCTCTCGGAACAAGGTCATTTTCTAACCCATATGAAGTTCCAATAAATATTATTTGAGCTTCTGCATCTTCCTTCTTTATTTTATTAGCTATTGCTAGTGCCGGATTTATATGACCTCCCGTACCAGCTGCTGCTATTACCACTTTCATGGCCTTCCTCCTTTGATTTTTTTATATAGTTATAAAGTTATTAATTAATATTTTTTCTAAGATGTAGGGGCGAACATAGTTCGTCCTGCACTATAATTATCTCGTTTTTCAATAATTTTATCAAATTTCTCTAATCTCGGACGAACGATGTTCGCCCCTACATTTCGGCTAAAATGTTAAATAGTAACCAATAACTTTAAATTTTCTTCGTACTATGCCTCGATATATTAAGCAGCACACCGCACCGCACAAAGCAATATTACTAAAGCCGAACCACCATAACTAAAAAACGGCAACGACATACCCGTTACTGGCATCGACGAAGTTACAACAGCTATATTTATAATAACTTGAATCCCAATTAATGCGGTAATTCCTGATGCAACTAATGTTCCAAACATATCTGGAGCATTCATTGCTATCATTATTCCTCTCCAAATAAATATCAAAAACAATGCTATAACTATTGCACATCCAATAAATCCTAATTCCTCTGCTAAAACTGCAAATATAAAATCGTTATGCGGTTCAGATATATATAAATACTTTTGTTTACTATTTCCCAAACCTACCCCAAATAAACCTCCTGAACCTATAGCATATAAACTTTGAATCGCCTGCCAGCCTGAACCTTGTGCATCTGCCCATGGATTTAAAAATGATATAATCCTTTGAATCCTAAATGCCCCTGCACTTGTAACTTTTGCCATAAAATACATTACGGCTGCCCCTAGCGACCCTAATATAACACCTACAGATGCAAATATTCTAAACTTCACTCCTGCTATCAACATCATAATTGCTACTACGATGCATATTACAAGAGTTGCACTTAAATGGTTTTGGAATGCTATCAATATTCCAATAACAGGCACCAGCCACAAAAATGCCATCAACAGCCCGTGATTCTTGAATGAAAATTTCTTTATCTCATCCTTATATTTTGTTAAATATGTTGCATAAAAAAATATTATTCCTAGTTTTGCTAATTCCGATGGTTGAATTGAAACTATCCCAAATAAATCTATCCATCTTTTAGCCCCACCTTCAGAATATCCTACTAATTGAACAAGAATCAATCCAACAATAACACCAATATATATTATTTTATAAAATTTTTGATATTTCCTATAATCAATATAAGATATTATAAACATTAAAACAATTCCTAAAACTGCGAATGCCAATTGCCTTTTTACAAAATAATAACTATCGCCGTAAGTAGATAATGCAGTTGGAGAACTAGCTGATAATACCATTACTATGCCCAATGACAACAATAATAAAACTGCTATTAATAAAATAAAATCCACTGATTTTTTCTTTGAAACAGTTTTTTCTGATTTTGTGTATTTTTGTTGTGGTTTGACTGCTTGTTTTTGTGGCATAATCGTTTCTCCTTCCCTCGGGGACGGTCCTTTTTGTTAATTTTTGAACATCTGGGACACCCCTATTAAAACTTATTTAAATAAATATCTTATTTGTAGGGGTGTCCCAGATGTTCAAAAATTAACAAAAAGGACCGTCCCCCATATCACAATATCATATTGATATCAAGGCAATGTAGCAACATATTAGCGTGATTATTGAAAATACTGAAACCACCTTGTTCTCCTTCCAACCAGACAGTTCAAAATGATGATGTAATGGTGCCATTTTAAATATCCTTTTACCAGTTCTTTTAAAATACAATACTTGTATTGTTACAGAAATCGCTTCAAATACAGGTATTATAGCTACAATAAGTATTATAAATGGTATTTTCAAATACAATGCAAGTATTCCTATAATTCCGCCTAACAATAATGAACCTGTGTCGCCCATCATTACTCTGGCTGGATTCAAATTAAATATTAAAAATCCTAAACAAACTCCCGTTGCGACACTTCCAAATATTATTACTTCTTTTACATCCAAAATTATTCCTATTATCGTCAGGCATGTTATTATTATTGTTGATACTGTGGAGGCTAAGCCATCTACCCCATCCGTTAGGTTAATTGAATTTGTTATTGCTAATAAAACAAATATTGCAAACGGAACATAAACCCAAGTTGGAATTTGTATATAAATCTTTAAGAAAGGTATCAATGTTTCCGTTCCTATATGTACTGTATTAATCATATACGTTATAAAACAAACTGAAACCGTTAATAATCCTAATATTTTTGTTCTTGGTTTTATTCCATGTGAATCTTTTAAAACTATCTTTTTAAAATCATCCGCTAAGCCTATGGCTCCAAATCCAAATGCTGCCAATATTAGTGGCAATAATCTTTTTGCAACTGTTCTTCCTTCAGAACCACTACCTGCTCCATAATAATAAAAGAAAAATCCTGCAACTGATGCAATTACTATTGCAAACATCATTATTATTCCACCCATTGTGGGAGTGCCTTGTTTCTTCAAGTGACTTCGTGGGCCGTCATCTCTTTGCATTTGCCCAAGCTTAAGTCTTTTTAATAATGGAATTAAAATTATACCAAGCACCACTGTTGTGCCAAATGATATCAACAATATTTTTATTTGAAATTCCAATGAGTTCCAATACCCCACTTAAGTACACCTCTTATTCTATGCCTACACTTCTTTTAATATTTTAGCTACAATTTCTCTTTCATCAAAAGAAAATTTTTCTCCTTTTATTTCTTGATATGGTTCATGACCTTTCCCTGCTAAAACTATTATGTCATTCCTTGTTGCCATTTTTATTGCCTTCTTTATTGCTTGTATTCTATCTGTTATACATTCATATTTCCCATTTGTTCTTTTTATTCCTTCTTCTATTTGATTAATTATACTTTGCGGCTCCTCGTTTCTAGGATTGTCAGAAGTAATAATTGTATAATCTGCAATTTTACCAGATATTTCTCCCATTATAGGTCTTTTAGTTGTATCTCTGTTCCCACCGCAACCAAATACAGAAATTACGTTTCCTCTTGAATAACTTTTCACTGCATTTAATATGTTTTCTAAACTTTCTGGCGAATGTGCATAATCTATCATTATGCTTAACCCTTTTTCATTTGGAATTAGCTCACTTCTACCTGGTACTTTAACTTCTAATAATGCTTCTTTTATTTTTTCTGCATCAACATTATATTTTAGTGCTATACAAATAGCCGCTAAAGAATTATAAACGCTAAAACGCCCTGGAATTGGAACTTTAATTCTTTCATTCCTTTCGCCTATTTTTATTTTGAAATCTGCACCTGAATTTTGTACAGTTATATCTTTCGCTAAAAAGTCCGCTGGATTATCTATTCCAAAAGTCTTTATATTTAAATTAGGAAACATGCTTTTTACTTTTACAACGTAATAATCATCTGCATTAACAAAGAATGTTTTAGACATATTAAATATTTTTAGTTTCGAATTGAAATAATCTTCCATGTTTGGATGCTCTTTTAAACTTATATGGTCTTTAGAGAAATTGGTAAAAATTACCGCATCAAACTCAATACCCTCTACTCTGCTATATTTCAAGCTTTGAGAAGATACCTCCATTACAACATATTCAACTTTTTCTTTTACCATTCTTACAAATAATTGTTGCAATTCTATGCTATCTGGTGTGGTCCTTTCACTATCATATAATTTTTCATTTCCTATATATACGGCAACCGTGCCAATCAAGCCTACTTTATGCCCTGCCTTTTCTAATACTTGCTTAATCATAAACGTCGTTGTTGTTTTTCCTTTTGTGCCTGTAACACCTATTATTTGAAACTTTTTAGAAGGATGTTTGTAAAAATTCCCTGCCATTATAGATAGTGCTTTCCTTGAATCTTCTGCAACTATTAATGTTACGTTTTCAGGTACAGGTATTTTTTTAATATCGGCTGCGCTATCTGCTACTATTGCTATTGCTCCATTTTTTATGGCTTCATTTATGTGTTCGTGTGCATCTACTTCAAAACCTTTTATTGCAACAAATATATCGCCTTTTTCAATTTTTCTTGAATCACTTTCAATTTTATTTATTTCTATTTCTAGGTTTCCTTTTGCCTTTAAATTATCTAGTCCATTTAATATTTTTCTTAAATCCATAACAGCTCCTTCCTTTTTTGTAATTATATAATCTTTTTACTATTTTGTACATACCTTTTTTTAAATTTCTACATTTTCATCTATAAAGTCATTTTTTCTATAATATTCTTTCGTAACTGAATTATAAATAACTTGAGATGCGTTTCTTTTTAAGAAATTTACAATATTAAAAACATCTATCCATATCTGGTTATTCCCATCTTTTTGAACCTCATTAAAGATTAACTGTAAACCAAAATGCAAATGTGGAACCTCAATATTGTTTACATTTTCTGTTGCACTATAACCCGTCATCCCCAAATAACCAATAACATCCCCTGCCATAACAATTGAACCTTCAACTAAATTTTCTGCATATGGATGATCTTTTCTAAGGTGTGCATAATAATAGTATCTTTTACCATCAAAACTTCTTATTCCAATCCTCCAGCCACCATATTGGTTCCAGCCAAGTGCTTCAACATAACCTGTTTCAACTGCAATAATTGGGGTCCCAACACTTCCCATTAGGTCATTTCCTAGATGTTCTCTCTGATATCCGTAGCTTCTTGGATTCCCAAAATCATCTGAATGAGTATAGTAAAACCCTTTTGCAATTGGCGAAAACACTTTTATTCCGTATTTTTTCTCATATTCGCCTTTATCGTTCCTTATTTGATACTCTCCTATAAATCCGCCTAAGATAGCTGTATAGCTTTCTATATAGTAACTGTATAATGTCATGCCTTGCGTTAGCTCCTGTATGGTTTTCCCAGAATTTAAGTCTTTTATCAATTTATCTAAATCAGCTTGTTTGAAGTTGTTTAAATTACCATAGTATTTTGATGCAAGATATGCAATTAATTCTATCCAATTATATTTTACAGGATAATTTTCATTATGGGATTCAATATCTAAGTTAGCTGTTTTATCTAGAAGTGCATACGGTGGTGAAAATTCAACCCACTTAATATAATCTTGTTCTTTATTTTGCGTAGAAGCAATTACCATTGTAGATATATATGTAATTAAGGTAATCACAATCAATAATAGGCTGATAAAAATTAACATTTGCTTTAGTTTAATTATCTTAAATAACACTTATTCACACCTTTCTTTTGAAATCAACTACCATAGCCCGCTTGCGATGGGTAGTATATGAAAATTTATATTATTGGACACCTTTCTTTAGCGGATTTTACATCTCTCTAGTTTGAAAAAGAAGCAAGTAGTACTAGGCGAAATTTATTAGACTTCTTTCGAAACATAAAATGTGATATATTTACAAAAAACAAGTAGGTGTCATTCTGAGCGTTGCTACAAAGCCTTTCTGTAGGTGTCATTCTGAGCGTTGCTACAAAGCCTTTCTCACGAAGAATCTTACTAAATGGTAGGTATACAAATGAAAATAGATAAAGTAAGATTCTTCGTAAGTCAGTCTACGAAGTATGGCTCAGAATGACAATGCCTGAAATCTACATAGGTTTTGAAAGAAGTCTATTGAAGAACCGGAGGCGTACACTAAGTACGTTGAGGCTTTTTCAATAAATTTCAACGACGTAATACGCCGCTTATTTTTCAAACGTCCCTATATATCCACTAGAATAGTATTATCCTGATTAATCTTAATCCCAGGCTTAGGTGATTGTTCCACAATAATAGTTTTGCTTTCATCTAATTCACCATCTGGCTTGTTTCTTATGCTCAATTTCAGTCCTAATTCTTTTACTGCCTTTTGTGCATCTGTTATGCTCATGCCCCTTAATTCTGGCACTGTAACTACTGGCTTTGTATCGTCTACTTTTTTCACAACACCAAGATATGGTAAAACTTCTGATAAAATTTGACCCGACAATGGGGCTACAATTCCTCCTCCTTGGTGTCCGCCTTCACCAGTTGGATTATACAATGTTATTAGCATTACCAATTCTGGATCTTCCATTGGTGCTATTGCCATAAACGACGCAATGTATTTCCCTGTGTTAACTCCGTCCTCTGAGGTTCCTGTTTTCCCAGCAATTGAATATCCTGCTACCTGCGAACCTTTACCTGTTCCTTCTGAAACAACGCTTCCCATCATACTTAGAACATTTTTTGCCGTTTGTTCAGATATTACATTATCTGAAATTTTCACAGGTATATCCGTTTTTTCTCCAGTTGTAGGATCTATTATTTGCTTTACTATTCTAGGTGTTACCAGCTTGCCACCATTGGCAATTACAGAAGCCATCCTTACCATTTGTATAGGAGTAACCTCAAATCTCTGCCCAAATGCATATGTTGCTAATTCTATTGGACCAACTTTGCTTTCTTTTAAAAATATACTATTGGCTTCGCCGTATAAATCTATTCCTGTTCTTTCAAGCATTCCAAATTTTTGCAAATATGAAAAATATGTTTTAACGCCTAATTTTTCTCCAAGTCCTATGAATACTGGATTACAGGAGTTCATTAATGCTTGCCTTAAACTTTCTGAACCATGTGGATTATAATAACGCCAGCATTGCATTTTAACTCCATCTACGATAATGTATCCTGGATCATAGAACTCGCCCGCTTTATCGACTTCTGCAATCCCTTCTTGTAACGCAGCTGAAGCTGTTAATATTTTAAATACAGACCCTGGCTCATAACCATCTGAAATTGCTTTATTTCTCCAGACTTTTTGAAGTTCTTTCATCTGGTCCGCTTCAGATAAATTGTCCCAAGTTTGTGATAACTCTGGTGTATATGCATCATATGGAGAATTCAAATTATAATCTGGATATTCAGCCATGGCTAGAACATCACCAGTTTTAGGATTCATTATTATAATATTTCCACCATCTGTACACTTATTATCTACACAAGCATTTTTTAAGTACTTTTCTGCAATTGACTGCACCGTCATATCTATTGATATTACTAAGTCTTTCCCATCTATAGCTGGTATGTAATTTTCCTTTTCATAATCAGCATTGCCACCAGTTGCATCCATCACTTTTTGTATTTTACCCATTTGACCTTTTAAGATATCGTCATATTTTGCCTCTATGCCATCTAGCCCTTGATTATCACTTCCACAAAATCCAATTACTTGAGATGCTAATGTTTGGTATGGGTAATACCTTTTTGTATCTTCATCTATATTTATTCCACTATTTATACCATTTTGTTGCATCCACTCCCTTAATTGATCTGTTTTATCTTTGTCTACTTTCTTTATTATGGTTTCTATGGAAGTTTTTTTATTTACTTTTTTCAATACATCATCATACTTTAAATTGAATGTATTAGCTAAACACTCTGCAACCTTTTGTTTATCTTCTGTTTTTATATTTGTTGGATTTATTGTTACAGTTTCTACACTTGCACTTGTTGCTAAAAGAACCTTCCCTGTTGCATCGTATATGTTCCCCCTTTTAGGATTTATATTTCTATCTAATGTTTGTTGTACATATGCCATTGTCTGTAGCTCACTACCCTGTACCATTTGTATCCAGCCTATTCTAACTGTTAGTAATACAAATATTGTAATAACTACTATTAACATATTTTTTAATGTTTTTTTTGTACTTAGCTTTGTCTTTACCATGTGCTCTCCCTCACAAATTCCACTTTCTTCTCCTTAAAAATATATGTTTTTACAAGCTAGTTTATGAATGAGGAAAACTAAGCATTATTTTTGTTTTTATTGAATTATGAATACAAAAAAAAATCATTCACTAATTTTTTTAATTAGCGAATGATTTTTTTCATTTTCTATTCATTTGTAACTTTTTCCATTTGTATATCATATGCATTTACTAAATTTTCTGTAATCCCTCCGTGGAGTTGAGCTGTTGCCCCTGGTTTTAATTGAATTATTTCAACATATACTTTAGAATTTGATATTGGAACCCCTTTTTCGTCAACAAAAGTAATTTCTACGCCATATCCTCCTAAAGTTTGATCTGTATTATTTGTGACAGTTGCTATTATATCCGTTACTCCTTTTATCATACTATTTATTACATTATTTGTAGATACTGGTTGTGTACAAGTTAATTGGATGTTTGTTATATCCAATCCCTCAAACTGCTTTGGCATTTGTAATTTAGGGCTTGTATTATATAGCGTCCCATCGCTTAAAGTTTTAAAATATACAGCTGGAGTAGATGGTCCATTGTCTGCATTATTATATATTTTTTCCAAAAAGGCAATTCCTACTACAACTATTATTAAAACTGCTAATGTTATACCTGTTATAATTAATTTTCTTTTGCTTTTCATAAAATTTTTCTCCTAATTTCAAAATCCGTTTTTATTTTAGTAATTTTCTGCTTTCATTTCAAAGAATGATTGTGGGTGATTACATACAGGACATACCCCAGGTGCTTCTATACCTTCATGTATATGTCCACAGTTGCTACATATCCACATTACTTTTTCTTGTTTTTTGAATACTGTGCCATCATTAAGATTTTGTAATAATTTTTTATATCTTTCTTCATGTTCCTTTTCTATCTCGCCCACAGCCTCAAAAAGATATGCGATTTTTGAAAATCCTTCATCCTTTGCCTCTTTTGCAAAATTCGCATACATATCTGTCCACTCATAATGTTCACCATTTGCAGCATCTGCTAAATTTGCTGTGGTTGCTGGTACATCACCATCATGCAATAATTTAAACCATATTTTAGCATGCTCTTTTTCATTATTTGCGGTTTCTTCAAATATTGATGCAATTTGTTCCAATCCTTCTTTTCTTGCTTTGCTTGCATAATATGTGTATTTATTTCGTGCTTGAGATTCTCCTGCAAATGCTGCCATTAGATTAGCCTCTGTCTTTGAACCTTTTAATTCCATACTTATCCTCCCCTTTTTTTATATTTTATCACTTTGCTTGAAAATTTATTTGTTTAAATAATATCACATCATATAAAAATTAACAATAGCCTTTTTAAATTTTTTTAGTTTACGGGTTAATGCTTTTTAACAAAACAGCTTGTGATGATTAGTATATGTTTTTAAAAAGCGAACGACAGCCCTTTGAGGCCCATGGAGTCTTCGGAGGCTTGGAGGAGTTTTTTAAAAACATATACTAATCATCACAAGCGGACATTTTAGGCAAAACCATTAGCTAGCAACTAACACTAATCAATATCTACCTTTTTAATTTCAATTTTTTGATTCAACAAACTTTCTCCAAATTTCAAAAAATGTGTCTCCATATCCGTTAAATAAATATTATATTTCCCTTTATTAGCTTGATTATTCCCTTTATTACTTTCTTTAAGTAACTTTTCCAAATATATTGCTACCTTATCTCCTGTATCTATAATTTCTACATCTTTTCCCAGCTCATCTTTAATAATTTTTTGAAACAATGAATAATGTGTGCAACCTAAAATTAATTTATCAATTTCTACGGTTTTAAAATCTTTTAAATATTCTTTTATTGCTAATTTTGCTATTTCATTGTCAACCCAGCCCTCTTCAGCCATTCCTGCAAGAAGAGAACAGGCTTTATTAACCACTTCTACATTTTTAATATGATCCTTTATTTCCTTTTCCCATGCATTGCTTCTTATTGTCCCTACTGTCGCAATTACTCCAATGGTATTTACACAAGTATCTTTTGCTAGACTTAAGATAGTTGGCTCAATTACCCCAATAATTGGCACATCAAACAAATTCTTTACTGCATCCAGTGCTTGACTTGTAGCTGTCCCACAAGCTATTACAACAATTTTTACATTGCTTCTTAATAAAAATTCAATATTTTTCTTTGTTATTTCTATAATCGTATCTTGAGATTTTATCCCATATGGAAATCTTTTCGTATCTCCTAAATATATAATATCTTCGTTTGGCAATCTTTTTGCTATTTCTGAAAAAACAGTTAAACCACCAATTCCTGAATCAAATACTCCTATTGGTCTTATATCCATTATTCCCTCCTACTAAATTAATATTTTTCACCAAAGTAGCTTTCGGTAGATAGTATATGTTTTTAAAAAGCGAACGACAGCAATTACGAGGCCCATGGAATCTTCGGAGGCTTGGAGGAGTTTTTTAAAAACATATACTATCTACCGAAAGCGGACCTTTTAATGATCCTTAAATATACAATACTCCCTAATAATACATTCGCCACAATTCGGATTTTTTGCTTTACAAACATGTCGACCGTAATGCACAAACAAATGATTAGCTCTGTACCAATACTCTTTTGGCAACATTTTTAACAAATCTTTTTCTATCTTTGAAGGGTCCGTTTCTTTTGTAAGCCCCAACCTTCCAGATATCCTCTTAACGTGAGTATCTACCGCTATTCCACAAGAATTTTTATATGCATCATTTAAAATAACATTCGCACTTTTTCTTCCTATCCCTGGCAACTTCACTAATTCATCTGGATTATTAGGAATTTCGCCATTATAATCATTCACCAATACACTACATAGTTCTTTTATGTTTTTAGATTTATTTCTATAAAAATTTATATTCTTAAATAACTCTTCCAACTCTTCAACTGATAATTTATTAAAATCTTGAACCGTTGGATATTTCTTAAATACAATTTCAGTTGTTTTATTTACTCTTTCATCTGTACATTGTGCTGATAATATAACTGCTATTGCTAACTGAAATGGAGTTTTAAAATTCAAACTTCCTCCTACTTCTGGATAAGCTTTATCTAATATTTTTATGATTTCTGTTACATTATTTTGTTCTTCATTTTTTAGCATATTTAATTTATCCTTTCTTGATATAAATCCAATGTTACATGTGCCACAACATGAAGAGTCCCAGTCTCCTTATCCTTAAGCGAGAAAAACATCTCCTTATCACTAACTTTTGCACAGTACACATTCACATTTGCACCATATTTACATTCTTTTTTATATAAAATTTCTATTTCTTCTATTCTAGCATTTTCATCTAAAACCTCTTGTATCATATCAACATAAACTACATTATTTACATGATTATTCCAATCTATATCTTTCTTTTGAATAGCATATGTATAAATTAATTCTTGATTTTCATGTTCCTTCAATTTTTTAAAATCATCCGTTCCAAATATCATAACGTCTTCACTTTGATATCGCTCTATTACGTCCATTGGCGGGTTTTTTATTGAATTTGTTTTAAAATCAAAGTAAATCCATCTTGAACTTGCAATTGCAACCAACTCGCCTTTTTGATTGCACATTTTGTAATCTCTATAAGCATATATTTTTTCAAACTTTCTTGACCATGTTGTTACTGTAAATTCCTCGTTCCATTTTAATGAACTATACATTTTCATTCTCCAATTTATAACTACCCATGCTCCATTGTTTTTATCCATATAATATATTCCGTCTTTTGCACTATCTGAATGCAATGTAGCCAATTCTTGAAAGTAATTCATAATTGCTGATATTTTTATTTTATTGAATTTATCTACGTTTTGTGCACATACTCTAAATTTTTGTTCAACCTTCATTTTTTTAACTAATCCTTTCTTTTGTTACTATTTCCTAATCTTATATATAGTAGTAGAACGTATATCTGACCACCTAATTTTATTTTCATATAAATGAATAAATTTTGAGTCGTATTCTCTATATCTATCCACTATCGTTGTTCCGTCTTTTAAAATTACATAGACTTTTTGTCCTTGTTTAAATGTATGGTGTAAAGCCATGATATCCCCTACTTTCAGATATTGCTATTGTATCATAATATGTTTTGAATAGCAAGACACGGAAATAATACAATTGCTTATTAGTTACTGGTTAAAATTTTAACTAGTAACAACAATCGCATAATTTTTTGAACTTTTTTGAAGAAAAATACAAAATTTTGAATTTTTTTGAAAAATATACTTGCATTATTTTTAGTTTAATAATATAATGGTTTGTAGCAAAAGATAAAAGGAGAAAAAAATGGAACTTTTAAAGGATATATTTTTCAACACAGATAAACTAACTCAAAACAGTAAAGTTAAAATTTCTTATACTGGTAAATTTTTTCAGGAAGGTGCGAAAGAAGTACATATTCACTATGGTTTTGGTTTATTATGGGAAAACCTTTCAGATGTAAAAATGGAAAAAACTGATTTAGGTTTTCAAGCAGAAATCAACTTAATAGAAAGTGATACCTTTAATTTTTGTTTTAAAAATGAAAATGGAAAATGGGATAATAATAACGGAAAAAATTATGTATTTGAATTAGAAGCTGTTCCAACCGATTTAGTTGTAGCAATTCCTAACCAACTTGATAAGGCAAAAAGATTACGCAGAACATATATGCTAAGTAAAAAAATTAAGTTAGCAATATATAAACTTATAACTGTGTTACCTAAGTTAATTTCTGGTACATATAAGAAACCAGCAAAAGAAAATGATTTATTTTAAATAATTATTTGTATTATATAAAAAATGCTGTAGTGGTTAACAATGTGCCACTACAGTATTTTTTTCGTTTATTTAAACATTTTCATATTTATTTAATTTTAATGTCGTTCAAATTTTTTTCATAGATTACTTTACACTACCTATAGCAACATATCTAGTATATTATAACTTTTATCTATTGACAAAATTAAGAAATAGAAGTAGTATTAATGTAGAAATGAGGATATTATTATGAATAAAAAACTTAATATTATTTTAATTATTTTTTTAATAATAATATTATTATCAATTGTTTTTGCAATCATTGATTATAATAGAGCTAAAAAACAGCAAATTCCAGTATTTTGTATAAAACTTTATACAGACATGGATGGTGGAACAAAAGAATATATTGGATTAGGATATAAAGTAATAGCATACCATAAATTAAATGGCTATAATAAAATACATTTTGGAAGTATCTTTATGAAATATGATAACACTTTAACTGGTGGTAATGAACTTTAAATTTTATAAGAAAACTATGTTAGAAGTTTTAATTAAAAAAATATTTGTCAATTCTTTATTCATTTTTAAATAAAAATCGACAAATATTTTTTTAGATTTTATATCATTATTTAGATTTCATATGGAACAGTATCATATGCCATTTCGCCCGTTTTGGTTGTGGTAGGGACAGTAACCAAGACATATTTTTTACTTGTCTCTACATCATAGTAGTAGGTAGTAGAGGTATTATCTTGTACTTCTATTCCAGAAAAAGCATATTTTTGTGCTACTGAATTTTTTGCATTTTGTTCAAATTGCTTTAATTTTGTGCTCGTTATTTCTACTTTAAAATTTTCTTTTGAATTAATGGCTTCTTCTTGTTTTGCAGTATCTATGTTGTTATCGTAAATCGCTTCAACTTCCCCATTTTTTATACCTATTGTATATCCCACTGTTGTAACAAAATCACCAATTTTTAATTGTAAATCTATATATTCTGTTTGACTTTCCGTTTTACCTGTATTTATATCTGTTGTCATTGTACCTGTGTTTTCTGTCACTATATAATCATCTATATTTATATCAGGGTATACTTCTTCTATATAATTTATTGCTATACTCAAATTATCTCTTTTCAACTTACCTACATTTAAAATATTGCCTCTCAAACTGCTTATATTCATACTGTCACTTTTTAAACCATACATATTTACAATATCACTTTTCAAACTTTCTGTATTTATATTATGTGTCGAAAGAATATCTCTATCGGCGACTATGTTTGAAGCTATACTTGAAGATGTACTTGTTTTATATTTACCAATTTTCATATTAGCGTTTCCGTGATGAACAATTTGTACTTGTTTTACATTCCCATCTAGATAAATAAAAGAACTCGCATAATTTACAGCATCTAGAACACCATATCCTTGACCTAATTTTTCAGTATATCTTTTTGACCAACTTTGTGCACTGGCCACAGCAATTGTATTTCTAAATCCAACTGCAACATCCGCACCACGCAATGCTGTTTTAGCAGTAATGCTACCAGTATTGTAAGAATTATTTGTTCCTGCACCTTCACAACTCACATAAGTAACTAGTATAGTATCTGCATCCCAATGTACAGAGTCTGTTCCTACATGTGTAGTATTATCACTGCCAACCCTTATTCCAGAGTTAGCAAAAGAAATGGCAGTTAAATTCCCATGGGTAGTAAAAAGTTGTACATCCGCATACAAGTATGACCACAGTGTACTTTTGCTTGGATCTATATATGAATATCTTTTATATCCTGCACTTGAAAAGCCATTCATTGCATCATTTACTATTTGAACCGTATTAACTCCATTAGCAGTAGTCCCTGCAGAAAAAGCAAGGTTATCTCTTGCATAAACCTTTGTTGAAGATAATGAGAACAATAAAATAAAAATAATAATTAAGTTTGTAAGTATTAATAAACTTCTTTTTTTCATAATAAACCTTCTTTCTACATAATACAATTTAATTTGAAACGAAGTTTCATTGTATTATGATTTTAAATTATTTTTTCTAAAATCTTTATGGTCAAACATCACAACGAACATCCATAGGCTATCACCAACCTTATAAAATATTTCGTCTTTTCCTTGATGTAATTACACTATATCATTCCCACCATTCGTTTGTCACGCTGAAAATGTCGGTTTTT
>Ga0123354_10000073_pt1 | contig 76518 bp, 84 predicted proteins | sample TergutLab28metaG_2_FD_97872 | JGI IMG/M metagenome (GOLD analysis project Ga0123354, IMG submission 97872) | Labiotermes labralis P4 segment gut microbial communities from Petit-Saut dam, French Guiana - Lab288 P4 | ecosystem: Host-associated > Arthropoda: Insects > Digestive system > Gut ... | reverse complement strand
TGTACCTCCAATCCAAATCTTGATATATCTATTATACAAGATTTAAAGTAGAGAACAAAGTTTTTTTGGTTGGGACATTTTCATTCTCGATTACTTAAGACTTTATCATAATTGATTCAGATGATGCACTAAGGAGTGTTTAGAAACCTTGACTTTTGGCATGAAAAAAAGTATAATATAAGAATGTTAACGTTACTTGTGTTGTTTAAAAACTTCCAATAGGAGAAGATTATGATTATTTTTTTATGGAGCATAGGTATCACTATTATATTAATAATTATCACTATGCTAATTCTACGCTTAAGGTTGCGGTCTTTGAAAAAGGAAAGAGAAGATCAAAAATGTGTAAATGCGATGAATTTCATTAATAAGGTTAAAGATGACCTTAATCTTGATGAGATTAAGCCTATTCTAATATTTACTTATGGTTACAAAACGACTGAATTAGCATTACGCATGTATAAGGAGCAAAACAACATTTCAAATAGTTAAATTGAAAACCCTGAGGACATCTTGTCCAAAGGGTCTTTTTTTAAAAACAAAAGTGTTATAGAATGTAAAATTATCCATTTTAGGAATCCATTATTGTGTAACTGGTAACGTAGACTGCTAAAAATGTCATAAATTGCAAAGTTTTAGCAATGCACTGCTAAAACTTGACATATGACCGATAATATAGGGAACATAGTATCTGCAAACAAAATAGCTGATACTATGACATCACAAGGCAGAAAAATAGCGGTTCATATCGTGTTATAATGCGTGAAATTTTTGACTTTTTGAATAAAAAAGAGTATACTATAAGTATGTCATGTAGTTTGTGTTGTTAACCTTTCAAGACCAGGGGGTCTAATTATGAAAAAGGAAGCTGTTGGGGTAGCAGTAATGACTTGTCTTTTTGTAGCAGTGGTATCATTACCTGTTCATTTTTATAATGAACAGGTGAAGATGGAGTACAATCGGTTGGCAATGTGGCCATTTCGAATGCAGAAGACGAGTGAAGTGCTTCAAAATGCATTTAAAAAGCTGGTAATTACCTTGGATGTCAACTCAAAGGAGCCCTTAATAAAAGGACTCAGTAAGGACGATGTACCTTTGGTCAATGCTATCATTGACCATGAATCTGTTGATCAGCATGATGAGGATATTGCCGATATCAGATCAAAGTGTTCAGAGGTACAAAGTTCGTGGCTTACTCAGAAGAAAGGGGCATTAGCTATGATAACAGCCCATAATTATTGGGCTGCTGTTGACCGCAGTTCAGAGAAATGTTCTGAAGTGAACAAATTATCAGATGCTCAGCTAAAAATGGCACTTGATAAGAGTGAACGACAGAGACTGTACGAATATGTTCAGCAAAAGTATGGTTCTGAAAAGCTAAAAAGGCTGAAAGAAGTGGAGGTCATTTTAGCAAAAAACTAACAACACAGACCTCGGGGAGAAGTTTCCCCGGGGTTCTTTTTCTGTTTACAAAATTACAATGTCAGAGTTATTAATACCTTGCATCTTTCAAATCCTCTTGCGTTTGTTCAGCACCTTTTTGTATTGTATGTGTCAAGTTACTAACTCCATCATTTATTTGTCCTGTTCTTGTTATTTCTTCAGTTGCACTAACTGCACTTTTCAAAACATCTTCTGAAGCATCTCTGGTTTGATGAGCTTCCATGTCAGCATATATTTGTTCTAGTCTTGCTAATTGCTGATTATATTCCACTACTAACGGATCTTCACTTTGATTATTTTTTAGTTTTCGCCCTAACCCTTCATTGGTACACATATAGTCCACCCTATTTATCACATCATTTAATTCCTCAAAATTTTCAGTGCCTACAATATCATAAAAGGCCTTCATATCCCCAAATAATCTTGCTTCAATAATCGGCTCTCTATATCTAGTCATGAATGTAGCCAACATATCTCTAGTAATACAGGATGTATTCCATATAATGGTATCTGTGTCACTAATATCTGTACGAACAATCTCTCTTGGCTCAAATATATATATGCCTTGATTATGTAAAATTTGTCTAGTCTCTATTGCCAAAATATCTGCAATGTTTTCATTTGACCTTTCATATTTACGTTTTTTAATATTATATGGATTTGATGCAGAAACATCACTTTTAATAAGCTCAAAACCTGACCTAAAACCTATTTCAGGAGAATATTCTGCTTCAATACAATGACAAATTTCGTGCAAAAAAGTATAATCTAAATTACCACAATCTGTACTTTTTACAGTATAAAAAAGTATTGAAAAAAATCCTTTGTTATTAAATCCAGCAGTTATAGAGACTAGTTTATTTTTTTTTCTTTCATAAATTGCTTGTCTGTTAGATGGAGTATCTGGCATACCTTTACTCATAATTCTACTAAAATCTTGGCTACCATAAATAAACTTTTCTTGACATTTTTCATATCTTTCTATTCTAAGTTGAGTTATTTTTCTGACTAATTCAGTTGTAGGTATTACCTCTGCCACTCCATCTTGTTGTAAAAAATGATTATACCAATCTTTTTTACTGCCAAAATTCCAGAAGTGTTTATCTGTAATTCCCATCTGGGTAAAGTACCTACTTCTATAAGAGTAAATATTGTCTTTATCCTCTTGGCTAACTGATGGATCGTTTAGTTTATCTTCATCTTCTTGAGAAAACCATTCAACATATAATTTCATTCCAATATCATCGCCAATAAATAATTTACATTTTTCTTCTATACTAGTGCCTTTACTGTCTAAAAACTTTTTCAAACTATCTGGCAAGTAATTTCTTGTAAGTGGTGGCATATCTATTGAAACTTGCTCATACAATATAAGTCTTTGTTGTTCATGTAAATCATCTTTTCTTTTTGTTTCATAATCCACATATTGTTGATAAGGTGCTATTTCTTGCATGTAGCTTGCATATTCTTCTAATAATTGATTATGTATTTGTAAATATCCTTCAATTCTACCTAAAATATTTTTATATTCATCAGTTTCGCAGAAGGCTTGATATGTTTCTTTTGTAATAGGAGCGGCATTTTGTCCTCTTAAAAAATTTATAAACTTAATACGATTTTCTTCTATTTTTTTTTGATTTGGTTCTTCGCCTTCTTCAGGAGGATTCCATGCTTTAATTCCTATTGGATCATGTTTAAACTCGGGATTTATTCCCCACTTATATCCATCCATATACTCTTGTAATAATGTGTTAGTATCTTTATCTAAATCCTCAACAAAACTTATTCCTTCATATTTACTAACATCTATGCCTATTTGTTGCAAAAATTTAATTCCAAGCTCTTTTTGTTTGCAATTTTTTAAAGAATTAATATAGCCACTAATACCATCAACATCATTATACATAATATAATAGATTTTGCTCATTCTTGTTTCTATAACATCCCTATATTTTTTTCCGTAAACCTCTGTAAAGGCATTTATTATATCTTGAATATTATCTTGTACATCAATATTTAAAAGATTCATATTTTTCTCTCCAACACTTTATTTATTATTTCATATTTTATTTTATCTAAATATTCAAAGTTATTAGGAAAATCGTTTTTTCCAAAGTAATGTTTGACAGTACCACTTTTATATGTAATTTGTAATTGCCAATCCATGCCATCTACAATATTATCATTTACATATTTATTTTCCCATCCATCAATGATCCTAAATAATTGATCAAAATATTTCATAACTAATTCATCATCAACATCCTTAATTTTAGGATTTTTAATAGAATCCGGATACATATTATCAATATACTTTACTACATTTTTATCATCATATATTTCTATTTGAAAGTATTCTGGCATTGATAGCATTGATTTTTTCTCATACATAACATTTTTAATATTTTCAAACAAGGATTTATCCTCCTATAATTAAATTTTATTTTTCTATTCGTTCTCAAACACATTTTACCACAAAACAAAAAAAATGCCAAGCAAAAAACAGGTTTAATGGTGATATTAAAGTCATAGACCTGTTTTTTACAAATTTTAGACTTCAACAGTATAAAAATCACAAAAAATCACATACGGACTTATAATAAGAGGATTAAAGTTCATCTTGTTCGCTAGACAATTGTAAAATTATATTATATAATCTATTTTAGTTTTCAGAAATTCTATAGAGAGGAATAAATCTTTATGATTTTGTTTGACTACATATTAATACTACTATTTGCAATACTAATATCAAACTTCATTAACAAATTTATACCAGTTATATCTGTTCCAATTATACAAATATTTTTAGGAATAGGCATAGCATTATTGCCAATAGGTTTTCATTTAGAATTAAATCCAGAATTGTTTTTTGTTTTATTTATCGCACCGTTGCTGTTTAACGAGGGCATGTTAACTGATAAAAAATCATTATGGTCTTTAAAAAGACCAATATTTCTTTTAGCCTTTGGTTTAGTATTTATAACAGTTCTTGCAATTGGTGGGTTTATTAATATATTAATGCCGGCAATTCCACTTGCAGCATGTTTTGCACTTGCAGCGGCATTAGCTCCGACAGATGCTGTAGCGGTTGGCAATTTAGCCAAAAGAATAAAAATTCCTTCTAAAATAACCAATATTTTAGAAGGAGAGTCGCTAATTAATGATGCTTCAGGTCTTGTATGTTTTCAATTTGCAATAGCAGCAATGCTAACAGGAACATTTTCAGCTACTAATGCTGGTATTACGTTTCTTGTAATTGCAATAGGTGGTGCTTTAGTAGGAGCAGTTTTCACTTTGATAAAATATATATTTATTAGGTGGATACGTTCGTATGGAATGGAAAATGTTACATTACATATATTAATAGAAATATTAACACCGTTTATTATATATATAATTGCAGAAAAGCTAGGAGTAAGTGGGGTTTTAGCAGTAGTAGTGGCTGGAATAATTCATTCATTTAATAGAAAAAGACTAAACCCAGAAACAGCAAGTTTAAATATTGCATCGCAAAGTATATGGTCTATGCTTTCGTTTACGTTAAATGGTCTTGTATTTTTAATATTAGGCACACAATTACCAGACATTATTAAAATAATCTGGAATAACTCTTCTATAAATAATATACAAATTATTTTATATATTGTGTTATTTACAATAGCTCTTCTATTAGTTAGATTTTTATGGTCGATATTTATTATTAAAAAAGATATTTATAATTCAGAAGATAACAAGTTAGGAAGGTTTAACACAAGCTTAATTATCAGTATGTCTGGGGCTAGAGGTACGGTTACCTTAGCAAGTGCTATGGCAATTCCGTTATTATTATTAAATGGAAGTCAATTTCCAGAACGTAATTTGATTATATTTATGGCTTCTGGTGTTATTATTTGTTCGTTATTAATATCAAATTTTCTATTGCCAGTTTTGTTAAAGAAAAATGGTATTGAGAATAACAATGAGGACGAAAGTGAAGCATTAACAGAGATATTAAATAATGTAATTGCAGATTTAAATAGCGAAGTTACAACAGAAAATAAACTAGCAACAGAAATTGTTATAAGAAATTATCAAAGAAGAATTATGTCGTTACAACAGAAAGGGTTATCTAATGTTAGACCTATTATGACGGATGAAGAAAAGGTTTTGAAAATTCATGCTATTCATTTAGAACAGGAAAATACAAAAAAACTTGCTATGGGAAATGAAATTTCTTCTAAATTAGCTGAGTATTATTTAATTGGTTTGAATAAAAGGCTAGAAAGATATGAGGGAAATAAGCAGGGCATTGGAAAGGTTATTTTAGATAGGATACGATTTATTGTCAGATTTTATGGAAGGGTTACTCAAACTAAAGTCAATCAATTTGTACAAGAGCATGATGGCATTTTAAAAATAAGTGAATCTAATTATAATTATGTAGTTGAAAATTTAAATTCTATGAAAAGTCCAGAAAATCAAGAATTAATTGATGGGGTGATATTGGAATATCAATCTCAAATGGAATTAATAAAGAGTAGAAGTGTGAATACTAATAATATGAATGAAAATATAACGGAAGTGACTTCAGCAGGATTTCAATTAGAACGAGATCATATTCAAACAATGTTTGAATGTAGCAAAATTTCAAGAGAAACTGCTAATAAAATGATTAAAAATATATCTTTTTTAGAAATTCAAATGCAAGAGATGTAATAGATACGATGGGTGCATAAAAGACCTACATTTTGCACAAACTATGTAAAAAATACATAGGGAGTGTAAATGTGGACAAATATAATTTATTAAAAGGAAATGAAATATTTTTAGATAAACATCAATTAGAAGAATATATAGAAAATTTAGCTAAACAACAAATTACAGGGAAAAATTCTAAAAAAAATACGTATCCAATTTATACATTAAATGAAGACTTTGCATATATTACAGAGGTATATAATTTATTAAATGAACACATAAAAAAAGGGATTAATATTCATCCTGCTGGGGAATGGATTTTAGATAATTATTATATCGTTGAAGAAAATGTAAAGATGATTAATAATGAACTTACATTAAAAGAATATAAAAAATTACCAGGTGTTGCACAAGGCCCATTAAAAGGTGTTGCAAGAATTTATGTGTTTGCTAGCCAAATAATAAAATACACAAATAATAGTATTGATAAAGACACGTTGGAAAGCTTACTTAAAATTTACGAAACTTATCAGAATATTACTATGGATGAGTTTTGGCATATACAAAACTTTTTAAAAATTGCTATAATCCAAAATGTTGCAAATATCTGCGAAAAGATTGAATCTAGTCAGTTGCAAAAGAATAGAGCGATTGAAATTATTGATAAAACTATAGAAAATAAAAAAGTTAAGACTGATAACAGATACAATATAAATAATCAGTTTGATGCAAAATCACCATTTATAGAATTTATGGCATATAAACTTAAGAGATATGGGAAAGAAGGTATCCCATATCTAAATGTGTTGGAAGAACAAATAGAAAAAATGGGAAGCAATTTGTCTCAAATTATTAAAAAGGAGCATTTTTTTATTGCGGTTTCAAGAGTAGCAATAAGTAATGCAATAAATAGCATAAGAAATCTTTCTAGGATTAATTTTCAAGAGATTTTTGAAAGAATAAATGTTGTGGAAGATGTACTGAAACAAGATCCTTCTGGCACATACGAAAAAATGAGTTTCGAAACCAAAGCATATTATAGGAATGTTATTAAAGAGATTTCAGATAAAAATGGAATCTCTGAAATGTATATTGTCAATAAGGCGTTGGAATTAGCACAACGTCACGCACCATATGTAGGGGCGGATTCTATATCCGCCCAACAAATGGCTAGTACACAAATTCCTATTGCACCTGTAAAAAAATCTATGTACACATATGTAGGGGTCGGCGTCGAGGGCGGCCCGAATATTACACGGTAAATCAAATGATACCCAACCAAAAAAATCACACATCGGTTATTACCTAATTTCAAAGGGAAAGAAAGAATTATTAAAAACATTAGGTTGCAAAAGCGACGAGTTCACAAATAGGCGAAAATCAAGCTTATTTGTTGTATTGTTTTTTGCTATAACATTTTTAATTACTTATGTAATAGCAACATTTATAACCGAAAGATTAGGAATATTATTAGGAGTAATATTAGGTTTATTGATTTATGTACCAATAACAGAAATTTATTTTCAAATAGTAAATTATTTTTTAATAAAAACCGTAAAGCCGACTATAATACCTAAAATTAATCTAAGCAACGGACTTAGTGAAGAAAGTGCAACAATGGTTGTAATTCCAACAATAGTAGATTCATGTGAAAAAGCGGTAGAGTTGGTTAAAAAATTAGAGGTGTATTATTTAGCAAATAAGACGGAAAATATGTATTTTGCAGTTCTTGCAGACTGTACAAAGAAAAATGTAATGAATGATGAAAAGGATAAACAAATTATAGGTGCCGGTTTAAAAGAGATAGAAAGGTTGAATCAAAAATACAATGCGGATTTTCCTAAGTTTCATTTTTTATATAGAAAAAGAAAGTGGTGTGCAACTGAAAAAGCATATTTGGGTTGGGAAAGAAAAAGGGGATTATTAATGCAGTTTAACGACTTTTTGGTGTCTTCGTGTGAATATACTCGCACTATTACACATGTTGAGAAATCTACGCACACATGTGTAGGGGTCGGCGTCGAGGGCGACCCGACTACGAATGCCAAACATAATAACATAGGGGCAGGGTTTCATACCCAACCGAATCGCAATCATCATCAAAGCGATTTTCTGTACAATTCTCTTGAAGAAGTAAGAAACAAGATTCCCAAGATAAAATATATTATTACTTTAGATAGTGATACGAATTTGACATTAAATTCAGGACTAGAATTAGTTGGTGCAATGGAACACATTTTAAATAAGCCAGTTGTAAAGAATAAAGTTGTTGTAGATGGATATGGCATAATTCAGCCAAGGATAGGTGTTGACATTAGTATAATGAATAAGTCCATTTTTACTGAGATTTTTTCGCAAAAAGGTGGGGTGGATTTATATTCTAAGGCTGTTTCGGATGTTTATCAGGATAATTTTGGCGAAGCAATATTTACTGGTAAGGGAATATACGACTTACAAGTGTTTAATCAATTGTTAAGTAAAACCGTTCCAGAGAATACAGTTTTAAGTCATGATTTGCTAGAGGGGTGTTATTTAAAATGTGGACTTGCTACGGATATTCTTTTGCTTGATGGGTATCCAAGCAAATATAATAGTTACATGAAAAGAAATCATCGTTGGATTAGAGGGGATTGGCAAATAATATCTTGGTTGTTGCCAAGAGTATTTAATGAAAATAGAAAAAAAGTGAAAAACCCACTTAACAAATTATCAAGATTTAAAATATTTGAAAATTTAAGAAGAAGTTTATTGCCAGTAATGGCTTTAATTTTGCTGTTTATAAATTATAAATTAGCTTTTATTTTAGGGTTAATCTGTATATCTATGCCTACAATACTTGACATTGCAAATTATATTGTTTTTATTAGAAGGGATTCGCAAGTTAAGCAGATTAATTTTAGTTACAATATTTCAGGAATAAAACAAAGTATTTTAAGAGGTATTTTAGATATAGTATTAATTGCGGACAGAGCGACTGTTTCAGCTAATGCAATTATAAAAACACTATATAGATTAAGGTCAAAGCATAATTTATTAGAGTGGACAACGGCCGAAGAAGCGGAAAAACTTCAAAAAACAACGTTAACTTCATATTATAAGACTATGTGGATTAGCGTGATATTGGGGGTATTAATGGTTTGCCTTTTAGGATACGCAAATATAGTACTTGGATTATTATGGATATTTGCACCTTATATAATGTGGTATATAAGTAAATCAAGGCAACAAGAAGCAAAATTAATGCAGTTAAATGAAGATGAAAAAAAGTATATTATAGATGTTGCAAGGAAAACGTGGGGTTATTTCAAACAATACATGAATGAAGAAGGTCACTATTTACCACCAGATAATTATCAAGAAGGTAAAAAAATAAATAAAAGGACTTCTTCAACAAATATAGGATTAGGTATTTTAACAGTGGTTTCGGCATATGATTTTAAGTTTATAAAAATAGAAGAAGCATTGGATTTAATTGAAAAAATACTATATGTAATAGATGGTCTTCCAAAGTGGAATGGGCATTTATATAATTGGTATAATACAGAGGATTTATCTTTGATGATACCAAGGTATATTTCTACAGTGGATAGCGGAAATTTTGTAGGGTATTTGTATGTATTAAAACAATTTTTAACGGAGGTCGGGAATCGGAGGTCAGAGGTCGGATGTAGGGGCGGATTCCATATCCGCCCAAACAAAATTGAACAATGCAGGAACCGTGACAAACCCCAAAAACGACGTAGGGGTGCATGATTGCACCCGGCAATGCAGATGGAGGAGACAGAATACAGAGGTCGGATGTAGAGGCGGGGCTTGCTCTGCCTGGACATGACATAGAAAATTTAATTAACATTGTTGATAAATTAATAAAAAATACAGATTTTACCGTGCTATATAATCCGGAAATTAAACTATTTTCAATAGGCTTTAACATTGAGGAAAACAAATTAACAGATTCATATTATGACTTTTTAGCTTCAGAAGCAAGGCAGGCAAGTATAGTTGCAATAGCAAAAAAGGATGTTGAATCAAAACATTGGAATTTCTTAAGTAGAACTCTTACCATGATGAATGGTCATAAAGGATTAGTTTCTTGGTCGGGAACAGCATTTGAATATCTTATGCCAAATGTGAATATAAAGAAATATGAAGGGAGTTTGTTAGATGAAAGTTGCAAATTTCTTATAATGTGTTCAGAGTTGTATGTAAGAAAACTCGGTGTTCCATGGGGTATTTCTGAATCGGCATTTAATTTAAAAGATTTAAATGGATATTATCAATATAAAGCATTTGGGTTGCCGTGGTTAGGATTAAAAAGAGGTTTAGCAGATGACCTTGTTATTTCACCTTATGCAAGTATTTTAGCAATAACAGAAGAACCGGTTAAAGTTATAAAAAACTTGAAAGACCTTGAACAATATGGGATGACTGGGCAATATGGTTTTTTTGAAGCGATAGATTTTACTCCAGCGAGATTAAAATATAATAAAAAGTACGAAGTTATAAAAGCCTATATGGCACACCATCAGGGGTTAATATTGCTTTCAATAAATAATTTAATAAATAACAATGTTATACAAAAGAGGTTTAGCAAAAATCCAGAAATTGAAGCAATAGATATACTTTTGCAAGAACAAATGCCAGAAAATATAATTATTACCAAAGAAAAGAAAGAAAAAGTAGAAAAGCTTAAATATATAGATTACGAAGACCATGCACAAAGAGAGTTTAATAAAATAAATCCTAATTTTGAAAATACAAATGTAATTGCCAATGATGGATATTTGAATCTTACTACGGATACGGGTACTGGGTATAGTAAATATATGGACATATATATTAATAGGTACAAGCGTACTAATGATGAACCGCAAGGTATAAGATTCTATGTAAAAAACATCAAAAACAACAACATATGGAGCAGCGTGGGGGTACATCCCAGCGTAGGGGTGCATCCTGGCGTAGGGGCACATGATTGTGCCCGGAGGCAGTCATTCACCCGGTAATACCAATTTCGACATAACATTTACAGAATATGAAAATAAGTTTAAGAGACATGATGGAAACATTACATCGACTTTTAAAACAACTATTTCTTCGGAAGATATTGTTGAAATTAGAAATGTAAGTTTTGAAAATGATGGTACTGTTGCAGAAACAATAGAAATAAGCGGAGTTTTTGAGCCAATTTTATCTCCTATAGATGCTGATATATCGCATCCAGCTTTCAACAATTTATTTATTGATTTTGAAAAGGTAGACGATAATATAATTATTAAGAGAAGAAAAAGGGATGCAAAAGAAGAAGATATTTTTGTTGGAGTAGCTTTATACACGGATAATGCTACAATTGGAGAATTGGAAGTAGAAATAGATAAGCTTAAATTTTTGGGAAGAAACAATATTGGTATTCCTAAAATGGTGGAAGAGTCCATACCATTTTCTAATAAGATTGGGATAGCAGTTGACCCTATTATTGCATTAAGAAAAACTATGGAAATAGAAGGAAAATCTAAGTTAGATTTAAATCTTATTATTGCAGTTTCACGAAAGCAAGAAGATGTATTAGAATTGTTACAGAAATATAAAAATACAGAACAAATAAAAGCTACTTTTGAGCTTTCAAGGGCAAAGGTAGAAGCGGAAAACAGATATTTAGGGTTAACAAGCAAAGAAATAGAAGGATACCAGCAAATGCTAACTTATCTAATTTATAAAAATCCAACAAAAAAGCTGGCAAAAGATTCGATAGTTAAAAAAGTTTATGAACAAAAGGAGTTATGGGAATATGGAATTTCTGGAGATTTACCAATATTGTTGCTTAAAATAAAAAATAAAAATGATACGGATGTTTTAGTTAATGTTTTAAAGGCATATGAATATTTTAGATATAAAGGTATTTATGTAGATTTAGTAATTTTAAATGAAGAAGAAAATAGTTATGAACAAAAATTGAAAGCAGAGATTGAAAATATAATTTCGAATAGGCAAATTACGTATTTAATTAATAATGGAATTCACATTTTAAGTAATATAGACGATATTAATAAAAATATGCTTAAATTTAGGGCGGATTTGACAATAGATTCTGGAGAGGGAAGTTTAAAAACCATATTAAAAGAGACAAAGCAGGATTATTTAGCAAGTACCGAATTTATGTCGGAAGAAAAGAATGTATATTCTGGTGTGGCTCAAGAGGAAATCATACAAAATGTAGAATTACAAGATTTAAAATATTATAATGAATATGGTGGATTTAGTGAAGATGGCAAAGAATTTTTAATTAAGATAAACAAATATCGTAAACTTCCGACGGTGTGGAGTCATATAATGGCAAATAAAAAGTTTGGAACATTAGTAACAGAAACTTGTGGAGGTTACACTTGGAATGAAAATTCAAGATTAAACAGGCTAACTGCATGGAATAACAATCAAGTAACGGATGTTCCTTCTGAAATAATTTATTTAAAAAACAAAGAAACAGGCAACACATGGACGTTAGGACTTAGTGTGATTCCTGTAAATACAGATTATTATATTACCTATGGATTTGGATATGCAAAATTTAAGCAACAAAACGATGGAATTTTGCAAGAAAATGAAATTTTTGTAGGAAAGGAAGAAGCTGTAAAAATAAATAAGATAACTTTAAAAAACATGCAAAATGTAGATAAAAAGTTAAAACTTATTTATTATATAAAGCCAGTTTTAGGCGAGGATGAAATAAAAACTTGTAACTATATAGAAACTGAGCATGTAAAAGAATACAATATTGTTAGTTTCAAAAACTTATCAAATAATAATAAAATTGCATATATTTCCAGTAGCGAAAATATTACTTCATATACTGGTAACAAGGCTAGTTTTATGGGCAATGGAAGTATCTCGAATCCACTTGCTTTAAAAAAGATTAGCTTAAACAACAAAAACGGAATTTTCGAGGAAAGCATTATTGCTGTTCAATTAGAAATAGAAGTGCCTGCACAGGAAACTAAAGAATTGGTAATAATTTTGGGTGAAGAAGACGATTATTTAAAAATGCTAGAAAACAAAGAAAAATTTACATCATTAGAAAATGTAAAAACGGAATTGGAGTTAGTTAAAAAATATTGGCAGGAGACATTAAGCAGTATACAAGTTCAAACGCCTATGGAATCAATAAATATAATGTTAAATGGCTGGATAATGTATCAAACTTTAGTGAGTCGCATGTGGGGAAGAACGGGGTACTATCAATCTGGTGGGGCATTTGGTTTTAGGGATCAATTGCAAGATACATTAGGTGCTAAATATATAGATAAAAACATTATGAGGGAACAAATACTAAAAGCAGCTAGTCATCAATTTATTGAAGGAGATGTTGAACATTGGTGGCATGAAGAAAACAATTCGGGCGTAAGAACACGATTTGGTGATGATTTGTTGTGGCTTCCATATGTGGTTTCAGAGTATTTGAAGTTTACAGGAGATTATAAAATTCTATTAGAGGAAGTGCCTTTTGTGCAAGGAGAACCACTCAAAGAAGGTCAAGATGAAGATTATAATGTGCATCTTCCAACTGAAGAGAAGGCAAGCATTTTGGAGCATTGTTTGCTTGCTATAAATAAAGGTGTTAATATAGGACAAAATGGGTTAATTAAAATTGGGTGTGGTGATTGGAATGATGGATTTAGTACAGTGGGGAATAAAGGTATTGGAGAGAGTGTTTGGTTGAGTTTTTTTGTGTATGATGTGTTGGGGAAGATGATTGAAATATTGGAGGATCCTGCACACAGTAAAGTTTTCGGTGAATTTTCGTTTAAATTTTTGGAAATCGATAACTTCGATAATCTAATTTCTCAATACCGCCAAATTCAGTTTGACTTAAAGAAAAACATTAATCAAAACGGATGGGATGGACGATGGTTTAGGCGTGCATATATGGATAATGGGAAGATTTTAGGGACAATAAGTAATGAAGAATGCAAGATAGACAGCATTGCTCAAAGTTGGGCGATTATTTCAAATGCGGCGGACAATGATAAAAAATATATAGCTTTTGAAAGTTTAGAAAAGTACTTGATTGATAGAGAAAATGCCATATTAAAATTGCTAACTCCAGCGTTTGAAAAGAGCGATTTAGAGCCAGGGTATATTAAGGCATATCCTCCAGGAGTGAGGGAAAATGGCGGACAATATACACATGGGTGTTGTGGATATGACAGTAATACATAAATGTGTTGATACTCTAATAATACATATTATTTGTTAACAGTTTAGTCTAAAACTTCCGCCTCTGGAGTGTAGTATAGGTTTTAAAAAGGCTCCTCCAAGTCTCCGAAGACTCCATGGGCCTCAAAGGGCTGTCGTTCACCTTTTTAAAACCTATACTACACTCCAGAGGCTACCTTGCAGAAAACTGTTAACTGGTAAGCAGATCTGTTGACAATTTATAAAGATTATTGTATAATGTTATTGTAATATGAAATAATAATAAAAATATTCATATTATAATAACAAAGGAGATGATAAGAATGAATTGTTATAAAATTGTTTTAGATTATATAAATGAAAGGGAAGCTGATGACCCTATATTTATTGAGGAAATAAAAGAACATGTTGCTACATTTTGCGAAAAAGAAGAATTAGAAAAAGTATTCAAAAATGTAAATGTTATAATAAATAGATTAAAAAAAGAAGGAATTATCAAACGAGCAGAGAAAGGTATCTATTATAAACCAACTCCAACTATTTGGGGAAGAGAAACAGTTCCACCGGTTTTTGAGATTAGAAAATATAAATATATTATAGATAGAGATGGTAAAATAAAGGGATATATTACAGGTGCGAGGCTTTTTAATATGATGGGTCTTACAACACAAGTACCAAGAAGAACAGATATAGCAACAAACGCATGCCCTAATAAGAATAAACAGATACTTGATAAATACCAAGTAATTATTAGAAAACCTAAAATAGAAGTAACAAATGAAAATTATCAATATTTACAATTACTTGACATTTTAGCAAATAATGATAAAATACATGTGGAGGTAAAAAATGAAGAAGAAGTGTTATACAAGTATATAAAAGAAAGTGATTTGGATTTTGAAAAATTATTAAAATATGCAAGAGAAACTAATAACAAGAAGGCATTAGCTAAATTGTGGACTCTTGCAAGATAGGAGATATTTATGTATTTACATTTACAAAAGGAAAATTTTATAAGAATTATAAAAGAAATAAATTTCGATAGTGAGATACCTTTGGATATTTTAGAAAAGGATTATTATGTATGTTTGATTTTACAAGAACTTGCTAAAAATCAAGATAATTTAAAGGCGTACTTTAAGGGTGGAACAGCGTTATATAAAATATTAGATACAAATAATAGGTTTTCAGAAGATATTGATTTAACTGTTGAAGTGGTTGAGATTGATTCCAAAACCAGTAATAAGAAAAGATTGGAAAGATCAGCACTAGGTTATAAAATTGAAGGGTTAGAATTACAGAAAGATAGGTGTGACCAAAGAATGTCTAAGAGTGTAACAGCGTTATATAAATATGAAACGAATTTCGAAGAGATAGAAAATCAATTACATAAAGCTGGAGAAGTGCAAGTGGAATCAACATCTTTTACAATAAGTGAGCCAACTGAAAAGGTAAAGGTTGAATCGCTTATATATAAACATGCAACAGATACACTAAAAGAATTTCTAAAAATGAATTTTGATTTAGGTGAATTTGAAATTGAGACTTTAACAATAGAAAGAATATTTATAGATAAACTATTTGCAGCTGCAGCATATTATAGAAAGCAACAATATCCAGATTTAGCAAAGCATTTATATGATATTACAATATTATTTGAATTAGATAGAATACAAAAATTATTTGAAGATAAAACAAAACTTAAACAAATATTGGATATACAAAAAACGGAAGAAAGTGCTAGATATGGTGGAATAAACGATAATACAGAAATGAAAGATTTTGAATATATGAATAGTGAATTTAATTCGGAAATTGAAAAAGCATTTGAATCTATGCAGGACAAATATATTTATAATTCTGAATATAGAATAAGTATAGCAAAAGTAAACGAAACATTAAAGCAGATACGAGAAAAATTGCAATAATAAGAATGAATATATCACATGCAAAAAAATGGTATTGTAAAAAATATAATATTAGTATATAATCTTTTAAATTGATGGGGGTTTTATTATGAACTTAAGAAAAAATAAAGGGATAACGTTAATAGCGTTAATTATAACTGTAATTGTAATGTTGATTTTAGCAACTGTGGCAATAGGTAGCATAAACAGTGGGTTGTTTGACAAAGCAAAACAAGCAACAGAGGACTATAATAATTCGGTAAATAATGAAAATGATCAAATAAATAATGCGATAGGTTGGTTTGAAGGTACAAATGGAGATGGAACAAACGCATCAAATACAGATGGTAGTTGGAATGGAATAATAAATACGCCGAAGCTAACTAATGATATGAAAGCGGTATATTGGGCGAAAGATGATTCTGGAGATATAGATACATTAAACCCAGCAAATAATACCACCGAAATAATTCAAGGAGACAACTCAAACTTCAAGATAGAAAATTGGTATAATTATACAGACACGTCACAAAATGGAACTAACACAAGTAGATGGGCTAACGCAATAACAGCAGACGGAAGTTATTGGGTATGGATACCAAGGTATGAATATAAAATAGATTATACAGGAGTGGTGCAAGGAGTAGATACAGATTATAGAAAAGCTGGAAACATAGATGTAAGATTTATAGATATAAGCACAAAGTCTGGTTCAAGCGGGTATACAACAGATTCAAGTGGAATAACAAGAGACAACGATGGATATATAATTCATCCAGCGTTTACAAATAATGTAAATCAAGGTGGCTGGGATAGTGAAATATCAGGTTTTTGGGTAGCGAAATTTGAAATGAGTGGAGAAACAAATGGAAGCCCATCTGCACCAGGGGATGTGGTAACATCAAGTACAATAAAAGCAGTAAGCAAACCAGGAGTGTCATCTTGGGGAAATATAACTATAGGAAATTGTTATACGAATTCACTTAATTATGATACAACAAAATACAGCCATTTAATAAAGAATAGTGAGTGGGGAGCAGTAGCATATTTAACACATAGTCAATGGGGAAGAAATGGAACAGAGCTAACCATAAATGTTAATATATCATATATAACAGGAGGAGGAACTGGGACAGCATATGCAACAGCAAATACAGCACAAAGCACAACAGGGAATCCAACAGGAGTATATGATATGTCTGGAGGAGCAGGTGAATATGTAGCAGCATTTAACAAAGCATATTCTGGAACATATTTTACATCTTATGGAAGTTCATTTGCAAGTACAGGAGGAAGCAGTACTAAGTATGCAACGGCATATAGCAATAGTACAAACACGAGTTATGCAACAACTTTAGCAGATTTTACAAATATAGGCGGTGTTGCTATAGACGTATCACATATAGGAGATGGAATTCATGAAGTTTGGGTAAGTGATGATTGTGGATGGTTTTCCGACTCCTCTCTTTTCGTTAGTTCGAGCCATCCGTTTTTCATACGTGGGGGCTACTTCGGCGAGGGCCAGTACACAGGTGTTTTCTGTGCTGATGTAACTTACGGTGGTACTGACGGTGGCAGCAGCTTTCGCATTGTGTTAGTTCCATAGTAACTTTGTTGATTCAAGCAATCTATTCTTCAAATTTTATTACAGTAAAATAGACCCGAGGGGGAGGGTCTTTTTTTTTATGTATTAGGAATAAAATTTGTGAATTTTGTTCAGAATAGACGTAAGGAGTTGGGGAAAAATGACAGAGAGTTATGTTGAAAATAAAACAAATGTTAGTAATATAGCAAATAAAAGAGCAAAGAATAATAGTAACTTTGTATTTAAGTGTGTATTTAATAATAATGGGGATAGTTTAGAACACACAATAGAAAGAGCTTTTAAGAGTTATTATAGCAATAAAATATTGTAAAACTAAATTTAAAAGAATAATGTAAAAATATAGAAAAAGTTTATAATACATGGTATAAGCAAAGATTTGTAGCGTTTACCTGAATAAAACACAGTTGACTTCGCCAACCGGTTACGTTATAATATGAGGCAGAGTATCAATACATTATTCTTTTTGTAGGGGCGGATGCCTCATCCGCCCACGAGCACAGCGAGGGAGGTAAAATGGGTTATAACTTATTGAATAATGTAAATTACAAAGTTGGTATATATATAAGGTTATCAAGAGAAGATGACGAAAAAGAGGAAAACGAAGAAAGTGTGAGTATTCAAAATCAAAGGACTATACTTATGCAATATGTAAAAGATGAGGAACTTACATTTGTAAAAGAGTATGTTGATGAAGGAATTAGTGGAACTACTTTTGATAGACCAGGGTTTAACCAACTTTTAGAGGACATTGAAAATGGAATAATAAACATGGTTGTGACAAAAGACTTATCAAGACTTGGGCGTGATTATATATTATCTGGGCATTATGTGGAAAAATATTTTCCAGAGCATAATGTAAGATATATTGCAATTTTAGATGGAATTGATACAGCATTAGATAGTTCTAGTAATGACATAGCACCTTTTAAGTCTGTTTTAAATGATATGTATGCAAAAGATATTTCTAAAAAGATAAACAGTGTATTAAAGTCAAAAAGAAAAGAAGGATTATATCTTGGAAACACGGCACCGTATGGGTATTTGAAAGACCCAGAGAATAAGTATCAGTTAATTGTAGATCCTGTTGCGGGAGAAGTGGTAAGAACAATATTTAAAGAGTTCTTAAAAGGAAAAGGTACAATGCAGATTGCAGATTCTTTATCAAAGCAAAACGTACCAATTCCGTCAGTATACACTAATAAAAAAACGAGCGTAAAATCACTTAACTATGGACTTTGGGCAACTTCCACTATTAGATTTATTTTATCTAATGAGGTTTATACTGGTACAATAGTGCAAGGTAAAAGGAAGAAGTTAAGTCATAAGTCTAAAAAGTTCATAAACTTACCAGAAGATAAATGGGAAAAAGTTTATGATATGCACGAGCCTTTGGTTAGTAGAGAAGACTTTGAGAGAGTACGAAAAATAATAGATGTTACAAAAGGTAGTAGAGTTATTTTGCAAGATTACTTATTTAAAGGATTACTGAAATGCCATGAGTGTGGAGGTTATATTGGAATAAGGAGTCGAGATAAAAACGGGAATATCTATGGCAGATGTCAAAGGTATGGTAGATATGGAAAGTTTGATATTTGTTCCCCACATAATTTCAACTACGAAGTGTTAGAAGAGCAGCTATTAAAGGTATTGAAAGATATTTGTAACAAATATACAGACAAAAAGAAGTTAGAAGAAATAGCTAGGCAAAATAAAAGTTTAGAAGAAAAGCAAGAGGAGTATATTAAACAAATAAATTATTATTCCAGTATAATCGAAAAAGAAAAGAAGAAGCTAGAAATAGTTTATGAGGATAGGCTAAATGATGTTATTTCTTTGGAAGAATATACAAAGATGTCCGAGAAAATAAGAAGAGAGATAAAAGAACATACAAACGAGAAAACCAAATTAGAAGAAAAATGTAAGGGTGGGGCTTGCTCCACCCAAGAGGAAGAAACGGTAAAATTGAATAAACTCATAGGAGAGTTTACGACAATGAAGAATCCTACTAAGGAAATAATTAGAGAATTTATTTATAAAATTGAAGTATACGAGGACAAGCAAATTGACATACACTTTAATTTTAAGCCTTTAGAGGATATTCAAAAAGAATTAGAAAATGAGATTTTTTGTGCTAGAAAACCGTATAAAAAGAAGATTGCATAATGATGTTCACAACAGCAATACACACATGGGTGTTTGTGGGTTGTAATGGCTGCAGCCATGTTAGGCTTTGGCGAAAAAGCAGTAGAATATTATAGAATGATGACTCCAATAGAACATTCTAGAACAAGAGAAGCAGCAGATAAATATAAGGTTGAGCCATATGTAATTTCAGCAGATATATATGGAGAAAAAGAATTAGCCGGCAGAGGTGGTTGGAGTTGGTATACAGGCTCTAGTAGTTGGTATTACAAAATTGGACTGGAGTATATATTAGGTTTAAATATAGAAAATGGCTATCTTAAAATGAATCCAACTATACCAAGGGAATGGAAAGAGTATAAAATTAGATATATTTGCGAGAACAAGAACTTTAATAAGAATAATACAATTTATAATATTGTTGTGAAAAATCCAAATGGGAAAAATAGTGGAGTTGAAACGGTTCGATTGAATGGGGTAGAAATTGAAGATAAAACAATCTTTCTTTCTGATAATGGCAAGTGTAATGATATTGAAATTATTATGTAGAGTTACAAAATTCGATAGCATTTGACAAATGAAATAATATTATATGCAAAATTTATTTTTGGATACGTAATACCAAGATGAATTATTACAATAATATTACAACAATATTACATTTTTGTAACATTGCTAAAATCTATTGCAAAAGAAAAAAAAGTGTGTTAAATTATTGACAAGTGGAACAAAGTGGTATAAAATGGTATAAAAATAAAACGAGGTGTATGAATGTGTTAATAGGAGAATATGAACATTCAGTTGACACAAAGGGAAGACTAAGTATGCCAGCTAAATTGAAGGAAGATATAGGAGAAAAGTTTGTAGTTACAAAAGGTTTAGATGGTTGTTTGTTTGGATATTCATTAACAGAATGGAAAAACTTTGATGAAAAATTAAGACAGTTTCCACTTACAAACAAGGATGCTAGGGCTTTAATGAGATTTTTTTTAAGTCGGTGCAACTGAATGTGAAATTGATAAACAAGGCAGGTTTCTGATAGCAGGAAATCTCAGAGAATTCGCAGAATTAGAAAAAGAAGTGGTTATTATTGGCGTATTAAATAAGATTGAAATTTGGAGTAAATCTAAATGGTTAAAGTACAATGAAACCGAAAGTAGTTCTGTTGAAGATATTGCACAGAATATGGCTAACTTGGGGTTATGATGTATATAACTTGAAAAAGTTTATATAGACACTAAGGACAAATTTTAAGATACAAAAGAAGAATTTTTTAAGATACAAAAGAAAATTTTGAGATACAAGTGATGTGACAAAAATACAAAAGATGAAATGAAAAAAGAACATAAGAACTTAAGAAGGGTTGGGTCAGGATTAAAGTATTTACCTTTAACTGACCCTTTTTTTATAAAATATTATAATTTAAATGTTGTCAACTTAAGGCAAAAGGATTGTATATGTAGGGGCGAACATTGTTCGTCCGAGACTAGAGGAATTAGATAAAATTATTGAAAAACGAGATAATTATAGTGCAGGACGAACGATGTTCGCCCCTACAATAGCGACAACATATTCTAACCTCTGGGAGCTACTTGGCTGAAAAATATAAATAGTAACGGTGGAGGATGGTTTGTTTGGAATTTAAGCATATACCAGTATTATTAAACGAAAGTATCGAAGCATTAAATATAAAATCAAATGGCATTTATGTAGATGGAACTTTAGGTGGAGCAGGACATAGTTTAGAGATTTTAAAAATGTTGTCATCAGCTGGTGTACTCGTTGGAATTGATAGAGATGAAAATGCTATAAAATTTGCAAAAGAAAAACTTAAAGAATTTCAAAATGTAAAATATATTCATGACAATTATTGTAATATTCAAAGTATACTAAATGAACTTGCGATAGAAAAAGTTGATGGCATATTGCTTGATTTAGGAGTTTCGTCTCATCAAATAGATGAAGATTCAAGGGGGTTTAGTTATATAAAAGATAGCCTACTTGATATGCGTATGGATAAAACGCAAGAGTTTTCAGCATATAACGTAATAAATGAATATGAAGAAAAAAAACTTTCAGATATAATTTATAAGTATGGAGAAGAAAAATTTTCAAGAAGAATAGCTCAAAAAATATGCGAATACAGAAATGAAAAACCTATAAGAACAACGTTAGAGTTGGCTGAAATAATAAAAAGTGTAGTACCTAATTTTAAAGGTGGACATCCTGCTAAAAGGACGTTTCAAGCCATTAGAATAGAAGTAAATAACGAATTAGAGCCACTATATAAAGTGGTTATGGACTGTATTGATTTACTAAATAAAAATGGTCGTTTGTGTATAATAACTTTTCATTCGTTAGAGGATAGAATTGTAAAAAATGCATTTGTGGATGCAACAGGAAGGTGTACATGTCCAAAGGGAATACCTTATTGTGTCTGTGGAGCAGTATGTAGTGGTAAAGTAATAACAAAAAAGCCAATAATTCCAACAGAAGATGAGTTAAAAAATAATCCAAGAAGCACAAGTGCAAAATTGAGAGTCTTCGAGAAGAATTAATGCAAAAAATAGAAGTTCAAGAAAGGAGGTAAACTTATGCCAAGGAAATCACAATATATTTATGAAACCACTCCTAAAAAAATTGATTATAAGAGTCCTAAAAGTAGGAAAGAACGTGGAACAAGAAACAACAGTACTAGACCTATGCAAAAGCCATTGAAAAATGATAAAAAGAAAAAGAAGCAAACACGCAAAGGAAAAGTTAAAAAGCAACATAAGAGTGTAGAGAAGCTTGCTCCAAAAAAAGTGGTACAGAAAAAGAATAACGAAATAACTCATGGCAAGGCAGAAGTCGTGACGGCATCAGAAAAAAAGACTAAAAAGTTTTCGAAACCAAAGGCAATAGTTTACCTAATTGTAGCCTTTTCTTTACTTTTTTTTATAGGGTACAGAAATACATTAATAGATCAAACATTTGCAAGTTTACAAAAGTCAAAAAGTAATTTAGCTGCATTGCAAAAAGAAGATCAACAACTAAATGTTAAAATTGAAGATAGTATAAATTTGGATAATATAGCGAAGGCTGCAAGTGAAAAATTAGGGATGCAAAAATTAAGTAGTAGCCAAAAAATTTATTTAACTTTACCAAAAAAGGATTATGTTGAGCCGGCACCAGAGAAGATTGTAGTGGAGCAGGATAGTTGGTATATGCAAATTTGGAAAATGATAAAAAATTTATTTTAAAAAGTGAGTGAAATGCAATGTATGTTTTTTTCGCAGTAATAATAATTTTGGTCTTTATAATTATATTAATTCATAATAGCATAATAGGGTTAAGAAATAACGTGGATAAATCGAAAAGTGGAATCGATGTGTATTTACAACAAAGATTTGACTTAATTCCTAATTTAATTGAAGTAACAAAAGGTTATATGAGTTACGAAAAAGATTTATTAGATAAAATTGCTGAATTGAGAAGTATATATAACCAAAGCAAAGACATTCAAGCGGGAAATGAGCTGAATAATCAGTATAAAACGATTATGGCAACAGTTGAAAATTATCCAGAATTAAAGGCAAGTGAACAGTTCTTGAATTTACAAAAGAGTTTGGTAAAAATAGAAAGCGAATTGCAAGCTGCTCGTAGGATTTATAATAATGATGTGACAAGATATAATACTAAGATTAATACATTTCCTAATAGTATGATAGCATGGGTGTTTGACTTTCAAAAAAGAGATTTATTTGTTTTGGACGGAGAAGATAAGGTAGAAGTGGGGTTTTGATTTTTTAAAATGTTTCATTTCAACTGAAACATTTGTTGACAAAGCAATAAACTTTCAGTATAATATCAGTAAGAGGTAAAGAAATAATGATTTATAGAGAACATTATATAAAGCAAGTTCGTGAATTTTATGATTCGGATTTAATAAAAATTATAGTAGGAATAAGGCGTTGTGGCAAATCTGTTATACTAGAACAAATAAAAGAAGAAATAGAACAAAAAACACCTAATATAATATCTTTAAATTTTGAAGATAAAAGAATATTGGCTACTATTCCTAATGGTGATAGTCTTATTGATTATGTTGAAAAAAATAAAAAAGATGGGAAAAATTATATATTCTTGGATGAAATACAGCAAATAGATAATTGGCAAGATGCTTGTAAAACATTGAGATTATATGATAATTCTGTATTTATAACAGGCTCAAATTCAAAATTATTATCAAAAGAATTTACAAAAGAATTAAGTGGAAGATATGTTTCCTTTAAGATTAGACCATTTGTGTATAAAGAAATTTTAGAATATACAAAGAAATTAGAAAAATCATCTTCAATTACAGATTATCTTGTATGGGGTGGTTTTCCTAAAATTTTTGAATTTGATACAGAAGAGGCAAAAATCAGATATTTAAATGATTTAGATGATACAATAGTTATAAACGACTTAATAAATAGATATAAAATCAAGAAAGAAAAATTATTTAAAAGTTTTGTAAATTATGTGTTACGTTCTAATAGTAGAATAATGTCTGCAAAATCTATTCATAAGTATATAAAGAATAAAAATGAAACATGTTCTATAAATACAATTATAAAATATTTATCTTGTTTAGAAGAAGCATATATAATAGAAAATGTTAAAAGATATTCACTGAAAACAAAAAGTGAACTTGCTTATTATTCTAAAATTTATAATGAAGATGTTGCATTTAATTCAATTAGATGTGCAGATAATAGATATGATTTAACTCACAATTTAGAAAATATTGTTTATAATGAACTTATTTATATGGGATATAATGTAACAGTATTTGATAATAATGGTAAAGAGATAGATTTTTTAGCACAAAAAGATAATAAAAAGTATTATGTTCAAGTTGCATATAGTGTAGCAGATGAAAAGGCATATTCTCGTGAGTTTGGTGCTTTTGCTAATATAGACAATTTATCTCAAAAGATTATTATTACTAATGATGATATTGATTATTCAACAAGCACAATTAAACATATAAAATTAAAAGATTTCTTAGTAATGGAAAATTTATAATACCAATTAATATTTATATTTCCAACTCTTGCAAAGTTTTGTTAATTTTTTGTGTAACTTCTATGATGAATTTTAGAATGCTATAATATTTAAACAATGATTGCTTGTTCGTTGAATTATAAAAAATCTTAGGATTAAGTATTTTATCTACAAAAAATCTAATATATATTTTTTTATTTATAATTGCAATTTCATAATCAATATTATATTGGTTATGAAAATCAACCAAATATTCCATTATTTCACTTGTTAATAATTGCATAGCAATTATCTTATTATCAGAGTATACGTCAAAGTATTTTTCAAATTCTTTACTATCTAATTCTACAAAGTCAGGGTTTTTAACTAATTTTACATCGTTTCTTAAAATATTTACATATGCATTTATGTTTTTATTACAACTGGTATTTGCAAATATTCCATCAAAGGAATTACCATTATTGTTCAATGCAGATAAATTGTATATTTTTACATAGGTTTCATTATCCAAAGAACCTTCAATATAATCATTACAAGAATGTGATTCTACTAGACCAAATGGTTTATCATCAAAAAGGTTTACGGTATTACTTATTTTGGGAATATTGTAAGTTAAATTTTTATTAATTAATTTTACAAAGGTTGAAATTAAATCTGATCTGTACGAAGTCGTGTAGTTTGTGGAATATTTTGCATATTTAATATGAGTATTATATAATTCTTGGTATATATTTTCAAATTCAACAGATGTGTTTTTAGCTAAAATATTAGTTTCAATTTGTTTTTTTTCTTTAATTAAAAATAAGTTAGGCATATAAAAAGCTAAACATATAAAAAGGAATTCAGATAAAAAAAATACAAAGAACAAAAAAGGATTAATTAATATTAAGTTGAAAGATAAGATAAATAATGGGATACCAATTAATGCCAATAATGCCAATAAAAATCTAATTAAAAGTATTTTTGTTTCTGGTTTCATTTAGTTAACTCCTTATATCTCCAATTCTTGCAAAGTTTTATTAATTTTTTGTGTAACTTTCAAAACAAATTTCAACACACAATAATATGTAAATAATAGCTGTTTATCCATGGAACTACCAAATATTTTTGGCTCGAACATAGGTCCTGTAAAAAATCTTATATAAATAGCATTATTTCTAATTTCCAGGTCATAACTTATATAATATTTATCGTAAAAATCAACCAATGATTCCATCATATCGCTTGTTAATAACTGCATAGTAATAATCTCATTTTCAGAAAATACATCAAAGCGTTTATTAAACTCTTCATTATCCATTTTTATTGATTTGATAGGGGTGACAGGCAATTTTTTTAAAATCTGTATATGTGTTCCAATATTTTTAGTACTTAAAAAATGAGCGAAAATACCTTCAAAATTAACCTTTTTATCAGTATCTTCTGTACGTAAGTTGTATATGCTTATAATGTCATTAGTTAAATTTTCTTCTATATAATAATTATCTGTATAAAATCTAGAAAAAGTTCTAGCATCAAAAATAGCTTTTTTATAATCCAGTTCTATATTAGAGTAATCGTTATCATTTAGCGATTTGTATATTAACTGAGGATTAATCATTTTTATAAGATTTGGAATAATCTCTTTTTTACAAGCATCACAATATTGTTTATAATATTTATTTGGTTTATGCTTTAAATAGTTAAATAATGAAGTTAAAATTGATAAAGCAACTGGGAAAATAATAAACAAAACAATAAAAATAATAAGAGGAAGAAATACTGTATAAATTATAGGATCAAGAAATGATAAGAAAATACTGGTGGTTAATTTTATGATTAGAAAAATACAACCAAAAATAATTATTAGAATACTAACATATTGAAAGATGGTATATTGTAATGCCTTTTTTCTCATAGATTCTAAAATTAAATTGTAACTATTAAATAATTGTTCATATATATTTTCAAATTCCATTGGAATATTTCCAAGTTTTTTTAAATCCATTTTACAATACCTCGAATGAATTTTATCACATACTAAAAATAAAAACAATACGAATTTTTTATAAAAAGAGTTGCCGAGTAGCACTTTTCAGCAAAGTAGCCTCTGGAGTATAGTATAGGTTTTAAAAAGGTGAACGACAGCCCTTTGAGGCCCATGGAGTCTTCGGAGGCTTGGAGGAGCCTTTTTAAAACCTATACTATACTCCAGAGGCGGAAATTTTAGGTTAAACCATTAACTAGAAACTAAAATGAACAAATTTTCGTAAAAAAGTATTGATTATTTTTGAAATTTGGTATAAAATAAATAAAAACATTCGGAGGGAATATGTTTGCATATATAAAAGGAAAATTAGTATCAAAATCGAATAATTATGTTGTAGTAGAAGCAGGAAACATAGGCTACAAAGTATTTATGTCGGCAACTGCAATAGATAGATTAGGAGAAATAGAAACACAAGTAAAGGTTCACACATATTACTATGTAAGGGAAGATAATATTAGTTTATATGGATTTGTAAGTCAAGAAGAACTAAGAATGTTTGAGTTACTTTTATCTGTAAGCGGAGTTGGAGCAAAGTCCGCAATAGGAATGCTTTCAGCAATTACACCTTCCGACTTTGCATTAGCAATTATTTCAAATGACATTGCAGAGTTAACAAAAATACAAGGAATTGGAGCAAAAACTGCTGCAAGAATAGTGCTAGAATTAAAGGATAAGCTAAAAACAGAAGACGCAATAATACAGAAGTCAGAGGTCGGAGGTCATAGGTCAGAAAATAAAAAAAATGAAACAGTTGTATTCGAGGCTATACAGGCGTTACAGATTTTAGGATACACTAAAAGGGAAATACAACTAGCGTTAGAAAAAACAGAAGTAAAAAATTTATCAACACAAGATATAATTAAAAAAGCGTTGGTAATTTTAGCAGAATAAAGTAGCTCCCAGGGGGTTACAGTTCAGGTGGTAGGTATCGCAATGCATGAATACGTCAATCCCCCTCCCGCTACGCCAATGCTGTCAACTTAAGGCAAAGGAATTGTATATGTAGGGGCGAACATTGTTCGCCCGAGACTAGAAGAACCAGATAAAATTATTGAAAAACAAAATAATTATAGTGCAGGACGAACAATGTTCGCCCCTACAACAGTGCCAATATTCTCTTAAGTTGACAGCAATGGCGGAGCGGGAGTGGGATTCACGCACTTATTCATTGTCATATATACCCCTTGACCTGGAGGGACTTTTTTTAAAGCACTACCTAACCCCCTGGGAGCGGGGAGATTGTGAGGATAAACCATGAATTATAATGAGCCATTAGCCTTTAGGGTACGTCCTAAAAGTTTAAGTGAATTTGTTGGTCAAGAACATGTTTTAGCAGAAAACAAAATATTATACAGAACAATCAAAGCAGATAGACTATCCAGCATAATTTTATGGGGACCACCAGGATGCGGAAAAACTTCACTAGCAAAAGTAATTAGCGAAACAACAAAATACAAATTCATTAAAATAAATGCTGTTATATCAGGAATTTCAGATATAAAAAACGCTATTTCTGAAGCAGAAAACCTATTACTTAATCCAAGTGGAAAATGTATATTATTTATTGATGAAATTCATAGATTTAATAAACTTCAACAAGATGCACTTCTTCCATATGTTGAAAATGGGACAATTATTTTAATAGGAGCAACCACGGAAAATCCATATTTTGAAGTAAACAAGGCTTTAATTTCACGTTCAATGATAATTAAACTTGAACCACTTACTGCAAAAAATATTTTTAAAATTTTAAAACAAAGTTTAACTAATCCAGAAGGTTTAAAAAATTATAAAATAAAAATAGAAGATTCTACTTTAGAAAAAATGGCAGAGTGTTCAAATGGTGATGTTAGGACAGCCTTAAACGGACTTGAAGTTGCAGTGATTACAACTGAAATGGACAAAAATGGGGTAATAAATATAACAGAAAAAATTGCAATGGAAAGTATAAATCAAAAAAGAGTTATATTTGATAAGTCTGGAGATAGCCATTACGATAACATAAGTGCATTTATAAAATCAATGCGAGGCAGTGACCCAGATGCAGCGGTATTTTATTTAGCTAGAGCTATTGCTGGAGGCGAGGACCCAATGTTTTTGGCAAGAAGAATTACAATTGCCGCAAGTGAAGACGTAGGTCTGGCTAACCCAAATGCGTTAGTTGTTGCAAATGCGGCAATGCAGGCAGTACATATTATTGGCATGCCAGAAGCTAGAATAATATTATCGGAAGCAGCAATTTATGTGGCAAAGTCGCCTAAATCAAATGCTGCGTATATGGCAATAGATAAGGCAATAGAAGATGTAATAACAAAAGATACGGGAAGCATACCAATGCACATAAGAAACGCTCCAGCAGAGGGAATGAAGGAATTTGGATATGGAGAAGGATATAAGTATCCACATAATTATCCTGGGGGTGTTGTGGAGCAGCAATATTTGCCGGATAAAATGGCTGGAACTAAATATGTTGATATAAATAAGGCACAGTTGTGCGGAAAGAAGGAGAGTTTATGAGTAAAAAAACAGATGTAGAAGTCAGAGGAAGTCGCAAACACATGATAAGAATTGGTATTTGTGGCTATGGTAATTTAGGTAAAGGAGTAGAGTCAGAAATTAAAAAACATTCGGATATGGAGTTGGTTGCAATTTTTACAAGGAGAAAGCCTGTAGAATCGGTGCAAATTAAATCAAAGGTACCAGTGGTGCATATTGATTCTGCTATTGAATGGAAAGATAAAATTGATGTAATGATTTTGTGTGGTGGTTCTGCAAAAGATTTGCCAGTGCAAGGACCAAAATTGGCAAAAATATTTAATACAATTGATAGTTTTGATACACATGCAAAAATTCCAGATTATTTTAAAGCTGTTGATGATTCAGCTAAATCAGGAAACAATGTTTCTATAATATCTGTTGGATGGGATCCAGGCATGTTTTCTTTGTTAAGATTGTATATGAATTCAATAAGTCCAAATGGGAAAACATATACATTCTGGGGGAAAGGTGTAAGTCAGGGGCATTCAGATGCCATAAGGGGAATTAAAGGCGTGGAAAATGCAATTCAATATACCATTCCTGTTGATGAGGCTATGGAAATGGTTAGAAATGGCGAAAATCCAGAATTAACAACTAGAGAGAAGCATACAAGATTGTGTTATGTAGTAGCTTCGAATGAGGCTGATGAAGACCGTATTGAAAAAGAAATAAAAGAAATGCCGAATTATTTTGCCGATTATGATACTACTGTTTATTTTGTATCACAGTATGAGTTACAGACGAAACACAGTAAGCTTATGCATGGCGGTAATGTAATACATATGGGTAAAACGGGTGATGGTAATAATCATGTTATTGAATTTTCTTTAAAACTAGATTCAAATCCTGAGTTTACAGCATCGGTTCTTTTAGTTTATGCGAGAGCAGCATATAAATTATCAGCAAAAGGAGAAAACGGTGCAAGAACAGTATTTGATATACCGCCAATATTATTGTCAGAGCTAAATGCAGAAGAGGTAGTGAAAAATTTATTGTAGAATATCGTTATGGTCTTAATTGATTAAATGTATTAAACAAATCCAATTCTCCATAACCCCATTGATGGCTTGGATATTGAATATCAGGATCACGTCTGCATCCTCTTATCAAATATGCTTTTATACGATAAGTATTAAGGCTTAAATCGTTTTGTTCAACAATGCCCCATTGCAACATTAGGCTACAGGCTCCAGCTGTAATTGCTGTTGCTACACTTGTGCCTGTCATTAGTCCATTGCCAATTGAGGAAAATCCTAATACATCAACACCAGGTGCCACTAAATCAGGACTATTAAGCATTTCTCTATTAGGGCCCCAAGAAGAATTAATATACAAACTTCCATTTTTATCGTTATATGCACCACAAGTAATACAGCCTACTCCAGTTGCTGGAACAGTGATAGTTTTATAAGGGTCTGGAGTTAAAAATTGAATTCCAGGTGATAGAAATCCTGTTATATGGAGCCAAGAATCAAATATCCCATCTATAATAATATCTCCATGCAAGGTAACAGTCCATATACCAGGGGTTGGATTTAGAATGCTTATTATTATTAATTCACTTCCGCTTCCGAGAACTGGGAAATAATAGCGTACAATTACTGTAGCTTTTTCTAATATTAATTTCGTCTCTGATATTATCCCAGATTTGGCAGGAACACGCGGAATATTCTCACCAACTGGAGATTTTATAGATACAGACATTCTGTTAGCAGAATGAGCCCATACAGATATTGGAAAACTATTGGCGTTTTCTGGTACTCTTATTTGAATATCGTGAGTGGCGTTTGTTTCAGGTATAACGCCACTTGTATGATGCCCAGTGTTACTTTCATTTCCGAGCAGCAGCACAAATACATATTCCTGATAATAAAGAAATTCTACTCATGTATCCTTCTATAAGTGCATAGCCATCATGCCCTGACATATTAGTACCAAGGCCAAGGCATATTGTTAATGGCATGTTAAGGCTATTTGCTTTATCAATCATATATTCAATTGCAAGCATAACATCGGCAGCTAAAAAAGCATTCTCTTGACTTTCAGGAATGGTATAAAAATTATAAAAGTATGGATGCATTCTTTTTAGTTTTACAACAAGTAATTCGGCATCTGGGGCAGCTCCTATGTATTCAGTGTTTTGTCTACTAGCGGCAACGGAGGCTAAAAATGTACCATGTCCGCACTGTATCAATTGAGGGAACAATATCGTATGGAGAATTACTTTCCAATGCCTGATTTATTTGCTCATTGGTATATTCACTACCGAATACAAATCCTTCTGGATTGTTTCCTTCAATTGTTTGATCCCATATATATCTTATTTTACTAGTACCATCTTCATATTGAAAAGCTTTTTTTGTATAATCTATACCAGTATCTATCACTCCTATTAATGTACCGTTACCTCGTAAATTTAAATATGGCTGTTCTTGCACTTGCGTAATAGTAGAGGCTTCTAAGCTGGCTCTTCCAAGGAGACCCAAAGCAATTGGAAATATTTCGATATGTTGAGCTCCTATAACTTGTAGTAAATCATCAATTCTTCTACTATCTGCATATAAAATTGCTATTTCTCCATATAAAATTTTACCTATTCTAATGTAATCTCTAGCTTCTACTATATTTCTTAAAGTAGCACTATATTTAGAATACAATTCCACCACGTCTGGTTGACTTGCAAATTCTTTTAATGTCATATTGATTTCCTCCAAACTATTATATTATTAAATTGTATTCATTTTTAATTTTTACGTTACATATTACTATAATAGAATTAAGGTAAAAAACAATCAATCTAAAAATTATTTGCTAATATGTTGCTTTTAAGGTATAATTGTAAAAATATAACTTATGGAGATATGCCATCAGGAAAATATCGTATAACTAAGGATATTTGGTATTATATAAGTGCTTATGATACTCCTATATTTTATATGTCAACAGAGTTTTTAATAAAATAATATAATTACAATTTGTGGAGGCTAATTATAATTATGGTTAAACAAGAATTAAAAATAAGCAAGTCATATTTCTATGAACCGCTTTATTTAAAAATGGTTGCGTAAGACAGAATAGAACTTGATACAAGTATTGTATTTTCAATTTATATAACACTTTTGTTCTTGATTTTTAATACAGTTTAGTTAAAAATTAAGCAAAAAGAACTAATTTTGTAATTTCTGTTTTATTAAGTTTTCTTGAAGGAAAATTAAGCACATATAAATTATCTTTTTTATTAACGATTAGTGTACCACTCTTAGTTTCAAAACGTATTTCATCAATGTTTGTGTCTATAAAATTTGTTATAACAAAAGCACTAGCTAAAGTTGCATGACCACATAAATCAACTTCTTTTTTTGGTATAAACCATCTTAAACTATAATAATCTTCATGTTTCATCACAAACGCTATTTCTGAAAGATTATTTTCAATAGCAATATTTTGCATAGTTACAACATCAAATTCATTTTCAAGTATTAATACACCTGATGAGTTCCCTTTAAACATTTCATTGTTCAAACTCATAATCATCAGTTTGAACCTTGCCTTTTGTTTTTTTAAGCAACTCAAATTCATCATATTCTGTCATATTATATGTTTCTAAAATCTTCTCGATTTCTGGTCTCCTTTTATCTGGCACTCTGCTAGCAAACGCAGGAAATAGTTGAGGATTATCATATAAAGCATTTAATTGAGGAAAAGCTACTAATAATTCAAAACCTTTTTCCATAGCTACTTTAACTGTATCTAATAAATATTTAAAATAAAAGTTATTTTTCTCTTTATACAATTCTCCAACTTTATATCTATTCTTATCTTTATCCTTCCATACTAAATATAAAATATCTTTTTCCATTTTACACATCTCCCTTCTTTTTGAAATTCCTCCAATGTCTTTTCTTCATCTATATAATCATCTCTTAACTTTGCTAGCCTAATTCTTACTTCATCAAGTTGCTTTGATGTTATATTTATTCATAGCATTGCTCCTCGAATGTATATTGTTGTATTTCTTCGGGTAATATTAAATTCCATTCTTTTGAGAGTATATTATATCTTTGTTTATTTGTTTCTACATAGTATTTTTTATTTGTTTTATACTTCTCACATTCATCTATTAAATGTTTAATATTTATTTCTTGCACAAAATTACTAAATATATATCCAACTTTAAGATATAAAATATTTTTATCATATATCTTTAAGTACTCTATCATTTTTTTTATGTTCAATACCATAACATTTTGCAGGCATTTTATAAGTTCTTCTAATCCACCACTAAATATACACATCAACCCTAAAGTTATAATCAATCCCAGTTTTCTAATTCTTCTGACATGATTATTTCCTCTCTTAATATATAAACTTATTATTTTGAAATTTATATGGCATTTCAAATGTTATAAGCCCCTCTGCAAAACTAGCTATATGATACGGGTTGTAAAAAATTACTAATTTATTATCTCGAATATAAAAATCTTCTAGAATAGTTACTTTATCATCAACGAGTATTTGTCTTTTCTTTACTTGATTATTAATTTCTTTCAAAATACTTTGTTTCCAATTTTTTTGAGAAAACAAATCTGATAATTTCAATATTTTTCCCGTTTTTACATTTACATTAATTCCAGTTTCCCCATACACTCCATGAACACCACCTGAATATGTATCATTAAATAAAACTATTGATAATATATCTCCATTCAAATATGCATTATAATCACAATGATCCCATAAAAAATTTATCCAAGGCCATTTATTAATAAATTCATTATATAACTCAATTATTTCATTATAACTACCTTCACAGTTATTTTTAATTTCTTTATTAATTGAATCCTGCGTATTTTTATTTGATAATCCAGATATTTGTGGATATTGTACAAATAATTCTAATTTTGGATACGTTTGTAATATTTTTTCTCTTGTTATTTTTAAACTTGTACTACTGAGTGAATCTTGCATACTTTCTGCATTATTAAAATCTGGAACCACTTTATCATACTGTGTTTCACTTTCAGGCTGATTCATATCACCTTGTACAAATTTATCAAATTCTTCTAGAGTTCCGTTAAACACATTCATATCAATGAATTTTTCTTTTCCATCATATCCATTTAGTTTTGCTTTATCAGTATACTGCCAAAGTGTCCAGCTTTTATAATCAGACAAATTTGGCTTACAAAATACATTTCGTATCCATATATTATAATCGTCAAAACTACCTTTTATATATAAGTTATAGGTTTTATCTGTTGCATAAATAATTGGATTTTTTCCATAATAATTTTGAAGTTCATCAAGTAATATAGATAATTGTTCTTGAGTTTTTGCTTTATCTGGTACGTTCTTAACTTTATCTCCATACAACTCTACATCTATAACTGGTGGCAAAGAATCGGAAATTATAGGAACAGTTTTTATAAAGTTCTCTGCTTGGCTCATTCCATCACTATCATAGCTAAAATAGTGATATGCTCCCACTTTTAAATCAGTTTTATTAGCCTCATCCCAATTAAACTGAAATTTATCATCAACTAAACTACTTCCTTCAGTTGCCTTAATATAGGCAAAAGATATGTTTTGTTTTGATAGGATGCTCCAGTCTATATCTCCTTGATATGAAGAAACGTCCACCCCTCGCACAGTATAGTTTTTTATTCATATTTCTCCTAACTTTTTATTATTTTATATTCAACTATTTTATATTACTTATATCTACTTTTTCAATAGTTGGTTCATATTGAGAAATAACATCTACAATGTGGTTTCTTTTTTTACTTTCTTTATACACCCATACTATTACCCAAATGAAAAACAAGTCTAAAGCTATAAATATCATTGATGGTATATGATAAAGTTCGCTCCAAGTTCTATATGCAACCATTCCTATTGCCACAAATAAACCACCAAAAACCGCCACACATATCAGTATACATATTATTCTTAGCAATACTGGAACTTTTTTACTTTGTGCTCCTGCAATACTTCCTTCAATTACAATTTCAAAAATTATTTCAAATAATGCTTCCATTAAAAACCCCTCAAATCTTCTTATCCCACTAAAAAAATATTTTAGGAATATCCATAATATCATAAATGAAAACCCATGCTCCAAACACTAATAACCCAATGTAAATTAGGGTTTTTATTACTCCATTCTTTATTTCAAACCCCTTAAAATTATTTAAGTCCATAGCAACAATTATTAATAATAGAAATGCTATAATATGCACTATTATTGCTAAGTTGTTATAAAACGTATATTTATTATATGCTTGAACCTTTATTGTATTAATTTGAGCAGGATATGTTTCCATTATTTCACCAGTATATGTAACTATAACTTCTATACCAACTTCCCATGTTACTTTTGAGTTACCTGATACACTTATTTTATCTGCCGATTTTCTTACTTCTTCATTAATTTAGTACTATCTCCAGAATAATCGAAATAATAAGTATATTCTCCATATTGAACCGTTCTGCCACCATTGTTTATAACTTTATCTGAAGAACTAGTATAAACACTTACATTTTCTTCTTTTTCATTTTATCACCCCGACAAATTATTTTCTCAACAAATTGTAAATTTACTTATTTAGTAGTTTGCTTATAATCAATTTTACATTATAAGAAACTGGTTTTGTCCCATCAATTCGTACGACAGGGCAATTCAATGTGTTAACCCATGTTTCAATGATATCGTCTGGCCTAGAGGCTACCATATCAAAAAACTTCTTCTCTTTTTCATGCAAGTCTCCACCTAGAAGTATTCTGTCCCCAAATTTTTCAAAAGATCTTTTTCTAACTCTTTCCAATCTTATATCTTTAGGAACATCAATTATTACTACAAAAGTATACTGCGAAGTAATTTCATCTCCATAATTGCCAGTAACAGAAGTCATAACAAATTTCTCATTTTCTTTCATATCCTTAAGAAGCAATTCAATAACTTCATTTTTCGGAATAGGATAATCATATTTAAAATCAGAATCTTTTTTAGGAAAGTAGTAATCCTCAACATCCATAAGTTTATAATTAAGCGACTCGGCTAATTCTTTACCAATAGTACTCTTGCCACTTCCATTGCCACCGCATAAAATAATTCCTGTTCTCATAAATCTCCTTCAATAAATTGTAGTTTGTTGATTAATTCTTCAAATTGACCTTTTTTCTATTAAATCGGTATAATATATAATCTCTTTATTCAAAGATTTAGCAAATTCAATTTCACTTTTTGTACTATTTCCTATATAGCCATTTACATTAACAACTAAAATAGCATCTGATAACTTTATTTTTTCTTCATGCATTTTACCAAGCATAATTAATTCTTCTTCAGTAAAAGAATCTTTTTCCTTGTTTATTGGAAATATTGGAATTAAAACAGTATTTCCTGCTAATTCCATTTGCCATGCTACTTTCATCATCTCATCTTTAAATTTTAAACTGCCACAGATTGTAATAACTTTCATTTAATTTTTGCTCCTATAATATACTGAATTATTGTAAGTTAACTTTTAATCTTCTTTAATTAACAAGGCATAGTACAGGTTATTAGAAGTACTAGGTATAAAAGTAAAATTGCTCCCTTGAACTGTATATCCTTGATTAACTAAATTCTCTATTTCATTTATAAATCTATCTTTTTTAGTAGTCTCTATTATTTTAACTGATTTCAATGTTAATTTCCTCCCTATATATTTACTATTTGTTTTATAGTATATAACAATATTTACATATTGTCGATAGTTTACAAAATAAATATACAAATCAAATTCTCAATAAATTTTTATCTATTAGTCCCAAATTATATGCAATATATATTTCAATATTTGCCTTTTGCCACACATGATGAGCAAACTTGTAAAACTGCTTTCGTTTTTCATCATCTAGTGAATTTTATATGACATCATATAATTCATCTAAAATTCCTTTGGAATTTCAGAACTATTCTTTAATATCAATACAAGTAAATCATCTATCATCTTATTATCTGTAATATTATTATTTATATTATTATGGTGGACACTCTTGTCCATAGGGGTTAGGCAACTTTGTCCATGGGTATGGACATCCTTGTCTATATGGGTATAGACATTTTTGTCTATGGGTGAATCATTAACAATATATATCCTTCTTTGTGGCAATTCCATAACCTCCCTGTTTACAATTTCTGTCCTAATATAATTATATTTTTCGAGTTTTGCAATCCAGCGACTGATGCTTCTTTTTGATACCCCATATAACTCCGAAAAGTATCTATTTGTAGCAAAACAATAACCGTTTTTATTTGTTAATGCAGTTATTTCTGTATATATTATTTTTTCGGAATTATTTAATCTATTATCATATCGTATAAATGACGGCATAATAGCATAATACGATGGTTGTTTATTATTTTCCATTTTCATCTTCCTTTCGTTTTTTATTTTTTCAAGCATTAAAAAAAGACCTTACCTTCAATTAGTAAAATCTTTGTATTTAACTAATATAAATTTATTATCCCTCAGTTTCTTCTAACTTTTTTTCTAAATCCGCCTTCATTTCCTCTACTGTATTAAACGGACCAGTTAAGTTTTTTCTATTCTTTGTGTTTCTTTTTATCAATTCTTCAACTATTTTGTAAACTGCTGTATACGGGTTACACTCATCACAATTTAAATCTTTTTTATTTTCTAATTGATATTGTTCAATTTTCTTTGCATTAGAAATTGCATCGTTTAACTTGTCCTCTATTAGAGGAAAAACATTCATACTTTCAGTATAATTACTGATTTTACTTTTTACATCTTCCTTTACTTTTTTGCTGTTCTGATATATCTTTGTTGTATATTCAAAGTGTATTATGTACCAAAATTCGAAAGTTGGAGTAGATGTTATTAATTCTATCCCCTTTTTTTGGCACAATGTTTTTGCTTTGTTTATCTGTTCTTGCTTTTCTTGATTTATATCTGTATCGAGTATCAAATAAATTTTATCTCCATATTCTGAATGTATATCTTATTCCTTCATAAATTTAATTAAATCTCTTGCCATTCCTACAGGATCAGTACTATTACCAGTAGAGAACTTTATCATACATTCTCTACTAGCAAAATTACTAAAATATCTTTTTTCCGTCTTATTATTACCTTCACAACCTATAACTACAAAAGACTTTCGTTGTCTAATTCCCCTGTTTCTATTCCTCTGTTCTAGCTTTCCCATAGACTATTACCTGCGACTACAAATGGAATTGCTCCATACCTCCCATTTAAATATCCTTTTTGGATATTTTCAGTTTTTCTTACTGAAAAATCATCTAATGGATATAAATCGGTAGTTCCTTTTTTATAATCTTTCTCAACAAACCATATTTGTTCTCTTCTAAATATATCTAAAGTCAATAGATTTGTATCATGTGTATTAAATATTAATTGAGCATTATTTTTGTTTATATTTGGATTATGGAACAAACTTATAATATATTTTACAAGTAATGGATGTAAACTCCTATCAATTTCATCTATAATAATGGTTGAACCTTGTAGAAAAGCATTTCTTAATATTGGACTTAAGAAAAATAAATTTTGAGTTCCTTCAGATTCTTCATGGATATCTAAGTTATACTTATTCATATTACTATCATCATCTTCTATATCATGTTTTGTTATTATTTTCCAACTTGTAAGCATAGTTTCTGTCGCATTGTTATTTTTTAATAATGCTGATAAAACTGGGTTATTCGCCATTGATACTGCTTGTTCCATTGTCATAGGTTTCTTTTGAAAGTCATAATCTTTTAGATTTATATCTGCTTCGCTTAATAAATTTATAGCAAACTTTTTTAAGTCTCCATTATTGTCTTTATCAAATTCTCCGATTACTATATCAGCTAATGTTGAATAATTGTTAAGAGAACTAATATTACTTACAAACCACATAAAAGGTATTCTAGTCTTTTGATAATTCCAAAGAGTAGCTGTTGATAAAAATAATTTATTATCTGTGTTTTTATTTACTATTTCACTTAATTCCTTTTGTTCTGTCTTATTAAATTCATATTCATTAACATTTTTTCTTTCAAATATCTTTGTTGGTTTTGCTGATAAATATTGATATAGATATTCATCATATATTTTATTTATATCCGCAGAAAAACCATAAATGTACTTTTGATTATTTGCAATAAATATAAATTCAAATGATGTTGGTTTATTTATAGTATCTTTATCAAATTTAAAAGGTATAATTTCAATCATTTTTTGATTGATTTGTCTAATACTTGAATTTCTAATATTAAAAACAGCTACAGTAATAGCTCTTAATATGTTGGTTTTGCCAGAGGCATTTGCGCCATACATAACAGCAGATTTCAAAAATCTTTCCTTCCCACTTTCAAAAGTGTTGTCTAGATTTTCTTTTTCATTTCCTGCGAGCATACTAAAAGTAATTTTATTTTTTATTGACATGAAATTTTCTACACTAAATTCTATTAACATAATTTCCACCTTCTTATATAATTATATGCGATTTGTTTAAAAAAGTAAATAGATTATTGAAATATTTTTCACATTTTTGCATTTTTTATTCAAATTTTTGAAAAATAATATCAAATTTGCACATTATTTTTTATATTTATACTCTATAATCATTTCCCCAAGCATTAAAAAAAGACCTTACTCAAAATTAGTAAAATCTTTGTATTTAACTAACAGTCTTAAACTATTAGAAATTATCTTGGTTGCGGGGGTAAGATTCGAACTTACGACCTTCGGGTTATAAGAGTTGACATAATGTAATTTGTTCGTTTTTGAAAATTTGAGTTTTACTTGGTATTTAGGTACTTTTAAAGATTTTGCTTTTAAGTAGATTTTTGAAAAATTAGGGCATTTTGGGGAGACTTCCTCCCCAAAATCTCCCCAAGAAATATTATTATCACAGGATAACTTATCTCTATGCATTAAAATGCTAGAGCTAAGAAAAATTTAAGGAGGAACAAAAACATGGAAAAAGAAATATTAGAAAAATTAAAAGATACAGCTAATGCTAACATAATAAAAGAATGGTTTGATTTTAGAGAAGATGAAATTGCTACAGTTACTGAGGAAGATAGAAAATATGATGTACATTTTGATGAACATTTTGAAAACATCTTGAAACTTGTGCCTGAAAATGGTCGTGTAGAGGTTAAATCCGAGTTAGACAGTATGTATGATGCTTTTATGAATTATTGCAGCCATTGGAGTGAGAAATATTACATGGTAGGTTTTGGCGATGTTTTGAGGTTAGTTATTGACATGATGGATAATAAATAGCACAAAATAAAAAAGAGCATTTCTCATAGTGAGATTTGCTCTTTTTCCTTTATTCTCTCGGCAAACATAGTAAATTGTCATAACCGTTTTTATCTGGTTCAGACCTAACATATTTCTCCTTATTTGAGCTTAACATAGGTTGTAAATTTGGATAAGGATATATATTTACTTGAATACTATTAGGATTCTTGTTTAAATAATCATGAAGATAAGCTTTAGTATAGTATCCAGGCTCGCTACATCCGGAAATATAGATTTTATCTATTTCTACTAAGTTATTAGACCTGCTGCATCCTGCTTTCATTTTAATTTTGATTGCTTTCATAACTCAATTCTCCTTTCTTATGCCCTAAAAATTTTACAAATATATATTGTAAAATAAAAGAATTGTGTTAAAATAGATATAAGAAAATATCCACGACGATTTTTCTTATAGTTCTATTTTAACAAATAGAGCTATTTCCTTTTTTATATATAAACACTAAAAGTGAATATACCAACAAAAATTCTAATTAAATTCTACTTCTTCCTCAGCTTTATTATAAATTTCTATTTTATTGTCTACATCTATTTTATTTGCTAGCCATGCTCTCAAAGAACATTGATTAATAAACTCGTCTATTCTATTTACTCCATTAATCTCCTTTAATGTTATAACTACTCCAAATTTAATACCTTCCCCATCTCTTTTCCCAAGCCTGTCTTTACTTTTAATGCTTAATCCCCAAAGTCTATTATCATATTTCTTCTTTGATTGTAAATTATCTTTAAATGTCTGTGTTATGTGCTTAACATTATCCCATTTTCGATAGAACTCTCTTGCACTTTTCTCAGTAGTATGTCCTTCTAATCCTTCTGACTGATTATTTTCATTAATTGATTTAATTTTTCCCTTATCGTCTATTCTTCCGAAATAAATATCTAATTCTGTATTAGTATAGTCCACACCTTGATTTCTTGAACATTTAGGAAAATAACAAATAGTAGCTTTTGCGATAAATGGATACTTGTCCTGATATATGGGAACTGGTATATTGTGTGTATATGTATCATACATATTTGATACATCTTCAATATAAAACTTAATTTCATCTGTTGCCGAATTAATAACTTCATCTATTTTTATTGGAACTTTACCAAATCCAACATATTCTGATTTTAAATCGTCTATTTGTTCCCATTTAGTTGCAGAGTCAATTATTAAAGCTTTAGCAATCTCACGTGTTAATCCAAGTTTCTCTATTAAGTAAGCTACTTTTCTTGTTATCCATGGCGCAGCAAGAGAAGTTCCACTTCCTAGATGTTCTCCTGTTCCAATACATGTTCTAATTTCTTCATTCTTATCTCCTCCATAATAACATATATCGGGTTTATTAAAAAAAGACAAAACTTTACCTTTTCTAGAATATGATGCAATTTCGCCATTAAATTTTACAGAGTTAACAACCAGAGAATTGATAGAGTCAGCGGGTGCACCAATCTTTATTACATCTTCTTTTTCTTTATTTGTACCAGCAACAATAAATATTATATTATTTTTAAATTGTAATTCATCTAATAAAGCAGCTTCATGTGATATGAAATTTGGATTAATTTCAAGAACAGAACCCAACGAAAGGTTCCAAACTTTAATATCAGTATTGCTTTCAACAATATTTTTAATATGTCTCATTATTGTAAAAGAGTTATTTACTCCATGTTTTGCAATTCCAAAATGTCTTACTCTAAATCTACCACACCCATCATCCAGAGTTGGATTAAAGGAAGGTCCATCTACTATTATTGATGTAACCGCCGTACCATGAATATAATCTTTTGATTCTATTTCAATAGATTCATCTAATAAATTAAAATCTTTAACCCAGTTTGCAAAATAAACATTTTTATCAAAAAGAGTATCTATAACACCAATAATCGGTTCATTATTTGGCATAGGTATATTAAACGTTTTATTAGTTTTATCTAATTCAATATTATCTAGTGTATATTCAGATAAGTCATTAGTTACCATTGCAATCAGATAAGGAGCATTACTTTTTAATTTAGGCAAATCTTTTGGATTTATACGAATTGTAGTATCATCTAATTTATTAAAACTGCTGTAGTCTATACCTAATTTCTCCATTATTTTTTCTATACTATTAGAATTATTATATTTAGCGGTATCATATATTGTAATAATATTTTGGTCTTGTAATAAATCACTATTATTTAAAACATCAAACTTTTCTACACAAAAGGTATCAACAATAATATCATTTAATAGTGATTTTGATGATATACCCACTTGTTCAATTTCAGCTTTAAAATTATCTAACATTTTTAGCCCATCATTATCAATTATACCATTATAGCATTTATCTAGTATTACAATTGCTTTTTCCAGTCTGATAATATTTATTTTAATTGTTTCAATGTCTATAAAGTGTGTGATTATATGTTTTGGAGGTTCAGTATCTGTAAATTTTGCTCCTACAATTGAATTATTTGATTCTTCATTGTTTTTCGATAACAAAATTTTTATTCTTTTACTTTTAGGAACAACGCGGTTATAAAAAACACTAACTAATGCTCCATCAATTATAGTATTCTTTTCCCAAAATCCATATAATGTCTCTAAGTTGTTTTTTAAGCCTTTTATATGATCCACATTAACACTTCTGCCAACAGGTAAACTCGCAGAACCTCCACTCGATGGGTTTCTTCTTTCAGACAAATGTCCTTTTAATTGAATTAAACTATTCATTATTTAACCCCCTAGAAACCTGACTCTTTGATATTCCAGTAAGATTTTCGATTTCCCTAACTGTAAATCCTTGGTCCTGTAGCTTTTTAATATCTCCATCAATTTTACTTTTTGTTATTGATTCATATAATCTAACTAAATAATCATATTTGTTATTAGCATTACTAAATGCTAATGATGTCTTAATTAAATTTTTTAAATCTCCAGGATATGGCATAGGGTCTAAAATACTCATTATTTTTCTAAAAAGTTTTATATCTCTAGCAACATTAGGAAATTTAGATAATATTTCACCTAAAATTGATTCTGAAACTTCAATTAAATCTTCCTTAGTATATTGATTGAAGTTTATTACTGAATCAAATCTTCTAGTCAATGCTTTATCAAATGACTTATAAAGATTTGTAGTTGCAATGAAAACAATTTTATTATTTAAATTATCAAGTTCTTTCAATAATGTCGAAGTGGCTCTTCCCATTTCTCGTAAATCATTATTATTCATTCTATCTAAAGCTAAAGCATCAATTTCATCAAATAATATAATTGCACTTTCTGGGTGTGGTAAATTATTTATTTCTCTAAACACATTAGTTAAATTCTTCGAAGTTTGCCCAAGTTTGCTATCTATTATTGAATCGAATTCTGCTTGGTATAGTTCTCTGCTTAAAATCCTTGCTATTTGTTTTACTGTCTCTGTCTTCCCTGTTCCAGGTGCTCCTTCAAATAAAAATTTATTTACTCCAACATTATGCCCTATTGCATTAACAATTCCAATTACAGCATCTTTTATTTTTTCAGGTAATGGCAAAGGTGAACTACTTGAATCAATTTTTCTAAAAAAAGCTAACTCATATTCGTTCATTTGAGGAACAAAAGTATTCACTTCAGATAATAACGCCATAATATATTCAGCTAATTGATAATCACCGGTTTTATCAAAATCTCTCGCAATTTCATATGCTTCATTCCTAAAACTAGAATCATCCTTTTCTGAGTAATATTTTATTAAATTTAAAATATTTTTCTTCTTCATAAAATCACCTACGACTATTATATTCTATTTGGGACAAAAAAGTCAATAGATAGGACAAAAAATATAAAATATTTTTTGTCCTATCTATTTTTAACTTATTTTATGCCAGTTTATCCCTTTACAACTTCGTTATTTCTTCATACATTTTCATCAATTCTGCCACGCATTGTGATTCTGTGAATGTATTCTTCACAGGAAAACCATAAGCTTCCATTACTGCTTTATCGTTATTTTGATGTGCTTTTCTTAATTCTGGTGGCATTGTTATCTCATCATATAAATCTGCTAATGTACTATCTGTATATAAATTTCTTGCATCTAATATCGCCTGTGCTGTCTTCTCTATTTTTTGTCTCTGTTCTTCAGTTGAATTAGGCCATGGAAAATTATTATATACAATAGTACCAGAATATTGATAATCACTTTTCATCCTTCCTGCAACTGTACGCATCCAAGCCATATGCACATTAGATATTAGTATTCCGAACTCATAATAACTTGCATTAGGGACAATTAAAGCACTACCATTTATAATTGTTGTAGGCTCTATAATAGAAATAGGTATGTATTTTCTGCTTTCCGAAGATACTTTAGGAATAACCAACATTTTCGTATTCGGTTGTCTTATTTCTCCGAACAGATATGGAACATCAGCTAATTTCTTTGTCTGCGGTCTATCACTATTTCTCCTAAATTCTTCTGTTGCTGCTATTCTATTCATAATTATACTTGATTGTCTTATTTCTTTTGGTGAAATACCTTTAAGCCAAAGACACCATCTATCTTTACTATTTATTATTTCATTTCCACCAGCATATTTTTTAATATATTTTTCGTTTTCTATATTCTCTTTTAGCAAAAGTTCTCTTTCCTCATCACTCAATATCAGATGTCCATCATCAATCGGCATACTTCCATACAATATTTCTGCAACATTAGAAATATTCTCATTTCTATTTTCTATAAAAACCATTGGTGCATTAATTAAATATGGATTAATATTTTCAACATCCTGATATTTTGATTCATTTAAATAAATTCTTCTTTTTAAATTATCATGAAAACAAACAAAACCAATTATTACACAATGTACAGCTGCTTTTTCTTTAGCTTCACTATTCCATTTAAACGTTCTATACGCAAAAATTATATTAATATTGTACTCTAATAAAAATTCCCAAATAATAGGCACTTGTTCCCCTTGAGTTATACTATTTGTAGATACAAAAGCTACTTTAATTAAAGTATTTTGAATATACTTCACGGCTTTTACATACCAACCACTTACATAGTCAATATTCCCTATACCTTTTATATTTTTATCAAAAACTGATAGTAATTCCAATTTTTGTTCTTTGTTTTGTTCTTTTTTACCCACAAATGGTGGATTACCCACTATATAATTTAATTTATCTTTTGATACAACTTCATTCCAGTCAATTTGCAAAGCATTCGCTTCTATAATATTCGCATAAGACTTCAACGGTAAAAACTCTAAATTATGATGCAATATTTGTTCTGTTTTCTTCATCATTTGAGATTCAGCAATCCATAATGCAGTCTTTGCAACTGTTACAGCAAAGTCATTAATTTCTATACCAAAAAATTGCTCTATTGATACTTGAATAGGACTAAAATTTTCATCTCCAAAATAAATTTGCCCATTACTTAGGTTTTCTAATATATTATTTTCTAAACTACGCAAAGAAAGATAAGTTTCAGTTAAGAAGTTTCCAGAGCCACAAGCTGGGTCTAAAAATGTAAGTGAAGCTAATTTCTTTTGAAATTCTTCAAGTTTAGTTTTTCTTGTCTTAACTATACTTATTTGTTTAATCTCATTTAATTCATCCTTCAATTCATCTAAAAATAAAGGGTCTATTACTTTGTGTATATTTTCAATTGAAGTATAATGCATACCACCAGAACGTCTTGTTTCTGGATTTAATGTACTTTCAAAAACTGCTCCAAATATTGTTGGACTTATTTCGCTCCAGTCAAAATCTTCACTTGCTTCACTTAAAAGCATTTCCTTTACTTTTTGATTTAATTTTGGTATTTCTATATTTTCATCTGAGAATAATCCTCCATTTACATATGGAAAAGATGCCAAGTCTTCGTTCATATATGGGTCTCTATCTTCTAACTTTATATCTAAAACTTTAAATAAATTTATTAATGCATCGCGTAAATTTTCTGCATCAAATTTTATCAAATAATCATGAAACATGCTATGCTTTCCAAATATCCCTGCATCTTCTGCATATAAGCAAAACACCAAACGAACGCATAACATATTAAGACTTTTTAAGGAATGTTCATCTGTTGGATTTATATATTGCTTTAATATTTCATCATATAATCTACCAACTATTTCTCCTGCTTTAATAGAAACTTCCATTTCCCTTTTTAGATGTTCATTACCACTATCAATTAAAAATTCAAGTCTATAATATTCTTTTTCTAAATTCTCTAATAATATTTCTTCAGGTTCTCCAGATGGATTTTCCATGTCATACACAAGAAAAGACTTGAAATTACAAGTAACTATCCAACGTGGTCTTTGTGAGTATGGAAGCTCTGCAGCATAACGTTTTGCTTGTTGAAAAGGATTAAGCAATGTTCCATCAGACTGTTTAATAGCTTGTCTTAAATCTTTATTTATACTTTTTTGTTCAATTAGTACATGGGTAGATGGAATATTTCCATCAATAAAACTGGTATGATCAATATGTACTTGGTCTTCGAATATGATAAATTTTTCTGACTCTTTTATTCCATACACTTGACTTAATAGTGAAAGCCAAAATGGTTGACTCTCGCCTTTTTCATATCCCTTATCTTTCCAATATTCTGCAAACTTTTTTGCTGCCATTGTTTGTTCTAAATTTGTCATATTTATTGCCTCCAAATTACTTAATTATTTCATAGTCGTCTTGATTTCCTACAATTCTTGTATAAAACTGAGCCTTGTCTGTATCATATTATTTTACCACACTTACAGGTTTGAAACGCTTGAATTTCAGTTGTAAGTATAGTTTCGCAATGTTTACATTTTATCTTTTGAATCTTTTTACTTTTATCCATAAGTCGCTCCTTCTAACTATTTACTTTTGTTTGTACATATTTATAAATATCCTCAATTTGCAACTCTATAATGTCGTATAAATTATTTATTTGATTGCCGTTCTCCCACAATTCATATTCTGTTCTTGCCCAATAACACCATCTAAAGTCACTTTTCAAATTTTCTAATGTTACAGGTTCATTTTTAGATAACCTTTCTGCTAAACACCATTTTATTTTTTCACCCTTAAATATATCGTATTTTCCATCTTTGCATGGAAACATATCACCAGACCATTCCACGTAGTATTGTAATGAATCCAATGCTTTTCTTTGTTTTGATTTTAATTTTTTATAGTAATATTCGTATCCTGTTACTGCAGTTCTCATATTTATTCACTCTCTATTCCTTTCGAAATTTTTATGTTCCTACAATCTATTGTTTATCTCATCAATCCAGTTGTCATCATCACTTTCGAACTTGTCCAAAAACTGAAGAAAATTTGTACTAGATGTTATACTATCATCTGTAGCTAATTTAGAAATATTTTTCTTCATAAGTTCGTAATTTTCTCTTTTTATTTTACTAAATAACTCATTTCTTTGTTCTTTAGATGCGCTATAATTCTCAATTCCAATGTGTTGCTTGATATATTGCGCATTAATACTTTTACTTTGACTTGTTAGTTTTATATTAGAAAAATGAGAAAGTATTATTTGCATAGTACATGGATTTCCAAAAATAACAATACTATCTGCAATTTCCACGTCATGAAAGTCATTTATTTTTTGCTTTAATTCGTAATACTTTTCTGAAGGACTTTTATCAGTATCACAAAATATCAAGACTAAATCATAAGAATTAGATTGATACTTATCTTGATACCTTGAAACTATTGTATTTATTGATTTTGCATTAACTGTTATAAATTCATATTTGTTTGAGAATATGGCTTTACCAATTAATGCAGTTATATAATCTACTTCCTCATAGCCTTCACATATAATACAAATTCTCCTTCCTTTAATCGCTCTCATCGTCCACCTCCAACAATGTAGATATTAAATCTGGTTCTGGTATTGCACCAAACGCACCCTTACTATATTTCTCTTGAATGTCTGATGTTTCTCTTACTCCATTTTCAGCATAACTGAAATCTTTTAAAGAATATAACATTGTTTCATTGTCGTCTTTATCTGTAAACCATATTTGCTCTTTTCTAAACATCCTTTTGCAGTCTAATAGACTAATATCGTGTAAAGTAGCTATTAATTGAGCATTTTTGTTTATTTCATTATTAAACATACTTATAATTGCTCTTGTAATTTTAAAATGTAAACTACTATCTAATTCATCTACAAATAGTGTTCTTCCAACTTCTAATGCTTCTATTACATAACTTGCAAGTGCTTCTATTTTTTTCGTTCCCATTGAATCAAATAACACACTAGGAACTTTAACTCCCTTATATACGCTTTTTAGTTTTAAATCCTCAGCATTTATCCTTCGACCTTCTTCAATTGGTAATTCACCTACTGAATCGTCATAGGCTATATTATCTTCTAGGTATATATTCTCTAAATACATATCTGCATTTTTTATAAATTCAATTATTTTATTCTTCTTTGTATCACCTGATTTTAATATATCAATTGTTTTTTGATTTGGAATATTATTCATATCTACTATTTCAATATTGCGAGCAATAGAAGATAAAATAATTGATATAGAATGTAATATTTTGAATTCTTCACTTTCTAAAATATAAATTAAAATATTACTTTTTGAAGCTAGTTGCAATGCATTTTTTAAATTTTCATCCTCAGGACAATCATATTTTTTATTTACAGTATCCTTTAAAAAGATAAGAGATTCCTTTTCGTTACCATACTTATCAGTTATGATTTCATTCATTTTCTCATAAATATATTCTTTTTTTGCATCATCATATTTAAATTCATATGAATAATGTTTTGAATGCAAACCAATAAAAGATATTCCTAATTCACATATATTGCTTTTATTAAATATATTGCTTTTTAAATTTATTTTTTTATTTAATAATGTTTCTCTTATTGCTTTTACACAAGAAATAAAAGCTGTTTTTCCCGTATTATTGGGTCCATATATTACAGCTGATTTTAATATGTGTGTATTTGCATCTTTATTAAACATATTGCTAGAGAACTTTTTTGTTCTCATGTCTGCCTTTAGAGACATTTCTACTGGCTTATTAAAAGCAAAACAATTATTAAATTTTAAACTTGTTATCATAACAAATTCCTCCTACTAATTAATCATACTATATCACATTTTTATTTTTTATGCAACATTTTTACATAAAAAATATTTATTTGTATATAATATGCTCAATATTTAAGAAAATACACACTTATAGTTTTATTATTTTTGCCACTAAATGTATGATTTTATAAATCAATAATACCGTATTATTCTCCAAAGTATTTGTTTTTAAATCCTTTTCATCATTTTGGGGTATTAAATTTTTCTAATAATTTTAATCTTTTGTTATTCATTTTCTCTGGCAATAAAAATTCTCTTTTTATATCTAATATCAGCATAGAAATATCCTTAGATGTTTGATTATATATTTCCATATCATCCCAACCTCTTAATACTCCTAATCGTGCTATATTTTGTAAATTATCTGTTGCTTTTCTTAATTCGTCTAACTTAATATAAAATTCATCGTCAACTTTTGTTTGCGGTTCATATCCATCTAATAAAAATCGTATTAAAGTTGATTTAGTTAGCCCTGTTTTTTTTGCCTTCTTTTCTAAATTTTCTTTTTCTTCAAAACTTAATCTAATATCTACCCTTTCGAATCTGTAATTTCTCATTTTTTTCACATCCTTTCTTACTGTCGGGGATTGGGGTTGAAACCCCATAAATCGGATTTGACTGCCGTACAAATCCAGTGCTTGCTAAGACAAAAATGTCTTAAAATATTTACTACTTTCTGAGAAAAAAATACTTGAATTTCTGTTACAAAACCCAAGTATTTTTATTCAAAATTTGCTTAAACATATATTAAATCTCTTAATATAATTTCATGCACGGAATTTTTAATATTATTCATTTTTCCGACCCATTCCATTTGATTTTTTTGTTTTAATTCTTCAGTTACATTCTGACTTTTTATCATATGTTTTATTAATACCTTTTCCATTCTTCGAGCTTGTTTTTCTACATCGAAACAATGCTCACCTACTTGAAGATTCATTTTTAATGCAGAATATAATGGCTTTTTATGTTTCATAATATAAATAAGTCTGCAAGTACCATAATGTCCCAAAAACAATTCTCTTTTACCTGGTATTGTTACATCTGGAATATAATAATCTCCTACTTTAATATACGTAATTTCATTTTTCATTTAAATTTTCCCTTCTCAAATATATTCTTTTTTTAGCAAGTAAAAAATCTTATCTACTTTGCTTTTATCTTTTCTTATGCGTTACCTAACGTTACATTAACGTTACTTTCTACTTTTTTCTTTTCACGAAATTTACTTTGTCTAACTCTGTTTTGTTCTCTGATTTGCTCTAATTTATCAGCACTTTGGTACTTGTCCCAATTTTTTATTGCATATACATTATCTATGCAAGTTATCATTTCTAATTGAATTAATCTTTCTAATATTTTTTCAACTTTTCTATCAGATTTTCCAATAATTCTTGCTAATTCTGATATTGTAATCGGTATATTATCGCCAATAACAAGTTTTCCTTTATAATTACATTGACCTGCTATTGTTAATAATTGAATCCATACTCTAAAATATAAATCCCCATCTTTTTCTTTTAGTAATATTAAGATTTTCCTATTTGAAAAAATATTTGTTGAGAGCTTAATCCAGAAAATATCAATCATAACATATGCGTTCCTCCTTCCTTTAGAACCTTTAATTTAAACCAATGATTCTTGTTCTTGATTTGTTAGATATTCGTCTAAAGCTTCTTTTCTGAACAAAATTTTTCCACCAACTTTTGAACATGGCAACTTTTTTCTTTTTACTAATTGTGTCGCAAGCCAATAAGATATACCCAAATAGTTTGCAGTTTCCTTCATTGTTAGTGTTGTTCTTTGAACTGTATTTGTATCCATTTGAAAAACCTCCTTCCTTTTTGAAAATAATTGTTGACTTTCGTTAACAATTGTATTATAATACATATCAGTTAACATTGTAAATAGTTTTGGCTTATAAATGATAACTGTTGAAAACAAAGGAATTATTTAGAAATTATTGTTAATGAATGGGAGTATAAAGAATGGGTCCAATACATTTATTGATAAACTTACATGAAAATAATATTTTTATGATATGGTTTGGGTTAGTATATGAAACTAAAAAAGATATAAAAATGTTAGAAACTGGTATGAAACTTCAAGATTTACACAACTTAAAAGGAAAATTTAAGTTATTTTCTACGAGCCGTAACTATTCAATAGAAAAACTATTAATAGACTTTGTCTCTTGGGATTTCGATGATTCCGATGAAGCTTTTATATTTTTTAATCAATTCTATGGAGGAATTAATATTAAAGGCTTGTCATCTCCAACTGACTCTACATATGAAGGAGTGAGAGAATTAAGTAATCAATATTATGCTAAAAATAAAGATAAAACAAAGCAAATACAAGCAGATTTTAGAATGGCAATAGATTTTGTTTATAATATTAATAGCGATGAAAGACTAGATGGGCTAACACTTAAGCAGAGGTTATATATATTTGAGTATTACTATCATAAGCTTTCAATATATTGTGATATTATTGAATCAAACAGTGGGTTATCTTTTAATTATGAAGGAGACTTTGAAGAAAAAGGAACTAACGACCTTGATTATCTTATAAATTACATTAAAGAATATGATCCAAATGGAAAAAAACTAACTACTGGAAGATTTTTCTTTACTAATAATATTTGGACCGTATACTACATATTGTTATATCATTTAGTTTTTATAGAAAATCAAACCATAAAAAAATGTAAGAATTGTGGAAGGTACTTTGCAACAACAAAAAGTAATTCTCAATATTGCGACAGAATTATTTCTGAAGGTAAAACTTGCAAAGAGATAGGTACTATGTTGTCTCAGAAAAATAAAGAGCAGGAAGAACCAGTATATGGGTTATATAGACAAATATATGCAAAGAAAGCAATGCTAGTAAAAAGAAATCCAGATATAGCTTCATATAAATATGAATATGAAGAATGGAAAGAAGATGCACAGAGGTTTATAAAAGACATAAAAGTAGGTACTAAAACTTACGATGATTTTGCAGAATGGTTAGGTAAAAATAATTAAATATATAAAAATCCAGCCATAGGTATGCCGAAAGGAGGTGAAAAAGGTAATGGCTGGTAGTATTGAAAAAAGAGGTGAAAACGCTTACAGATTAGTCGTTTTTAATGGTTACAAATTAGATGGTACACCTGCAAGACACTCAAAAACATTTCACGGAAATATAAAAGAGGCAAGGTTAGAACTAGCTAAATTTGTAACAGAAGTTCAAAGTGGTATGGTTATAGAAGGTAAATCTATGACATTCGCAGAATTCACAGACATTTGGAAAAGAGATTATGCTTCAAAAGAACTTGCTCCTACAACATACAATAGATATTTAAGTATGTTAAACAGTAGAATTCTACCTTATTTGAGTAAATTCAAAATAGACAAAATTAAACCAACAGACATTATGAGATTTTACGATATGCTAGAAAAAGATACTCAAATAAAAAGAATTAGAAATAACAAAGGAGCTAAAACATTAAAACCACTATCTAGGAAAACCATACTAGAACATCACAGACTAATCAGAGCAATGTTGCATAAAGCTGTTTATTGGCAGTTAATTGTAAATAATCCATGTGAAAGAGTTCAACCACCTAAAACAAGGAAGCCTAGAAGAAAATTTTATGATGATACACAATGTAAAATACTTATTGAAAATTTAGAACACGAAGAAATAAAATACAAAGTTGCAATTATTATAACAATTTTTACTGGAGTTAGGTTAGGAGAACTGATGGGCTTAGAATGGACAGATATTGATTTCAAAAATGGCATCGTTAGCATAAACAAAGCAAGTCAATATTTAGCAGACAAAGGAGTATTTACAAAATCGCCAAAAACAGAAAGTTCTATAAGAGAAGTTGCTATTCCTACTTTTGTTCTTTCATTATTAGAAGAATACAAAGTATGGTATGCAGAACAAAAAAGTTTATTTACTGAATTGTGGAATGATTCTAATAGACTACTTGTACAAGACGACGGAAAACCAATGCATCCACATACAATTAGCAAATGGTTTGTAAAATTTATAGAACGCATAGGATTGCCTGTAATCAATTTTCACGGATTAAGACATACTAATGCTACTCTGTTAATATCTCAAAATGTAGATATAGCAGTTGTAGCAGCAAGACTAGGACATGCACAAATTACTACTACATTTAACTTTTATGTGCATCCTGTACAATCTCATAATAAGATTGCAGGAAACGTTCTAGAAAACTTGCTAGTACCAACTTAAAACTTTTTTCAATTACGAATACATTACTTTGTCGCTCTCAACACAACAAAAAATATCCCCAAATCTTGTTGTGTAAAACATTGAAATAATAGGTATCTTGAGGTTTTGGTTTGAGGCTTACCTCCCCAAAATCTCCCCAAGATATACATAATTAGGCATTTTTGAACTTTCATTCAAAAAAATAAGAGTCTGCAATCTCTTGCGACTCTAGCTTAAAAAGTTGGTTGCGGGAGTAAGATTCGAACTTACGACCTTCGGGTTATGAGCCCGACGAGCTGCCAGCTGCTCCACCCCGCGATGTTTATTTACAACATAGTATTCATTATACGCTCCATTTGTGCAAAAGTCAAGCCTTTTCATTAAAAAAACTTGTCACCACAACCAAAACATGCTATAATATTATAGTCAAAAAGAAAGGGTATGTATAGTATCTCAAAAAGCTACTATATTATACAAGGTAAATATATGATAAATACAGTTGGTGTAACCATACGTTTTGGTAAGAGAGTGTTATTTGAGAATGTAAATATAAAATTCACAAACGGAAACTGCTATGGTTTAATTGGAGCCAATGGCACTGGAAAATCTACATTTTTGAAAGTTCTATCTGGTGAGCTTGAACCAAGCAAAGGTGAAGTTGGTGTTGGCAAAGGGGAGAGGATTTCTGTCTTAAAACAAGACCACTATGCTTATGAAGCTTTCACAGTAATAGATACCGTAATAATGGGAAATGCCGAGCTTTATAAAATAATGAAGCAAAAAGATCAAATTTATGCGAAGCCAGATTTTTCTGAAGAAGACGGTATGAAAGTTGCAAAACTAGAGGAGAAATTTGCGGAATTAAACGGTTGGAATGCTGAATCTGATGCAGCAATGCTTCTTAGTGATTTAGGTATCGATGCTAGTAATCACTACAAATATATGAGCGAACTTGAATCTCGTGAAAAGGTTAAGGTTCTTCTTGCTCAAGCTTTATTTGGAAATCCAGATGTTTTATTATTAGATGAACCTACAAATGATTTGGATTTAAAGAGTATAAACTGGTTACAAGAATTTTTAATTAACTTTGAAAATACTGTAATCGTTGTATCACACGATAGATATTTTTTAAATAAAGTCTGTACACACATTGCAGATTTAGACTTCGAAAAAATGAAAATATATCCTGGAAACTACGATTTCTGGTATGAATCAAGCCAGCTAGCATTGAAGCAAGCAAAAGAATCTAATAAAAAGAAGGAAGATAAAATTGCTGAATTAAAAGATTTCATTGCAAGGTTTAGTGCCAATGCTTCAAAATCTAAGCAAGCTACGTCAAGAAAGAAAGTATTGGAAAAAATCGAATTAGATGATATTAAACCTTCAGCAAGAAGGTATCCATATATAGAATTTAAGCCAGATAGGGAAGTTGGGAAAGAGATTTTAACCGTAACAAACCTTTCTAAAACAATAAATGGAAAAAAAGTATTAGATAACGTTTCTTTTAACGTAAAAAGAGAAGATAAAATCGCTTTTTTAGCGGATAATGAATTAGCAATAACCGTGCTATTTCAAATACTTGCTGACGAGATAAAGCCTGATTCTGGTGAAATTTCATGGGGGACAACAATAAGTACCGCTTATTTTCCAAAAGATAATAATTATTTATTTAATGACCCAATTGATTTGGTGAACTGGCTGAGACCATATTCAAAAGAAGATGACGATTCTTATTTAAGGAGCTTTTTAGGAAGAATGTTGTTTTCTGGAGAAGAAGCCTTGAAAAAAGTAACTGTGTTATCTGGTGGAGAAAAGGCAAGATGTGTGTTTTCTAAATTAATGCTATTAGGTGCAAACTTGCTTATATTTGATGAACCTACAAACCACTTGGACATGGAAAGTATCACAGCTGTTAACGAAGGAATGAAAAGATTTAAAGGTGTAATTTTATTTACTTCCCATGACCATCAATTGGCTCAAACTGTATCGAATAGAGTGATTGATATTAAGGAAGATGGTACGATTGTTGATAGGGAAGTGTCGTATAATGATTATTTGGGATTGGAGTAGGTTACGAGTAACACTTTTGGCTTGAAATTGTCCATGGTCATTTCATCGAATATTACAAAATTGTAATATTTTATAAAATGACCATGAAAATTGTCCTGCTCAGTTTGCTTTTTCGACAGAAATGTGGTATTATATTTATAGAACTGTGTAGTTTTTCAAACCAATAAACTTCTAATATGAGGTAGGTTATGGAACGTCCAACGTGTGAGTTTTGTATGAATCGATCAAATGCGAATTACTGTGAAGTAAAAGAATGCGTGGTAAGTTTGCAAGGCTCTTGTGCTGAATTTGATAATCCGTATTTTTTCGAGGATGGGAATGAACCGTTGAATTTTGATTGCCTGAAGGATGCGTGGTCAAAAGAAGACGAAGATGAGAAATTGGCTGTTACAACGGATGGAATCGTCTATCAAAGACCTGACGACACAAGGTATTTAGTGCCGACAGAACGATTGAGTGGAGACGATTTCCGTGATGTTGAGCTGCTTTGCTTGATGTTGATAGAGAGTGGATTTGATTTAAAAGGCAGTAGTGCAGATGGGTGGCTGGAATAGACAATAGGTTTATTGGGAGTAAGCAGCATCATCTAATTAGATGATTGCTGACAAGAAGAAGATATCCTAGAATTTTTATTCTGGGATATCCTTTTTTTTTGGTATTTGTACTAATATGCCACATTACAATAGTTCGCTCCCACTGCGAGATATGTTTCCTCGTACCTCGGACAACATATCTCTCCGTTTGCGCTACTCTATACTTTTTATATTATTCATACAATGGATACTTTTTACAAATAACTTCAACTCTCTTAATTATTTCATCTTTATTCTTCTCAAAGTCTCCGCAGGCTAAATTTATCAATTGTGCAATTTCTTTGCAATCTTCTTCAACCAATCCCCTTGTAGTAATTGCTGGGGTACCAACTCTTATGCCACTTGTAACAGTTGATTTTTCTGTATCAAATGGAACTGAATTTTTATTTACTGTTATATTTACTTTATCTAGCCTATCTGATACTTCTTTTCCTGTAAGTCCTTTGTTTCTTAAATCTATCAGCATTAAATGATTATCCGTTCCGCCAGATACTAAGTTAAATCCTAACTTTACTAATTCATCAGACATAGCTTTTGCATTTTTTATAATTTGTTCCTGATAAGTTTTGAATTCAGGTGAAAGTGCTTCTTTAAAGCATACTGCTTTTGCTGCTATAACATGCATTAACGGACCACCTTGTGTTCCTGGAAATAATGCTTTATCAATAGCTTTCGCATATTGTTCTTTACACAATATAAGGCCGCCCCTTGGACCCCTTAAAGTTTTATGTGTTGTGCTTGTTACAAAGTCTGCTACTTCTACTGGATTGGGATGTAAACCTACTGCCACTAAACCAGCAATATGTGCCATATCTACCATTAACATAGCTCCACATTTATCTGCAATTTCTTTGAATTTTTTAAAATCTATAATTCTAGGGTATGCACTTGCACCAGTTACAATAAGCTTTGGTTTATGCTCCATAGCTAGTCTTTCGGCTTCTTCATAGTCTATACGACCATCTTCTTTTTTCACATTATAGGCTATAAAATTATATAACTTCCCTGAAGAATTTACTTTACTTCCATGCGTTAAATGACCTCCATGGGATAAGTTCAGTCCTAATACTGTATCTCCTGGTTCTATTGCAGCCAAATACACAGCCATATTTGCTTGTGCCCCTGAATGTGGCTGAACATTTGCATGTTCTGCATTAAATAACTTTTTTACTCTTTCAATTGCTAACGCCTCTACCGTGTCTACGTGTTCGCATCCACCATAGTACCTGGCTCCTGGGTAACCTTCTGCATATTTATTTGTCATGTAACTCCCCATGGCTTGCATTACTGCTTCACTAACAAAATTTTCTGATGCTATTAACTCTAATTTGTTCTGTTGTCTCTTCAACTCTGCTTGTATAGCGTCATACACTTGAATATCTTCCTTTTTTAGTTCATCAAAATTCATTTAAATACCTCCTCATATATTTCTAAATTATATATATTTTTAATAAAAATGTCAATAGAAAATGGGAGACCTGAATGAGGTCTCCCAAAAAACTACTTGTCGTTTTTTCCTGTTAGCCATCTGACTATCCGTTGAATTGCGGTTTTAAGGTACACATAGCACACCAAAATTCCCGCAAAGCCATGAAGCAAAAACAACGATGATAAAATTAACAAAACAAACAGTATCAAAATTATAATGCCAATAGTAATTTCAATCATACTGTCCTCCTAAAAAGGATAAAGGTTAGTAGTTTTAATATAAATTTACATAATTGTATTATACACGAAAAAATACCAAAAATCAATAGGGAGGAGACAACACCAATATCCACTGTTATTACTTAACACTTTTCTGTAAAATGTCCGCTTGTTGAGAGTAGTATCTGTTTTTAAAAAGCTTCTCCAAGCCTCTGGGGACTCCATGGGCCTCAAAGGGCTGTCGTACGCTTTTTAAAAACGGATACTACTCTCAACAAGCTACTCTGTTAAAAAGTATTAACTGGTAACTCTCCACTCGCACTATTCTACATACTTACGATAATATTTTAGATACCTTTATATTTTTTTATTCCGTTACCTTATTTTTATTTGAATTGTGAAAATATTGCGACATCTCCTAATTCATCTTCTATTGTTAATAGCCTATTATATTTAGCAACTCTATCAGTTCTACATGGTGCTCCAGTTTTTATTTGTCCTGCATTTGTTGCTACTACTACATCAGCAAGAGTTGTATCTTCTGTTTCTCCAGACCTATGTGATACCACTGATGTATAGCCGTTTTTTTTCGCGAGTTCAATAGCGTCTAAGGTTTCAGTTAGAGTTCCTATTTGATTTAATTTTATTAAAATGCTATTTGCAGTTTTGTTATCTATACCTTTTTGTAACCTTTTAATGTTCGTTACAAACAAGTCATCTCCGACTATTTGTATTCTATTTCCTAATTTATCAGTTAATTTTCTCCATCCATCCCAATCTTCTTCAGAAAGTCCGTCTTCTATTGAAACTATTGGATATTTGTTTACTAGATTTTCCCAAAATGCTATCATTTCGTCTACTGTTTTTAATTCTTTAGTTTTCCAGAAATAATATTTTCCTTCTTCTCCAATTTTTTTAGCTTCATCATACATTTCTGTAGCGGCTGAATCTAGTGCTAACACTACATCTGTACCTGGTTTATATCCAGCTCTTTCGATAGCTTCAATTATAAATTTTATAGCTTCTTCATCATTTTCAAGGTTTGGGGCGAAACCGCCTTCATCTCCTACGGCTGTTGAAAGACCTTTTTCGTTTAAAACTTTCTTTAATGTGTGATACACTTCTGCCCCAATTTTCATACATTCAGCAAATGTTTTTGCACCCACTGGCATTATCATAAATTCTTGAATGTTTACTGTATTATCTGAATGTTTTCCACCGTTTAGTATGTTCATCATTGGAACTGGCAATTCTTTAGCATTTACTCCGCCGATATATTTGTACAGGCTCATATTAAGCGAGTTAGCTGCTGCTTTTGCAACGGCTAAAGAAACTCCCAATATTGCATTTGCTCCTAACTTTGCTTTATTTTCAGTTCCGTCAAGTTCTATCATTTTTTTATCAATTGCTACTTGTTCATAAATATTCATGTATTCTAATTCTTTTGATATTATTTTATTTACATTTTCTACTGCTGTTAGGACTCCTTTTCCAGAGTATCTATTTTTGTCTCCATCTCTTAATTCAACTGCTTCAAAAGCCCCTGTTGAAGCTCCTGATGGGACTAATGCTACTCCATTAAATCCTCCTTCTGTTACTACTTCTACTTGAATTGTTGGGTTTCCTCTAGAATCTAATACTTCGATTGCATGTATAGATTCAATTCCTAAATAATCTTTCATAATTTCCTCCTTAAATTTAATTTTTTGAAATTTTTTTAATAAAAATTTTCGTTATCGTCATTTTTTCGATTTTTTGACGATAAGGATTTCGTTATCGTCATTTTTTCGATTTTTTGACGATAAGGATTTCGTTATCGTTATTTTTTCGATTTTTTGACGATAAGGATTTTGTTATCGTCATTTTTTGAATTTTTTGACGATAAGAATTTTAATTATATTGTTATTTGAATAAATCAATATAATTCTTAAAACTAAATAATCTATTTCTTTCACTACCAGTTATTTCAATTATCATATTATTTTTTATTAATTCATTTATACTTCTTCGTAAAGTTGGTTCATTTATATTTGTTAAAACTCTCATTTTTTTCATTGATAACTGTGGTTCCGAATAAAAGCAATTCATAATTAAATCGTAATTAGTCACTTTTCCATTTAGTTCTTTTACTTTTTTATCAGTTTCTTCTTTCAGAGAAACAATTTTTTCAAACTTATCTGAACCTGTTTTTGATGTTTCAATTATTCCATTTAAAAAAAATTTAATCCAATGAATTATATCATTACTTTCCCTTACTTTAGATAATGCATCATAATAGGAAGCTCTATTTTTTTCAAAAAAATCAGAGATATATAAACAAGGTTTATCAAGCATTCCTTTGCTTTGTAAATATAATGGTATTATAAGTCTGCCAACTCTGCCATTACCATCTAAGAATGGGTGTATTGTTTCAAATTGATAGTGTATTATAGCAATTTTAATTAAGTCAGGTACCAATAACTTATCATTGTTAATAAATTTCTCCAAGTCTGTCATTAAATCTGCTAAATTGTTTACGTGTGGAGGAATATAAACTGCATCGTTTAATGTTGAACCACCAATCCAATTTTGACTTTTTCTAAATTCTCCTGGTTGCTTGTATTTACCGCGTACACCACTCAATAAAATTCTGTGAACATCTCTAATTAGTCTGTTACATAATGGTAATTCATTGTAAATCTTATCAACGCCATAATTCAGGGCTTTAACATAATTTTGGACTTCTTCCCAGTCATCTCTTTTTTCGGGGTCGATATCGTTTTCGTCCATCAGATTTTCTTCTATGCTCGTTTTTGTTCCTTCTATTTTTGAGGATTTGCTTGCTTCTACTAAAACATGCATTTTTATATATAAGTCAATATTTGGAAGCAATTTTGCATATGTGTTTAATTTTGACAATTCTCTTTCTGCTTCAGCCAATAATTTATTAATTAGCATATCATCATATTCAAAGTCTTCATTAATTTTAGTTGGTAGAAAACTTTTGTAATTGTCTTGTTGCAAGTATATTCCTGATTTGAATTTATCTAACTTCAAATTAAATCCTCCCTTCTGTTTGTTTAATTAATCTATCTTCAACTATGTGTACATTTTACTACAAACACAAAAAAATAGCAAGGTAAAAAACAAGATGAAATCTTATCAAAATAAAAGGGTGGCTACTTTTAAAGATAACCACCCGGTTAAGGGGATTTATATGTTTACATTAAATCCTGTTATGAATGTACTTGTGCCATTTTGTATTGTGTTATAAATATGAGTAGTATATAATCCTGTGTGATATTGGTGATTAGCAATATTTACTGTACATACCCAGCAGTCATTAGTGGAATCAGCTATTTGACTTGTTTGTTTTGTAGCTTGATACCAATAAATGGTATTAGTTTGATCTGCAGTCCACCATGTTGGAAATTGAGCGTCAGTGACATTCTTTTCTACATAACATTCAATTTTATATCCAGTGCCAGGAGTGGTAGTTATTTTAATCGTACTAGCAGAATTACCATAGGTACAGAGATATCCTGTTGTTATTGAACAATCCGTTATTAACGTAGTACCAACATTCCATACATCGTATTGAAAAGAGTTACCATGAGTTGCCGATATGCTTCCACCTGTTATTGTACAGGAGCCATCATTTTGTATACCAAAACAGACTCCCACATCACTAACATGTGCGGATATTGTTGCATTTGTTATTGTACATGTTCCAACATTCACTATACCAGTAGCATTGTCAGTGCTAGAATTTGCAGATATTGTTACATTTGTTATTGTGCATGTTCCAATATTCGATATACCATTAACATATCCACCGCTGGAATTTGCAGATATTGTTCCATTTGTTATTGTGCAGGTTCCACCTCCATTAATATTTACACAAATAGCGTTGTTAGTAGCATTACTATAATTTATTGTTTTACTATTCAAATTCAAATTTACGTTATTGTTTGATGATATTGTTATAGACTCTGTTGTGTTCGTTAATAACAATACTGTCGTTTGAACATTGGTTGTCGGCACTGCATTTATTGCTGCTTGTAAACTTGCATAATAAATTGAACCTGTTGGTAAGTCCGTTCTCGCAACTGCTGTTTGTACTGTTACTGTGCATGTCGCTGTTACTACCGTGTTATCATAATTGGTCATTGTTACTGTCATAGTTGCTGTTCCCGCTGATATACCAGTCACTTCACCAGTAGAACTATTTATAGTTGATATCCCTGTATTATTACTTGAATAAGTAATTGTATTTGCTACACCTGAGTATTTTAGAGTAGGAGTTGCTTTGTTTCCCGCTACTATTGTTAAATCATTATATGCGGTTATAACTGCATTTCCTACTACATTGCTTACTGTTATTGGTTTGGTTTGTGTTCCAATTTGTGTTATATTTCCTGCATTATCTATTACCCAGACAATATATGTTCCATTTGTTGCAGGATATGTAAAGTTGTCTGCTCCATTTAAACTTATCCATTGATTACTTGTAGCATCTGGTGGTGTTTTAACGGTGCTTTGAGCTACATAATATCCTTTTATTCCACTTGTGCCACTGGTACCAGTGGAATCTTTTGGGTCTGTTATTCCTGTTACTGTGATTACTCCATCGCTTCTTGTATCTGTGCTTCCTGTTGCACTTTCTATTACTGGAGCTAATGTATCTATATTTGTTACATCATAATACACGGGATTGCCTTGTTCAGAGTCTTTTTGTAAACATGCTTGAACTCTTTCATTTTTCGATATTGTTATTGGACCAGTATATTTAGTCCATGATAATATATCATTTGTTTTGTAATATATTGAATATCCATCCACTTGTGTTGTGGTTTCTATAGTTATTATTACTGATGGTGCCCAGCTTGTTGTACTTGGAGTTATTGTTATATCTCCTATTGCTGTGCTTCCGCCTGTTGGACCAGTTATACTTTTATGTAATGCATCGGTTACACTACCAATCTCCTCTTCATTATAAGAATTGTCATACATACTTTTTACTTGGCCTGCTTTGTTAAGTAATCCAAAATTGTTTATGCCATATATTGCTACTCCTACTAAGAGTAACATGACTATTACTGTTATTATTAGTGCTAATAAAGTAACTCCTTTATTATTATTATTTTTCATCATTACAACCCCCGTTTTTGGTACATGAAAGGAATTTAATTTTGTAAAAGTAAAAAAAATTAAATGTAGAATTTTCCAAACATTTCTACATTTAAATAATAACATATATTTTTTTGTTTGTACATGAATATGGAACGCACCAAGTGGGCTGTATGTGTGCAATTTTAAGTATTTTAGGCATTTGTTACAAGTATATTATTTTTTTGTGACAATTGCATTACAAGGTAATCAAATACTTAATTTATATAGTGCATATTGATTAAGAGAAATACCTTCTTCCTCTGCTTTTTGTGCTAGTTTGTGGTGTAGTGATTTTGGTATTCTTACAACAAATCTTCCACTATAGTTTCTTTCTACTGGTAATGGTATAGTATTGTTATGTTCTAACGATACTTCAAGCCATAACTCCATAGCTTCTTTCAAACTTTCTAATGCTTCTTCTTGCGTTTCTCCATCTGCCCAACATCCATCCAATTCATCAATACTTGCAAAATAATATTTGCCACTTCCATCTTCTATGAATTTTAATTTTATAGTATATGGTAAATTCATATAATCTTTAACTGTCATTTTATTTACTCCCCTCTTCAATTTTATCTAATATCTTTTTTACATATATAGGTTTTATTTGTCCTTTGCCATGTACGGGAATATTTATAGATTCATCCATATCGTTGTAAAATATATTATGAGACCCTTTGGTTCGCTGTTTTTGGTATCCAAAATTTTTAAGAACCTTCTCAGCTTCTTGTAATATTATTCCGTTAGGTTGATTTTTCATTTTTTGTATTATTTTCTCCACACTTGGCATTCTTATTGCTCCTTATTTACTATATTACAATAATACTATATTTGATACTAATTGTCAAGGATATTATAGAATGTTTTATTATTTTTATAATCTTTCCACTACATTATTCCCATTTTTCTTGCGAATTTTCTGCCTTTTTGCAATAATGTTTTATGTCCTTCCATGTCTGTACATACCATAACAACTCCAGTTGTAATCATTGCACCAACAATCATACCTTTTATAAATTTCATACACATATTTCCTCCCCATTTCACCTTTTATAATAATTTTATTTATTATTAATATTATTTCTTTTTTTTTTAATTTTATACTCTATAAATAAATGATAAATTTCGTAAATTGTAATTAGACTTAAAAAAATTCCAAAATATTTTTTTAGGTGTGGTGAGTCTAATTTTACTGAAAATTCAGCTCCAATTATGGCTCCAATTATTCCTGCAATAATTATTGGAATTGCAATTTTCCATTTTATTAGTTTGTGTTTTATGTTTATTGCAACTGAAATTATTGCCATTGGTACGAAAAATATTATGTTTGTTGCTTGGGCAATGTGTTGTTCAATTCCAATAAACATGGATAGGATTAGGATTAATACAGTGCTGCCGTCCTAATCCTATGCTTCCAATAATTCCGGCTATTATTCCTGCGATAATTTCCATAGTGTTATGTCCGCCTTTCTATATAGATATAAATTACCGCCACTGGGGTATAGTATAGCTTTTAAAAAGGCTCCTCCAAGCCTCCGAAGACTCCATGGGCCTCAAAGGGCTGTCGCTCACCTTTTTAAAAGCTATACTATACCCCAGTGGCTACTTTACTAAAAAGTGTTAATCAGTAGCTCTTAGAGGTTAGTATATGATTTTAAAAAAGCGAACGACAGCCCTTTGAGGCATACGGATTACCCCTTGACTTGGAGGAGTTTTTTTAAAATCATATACTAACCTCTAAGAGCGGATATTTTATCCCATAATAAATTTAAAAGAAATATATACTAAAAATACGACAAAAAGTCCTCTCAATACTGTGTTTGATAAAAGCTTCAACAATCTTGTACCGATTATTGCACCAATAATGCCACCAATTGCACACTTTATAGCTAAATTCCATTCTATTAAATTATTGCTTGAATAAAAAATACCAGTGACCGTAGCCATTGGTAATATGCTTGCAATTGTGGTTGCTCTTGCTTCTTTTTCTTCTAATTTTAAAATATGCACGAATATTGATAAAAGTACTAAACCACCACCTGCTCCAAACATTCCAGATATTAATCCTGCAAAAAGTCCTATTGCAGATTTTTTAAACATCATTCATCAAGCCACCCTCTTCAGTATGTTTTGCAATTGCAACAATTTTATACTGTTTATTTGTAAGTTTTTGACTAGAAATAAAAATGTTTTGACAGTTTTATTTTATAAACTTTTTAGTATTTACCTTGCTTATTTTTCATATATATAGTAAAATAATAAAAGTAATAAATCAATTTTTATAAAAATCAAATCGAATAAGAAATTTCAAAATGGAAGGAGAGAAAGTTTTAAAATAAAAAACTTTCAGGCAAATATGAAAATATTAATAGATGCAATGGGTGGTGACAATGCACCAGATGCAGTTATAAAAGGAGCAGTAGAGGCAATAAAAGAAATTGATTCAGAGATAATTTTGGTGGGGCAAGAAGAGGTTATAAATAAAAAAGTGAAAGAAATATGTGATGTAGAAAAGTTATCCGATATTTCTTCAAAATTAAAAATAAAGCATGCAACTGAAGTTATTGAAATGGGTGAAATTCCAACACAAGCAATAAGAAGCAAAAAAGATTCTTCCATGGTTGTTGGGTTTGATATGTTAAACAAAAATGAAGGAGATGTGTTTATTTCTGCTGGGAATACAGGAGCTTTATTGACAGGAGCAACTTTGTTGGTAGGGAGGATTAAAGGAATAGATAGACCGGCAATTACAACAATGTTACCATCTGAAGCACATGGGTTTTTGCTTATTGATGCTGGCTCTAATACAAATTGCAGACCAATTAATTTAATTCAGTTCGCACAAATGGCGAGCATATATTTAAGTGATGCATGTGAAATAAAATCTCCTAGAATTGGATTATTAAATATAGGCACCGAGGAAAATAAAGGTAATGAATTAGTTAAAGAGACTTTTCAAGAATTAAAACAAAATTCTGATAAATATGGAATTAATTTTGTAGGAAGTATAGAAGCAAGAGATGTTTTTTCAGGTGCAATAGATGCACTTATAACAGATGGATTTACTGGAAATGTATTTTTAAAAACAATGGAAGGAATGGGAAAACTCGTTAAAAAGAATCTAACGAAAAGCTTAAAAAGAAATATATTAAGCATGATTGCATCTATTCCAACATTGCCAGCAATAAAGAGGTTTGCGAAAACAATGGATTATAGAGAATACGGAGGAGCATTGTTTTTAGGAGTAAAAAGACCTGTTGTAAAAGCACATGGAAGTAGCGATGAGTATTCATTTTATTGTACTATTAAACAGGCAGAAGCATTTGCTAAAAGCAAGGCTGTGGAACATCTGGGACGGGGCTATTTGTAAAAATTTTTACATTGGGGACACCCCTTAGTAAGGTTAAAACGTAGGCGATGTTCATGAGTTGAAATCTGCTTTAGATAGTATTATAATTGTAAAAAGGTAAAATAATTTAATAAGGATGGGGGATAAAAATAAATAAAGAGGAGTGATTTTTATGCCCCGCATTGCAAGGAAAGACATGGGAACACAGTTTTTTCATATAGTAGTTCAAGGGATAGACAAAGAATATATTTTTGAGGAAACTAGGTGTAAAGAGAAATACAAAGGAGTGTTGAAAAAATATATCGAAGAAAATAATGTTTCAATAATAGCCTATTGTATAATGGGCAATCATGCACATATATTGATACATTGTAAAAATGTTAAAGATATGTCAAAATACATGCATTATATCAACACAAGTTATGCTGGATTTTATAATAGTATAAAAAATAGGGTGGGTTTTGTTTTTAAAAATAGATATTCAAGTGAACCTATACTTGATGAAAAACATTTATATAATTGTATAAGGTATATACATAATAATCCTGTGAAGGCAAATATTGTAGAAAATCATATTGAGTATAAGTATTCTAGTTTTATTGAATATATATATAATACAAATGATTTAGTTGCGAGTAGTGGGATTGGGTACGAATATGTAAAAAGCTATAAGATAGGCATTTTAAGCGGAGCTAAAAGTGAAAGTATTTCTGAGGAAGATTATAAATTTATCGATTATACAAATAGTAATATAAACGTGGCGGAAGAGATAGAGAAATATTGCAAAAAAAGGAATATATATAATATTGTAAATGATGAAACAAAATTGATAGATATGATAAAATATTTATTAGATAAAAAAATTACTAAAATAAAAATTGCGAAAGAATTGAATATAAGCAGACCTAAAATAACAAAATTATTAAAGAGGAGTGTCCCCAATGTTCAAAAATGAACAAAAAGGACCGTACCAAGGAGGCAGAGTATGAAAGTAATTTTATTAGAAGATGTAAAAGGTACAGGAAAGAAGAATACCGTAGCCAATGTAAGTGACGGGTATGCGAGGAATTTTTTATTTGTAAAAAAATTGGCGATTGATGCAACTCCTGAGAATTTACAAAAGCTAAAAGAACTTAATATTTCAATTGAAAATAAAAAAACAAAAGAGCTTCAAGATGCACGAGAATTAGCTAAGATTTTAGAAAAGCTGACTGTAACAATTTCAGTGAAGACTGGAGAAAATGGAAAAATATTTGGAAGTATAACTTCAAGTCAAATTGCGGAGGCACTTAAAGAAATTCATAAAATAGAGATAGATAAGAAAAAAATTATTATAAGTGAACCAATAAAGACAACTGGACGATATATGGTAAATATAAAATTACATGAAGGAGTAAGTGCAAAAGTAGTAATAAGTGTAGTAGGAATTTAGCACATCATCTAAACTTCTTCAAATCAGTAATGGATACCAAGTAGATAGATTAACTATAATCATATATCGAATAAAAATTATATATAGGAGTGTCCCCAATGTTCAAAAATGAACAAAAAGGACCGTCCCCAAGGAGGCAAATTATGGAGCTTACAAAAATTCCACCACATGATATAGAAGCGGAACAGGCTGTTTTAGGTAGTATGTTAATAGATAGAGATGCGGTTCTTTCAGTAACTGAGTTTATAAAAGCAGAGGACTTTTATAGGGATGATAATAGGGCGATTTATTTGAGCATAGTTAATTTGTATGCTAAGTCAGAGCCCATAGATATTATAACTGTAAAGGCACAGCTTATTGAAGATGGCATGTTTGAAAAAGTTGGAGGACTAGAGTATTTGGCAACTCTTCCAGATAAGGTTCCAACTACTGCAAACGTTGATACATATATTAAAATTGTTGAAGAAAAGTCTTTGTTAAGGCAATTAATAAAGGCTTCTAATGAGTTAATTGAACTTGGATATAGTCAAAATGAAGACATAGAGAGTATAATGGATCAAGCTGAAAAGAAAATTTTTGATTGTATGAAACATAAGAATCACAGAGGATATTTTTCTATAAAAGATATTCTTGTAGATACGTTTGTGCAGATTGAAAAAATGTATAATCAAAAAGGCATTTTAAGTGGAGTAAAAAGCGGGTTTTCCGATTTAGATAGAAAACTTTCTGGTTTGAATAAATCTGATTTGATACTAATTGCAGCAAGGCCATCAATGGGTAAATCAGCTTTAGCAATAAATATTGCGACAAATGTTGGAGTGTATGAAAAGGTTCCAGTGCTTGTGTTTAGCTTAGAAATGTCGAAGGAACAAGTTGGTACTAGAATTTTATGCAGTGAGTCGATGATAGACAGCGAAAAAATAAGAAGTGGTAAAATGGAAGAAAACGACTGGGTAAAACTTGCAGGTGCAGTAGGGCCAGTATCGGAGGCTCCAATTTATGTGGATGATACAGCTGGAATTTCTATAATTGAAATTAGGTCAAAAGCTAGAAAATTAAAGCTAGAAAAAAATATTGGGTTAATAGTAATAGATTATTTGCAGTTAATTCAAGGCGTGGGGAAAAAGGGAGCAACACGTGAACAAGAAATTTCTGAAATTAGTAGAAGTTTGAAAATATTGGCAAAAGAGCTAGATGTTCCAGTTATTGCATTGTCACAATTATCCAGAGCTGTGGAGCAAAGAGGTGACCATAGGCCAATGCTTTCAGACTTAAGAGAGTCTGGTGCAATTGAACAAGATGCAGATATAGTAATGTTTATTTATAGAGATGATTATTATAATCCAGAAACAGAAAAAAAGGGAATTGCTGATTTAATAATAGCAAAAAACAGAACAGGAGCAATAGGCTCTGTTGAGTTATTGTGGTTGCCGAATTATACAAAATTTGCAAATTTGAAGAGATAATGTTTGATATGAACTTGTTACTACTTAATGGTTTTCGGCAAAGTAGCTTTGTGTGATTATTATATGTTTTTAAAAAGTGAACGACAGCCCTTTGAGGCCCATGGAGTCTTCGGAGGCTTGGAGGAGCTTTTTAAAAACATATAATAATCACACAAGGCGGACATTTTAGAGAAAACCATTAAATAGTAACATTAACTTAAAACGGGAGGCATTAGAAAAATGTTTGATACGAATTTTCAAGAAGAAATGATTAGATTAGTTATGGAAGAAACGGAAATAGCTATAAAAGAAGGGAACGAGCCATTTGGAGCAATCTTAGTAGACGAACAAGGAAATATAGTTGAAAAAGCTCATAATACTGTTAATACTAATATGGATCCTACAGCTCATGCAGAAATGACGATTATAAGGAATACTTGTCGAAAACTCAATTCACTAGTTTTAAGTGAATACACATTATTTTGTAATGCTGAACCTTGTTCAATGTGTATGAGTGCAATCATTAAGACTAAAATTAAAACCGTATATTACGGTACAGATATGGAAAAACAGTCTGTTAGGGCAGCAGAAATAAACAATAAAGTTAAGGTGCCTGTAGCGTTGTGTGGTGGTATTCTCCAAGAAGAATGTGCAAACCAAGTTTTATTTGCAAAAAATCAAAAGGTAGAAATAATGTTGATAAAATAAGGTGATAAATATATAGGAAGTGTTGGGTTATGGAAGAAAGAATAAATTTGCATATGCATTCTACTTCGTCTGATGGAACGGACAGTTTTAAATCATTGCTAAAGATATGTAATTCAATGAATATGACTTCTTTCGAAACATAAAATGTGATATACTTACAAAAAACAAGTAGGAGTCATTCTGAGCGTTGCTACAAAGCCTTGCTCACGAAGAATCTTACTAAATGGTAGGTATACAAATGAAGCAATGTCTGCAATTGAGAGGGAAAAACAAATAAAAGGTTGGACTAGAAAAAAGAAAATTAACTTAATAAATGATTTTAATCCTGATTGGATTGATTTATATTCTGAAATTATAAAGTAAGATTCTTCGTAAGTCAGGCTACGAAGTAAGGCTCAGAATGACAATGCCTGAAATCCACATAGGTTTCGAAAGAAGTCTAATTTGAAAAAGAAGAAAGTGAGTACTTAGAGAAGCTTTGCCATGAAAGGCAATTACTTATGTCTGGGGGAACAGATTATCATGGTACTAATAAAAAGAATTCAATAAATCCGTTGACAATGGTCAGAGCCGTGCCAAAAGATGTATATAGTGAGTGGATTCAGAGAGTACCAGGGGTAATAGGATTATCTGAAAAAGAAAGATGATTTTAAACATATTATGTGGGAGGTAAAAATGGATTTTGATAAGGCGAAATTGGTATTCAAAGATTATTTGAAAAATTATGATTTAAACGATAAAAAAACTAAATCTAAAATTGTTCATACTTATGGAGTGGTTGAATTAAGCGAATATATAGCAAAAGATTTAGGATTAGATAACGAAAACATTGAATTAGCGAAATTAATTGCATTATTACATGATATTGGAAGATTTGAAGAAATTAGAAGATATGATAATTTTGTTGACAAGCAGATATTTGATCATGCTAATTTTGGTGCTAAAATATTGTTTGAGGATGGCATGATTAGAGATTTTATAGAGGATGATAAATACGATAGTATTATCAAAAAAGCTATAGTAAATCATAGTAAGTATGCAATAGAAGAAGAAGGATTGTCAGAACAAGAATTATTACATAGTAAGATAATTAGAGATAGTGATAAAACTGATAATATCAGAAGAAGAGCAATAAGTGGCTTTGAAGATATAAGTGATACATCTGAATCAATTATAGCAACTCAAACCATAACAGATAAAATATTTAAAGATTTTATGGAGCATAAAACTATTGTAAAAAATGAAAGAAAAACATTTGTTGATAGATGGATTTCATATATATCATTTATTTTTGATTATAACTTTAGTTCTGGATTAGAATATATTAAAGAGAAAGATTATATTAATATGCTAGTTGATAAAATAGATTTTCAAAACGAAGAGACAAGAAATGGGATGGAGCAAATTAGAGAATGTGCAAATGAATATATAATGGAGAAAATTTTCAAATCACTAAAGTGAAAACTTTCAAATCTATAAAGTGGGCAAGCAAATAAGGAATAAAAAGTAATAAACAATAAATATATAGAAAAAGATAATAGGTGATAAAAATACAATGCTAAAAAATAAAGTGTTAAATATTCTAAAAAGTGAAAACCTAATATTAAGTAGCGACAAAGTTTTAGTAGCAGTTTCAGGCGGACCAGATTCAATGTGCTTACTTCATATTTTAAATGAAATAAAGCAAGATATTGGGTTTGATTTATTAGTTGCACATGTAAATTATTTTTTAAGAAAAGATTCCACAGAAGATGCAGCATATATTGAAGACTTTTGCAAAAAAAATAAAATTACCTTTTTTCAAAAGGAAATAAATATAGAAAAATTTGTAAAAGAAGAAAAAATCGGCATAGAAGAAGCAGCAAGAATTGTGAGATATGATTTTTTTGAAGAGATTGCGAATAAAGAAAATGTTAATAAAATTGCAATAGCCCATAATAAGAATGATGTTGCAGAAACCCTAATAATGAACGTTTTAAGGGGTTCTGGCACAAATGGACTTAAGTCTATACAAAAGGTAAGTGGAAAATACATAAGACCTTTAATTGAAGTAGAGCGAGAAGAAATAGAGGAGTATTGCAAGAAAAACAAAATAAATCCGAGAATAGATAGTACAAATAGTGATAATACATATACTAGAAATAAAATAAGAAATATTGTGATACCTTATATAAAAAAAGAGTTCAATCCTAATATTGTAGATGGATTAAGCAGGTTATCACGGAATAGCTACAGAAGAGTTGAATTACATTGAAAAACAAGTCTCTTGCATATATAACCAAATTCTTCAAAGCGAATCGAAAAATGAAATAGTTTTGGATGCAAAATTATTTAATCAACAAGAAATCGTAATAAAAAGAAGATTAATTTTATATACTATTAATAAATTATTTAAAACAACCAAAAATGTGGAAAAAGTTCACATTGATGATACTATTGATTTAATAGCAAAGAATGTTGGAAATAAATTTTTAACGCCAAATAAAAATTTAAAAGTATTTTTGAAAAAAAATGAAATAACTTTTACTAAAATGTTGAAATAAAAAATTTTATATGATAGACTAAGAATTATGATATATTAAGGACGTAGAATAGCGAAAGGGTTTAGTATATATTTTTAAAAAATTGCCCGACAGCCCTTTGAGGCATACGGATTACCCCTTGACATGGAGGGAGTTTTTTAAAAATATATACTAAACCTGGAAGCGGACTATTATAGCGGATTTTTTATATATTAAGGAGGAAATATTTTGAAAAATGGGATAAAAACCATAGGAATGTGGTTAATTATAGCTGTTATATTTATTTTGTTATTGTCTTCAATTCTTAATAATCCACAAAATAAAATAGATTATTCAGATTTATTATCTAAAATTCAAACAGGAGATGTTCAATCTGTTGAGATACAAACAGATGGTAAAACTGCATACGTTCAACTTAAAGATGATAAAAAACAGAAACAAGCGATTATTCCAGATTTAAATAGCTTTATGAATTCTGTTAAAGATCAAATGACTTCTGGTGAGCTGGTTGTAACTGAAAAGCCACAGTCATTTTTAGTGACGTTATTAAGTTTCATAACACCTGTCGCATTAGTAGTAATATTACTTTTATTCTTGTTCTTGTTTTTAAATCCAAATCAAGGTGGAAACAAATCAATGTCATTTGGTAAAAGTAAGGCAAGAATGTTAAATGTTACAGATAAATATAAGGTAACATTTAAGGATGTTGCTCGGCGTGGATGAAGAAAAAGAGGAGTTAGAGGAAATTGTAGAATTTCTAAAAACACCGAAAAAATTTATAGATATGGGTGCTAGAATACCAAAAGGAGTTCTTCTTGTAGGACCTCCTGGTACAGGTAAAACATTATTGGCAAAAGCAGTAGCGGGAGAAGCAGGAGTGCCATTCTTTATAATAAGTGGTTCTGATTTTGTTGAGATGTTTGTTGGTGTTGGAGCATCTAGAGTTAGAGATTTATTTGAACAAGCCAAGAAGAATTCGCCATGTATAATATTTATAGATGAAATTGATGCTGTTGGGCGTCAAAGAGGTGCTGGTTTAGGTGGTGGACATGATGAAAGAGAGCAAACATTGAACCAATTGTTAGTTGAAATGGATGGGTTTGGCACTAATGAAGGCGTTATTGTATTAGCGGCTACAAATAGGCCAGATGTATTAGATAGAGCTTTATTAAGACCTGGTCGTTTTGATAGACAAATATTGGTTTCAGCTCCAGATGTTAGAGCAAGGGAACAAATATTAGAAGTTCATGCAAGAAAGAAAAGATTAGCTAACGATGTTGATTTAAAGATTATTGCAAGAAATACATCAGGTTTTTCTGGTGCAGACTTGGAAAATATTTTGAACGAAGCAGCATTGCTAGCAGCTAGAAGAAACAAAGAAGATATTAGCATGGTAGAGATAGAAGATGCAATGGTAAAAGTTCAAATGGGTCCAGAAAAGAAAACCAAAGTAAGAAGTGAAAAAGAAAATAAATTAGTAGCTTTTCACGAGGCTGGACACGCAGTTGTAAGTAGGTTTTTACCTACGCAAGATACTGTCCATCAAATATCAATTGTTCCTAGAGGTATGGCAGGCGGCTATACAATGTATAGACCAGCAGAAGATAAGAATTTTATGTCTAAATCTGAAATGGAAGAAACGATTGTATCATTATTGGGAGGTAGAGTTGCTGAAAAGTTAGTATTAAATGACATTTCAACTGGAGCAAGCAATGATATAGAACGAGCAACAAAAATTGCAAGAGAAATGGTAACTAGATACGGAATGAGTGATAGAATTGGACCTATTAATCTTGCGGGCGACGGTAATGAAGTTTTCTTAGGTAGAGATTTTGCAAAGAGCCAAAGCATAAGTGATTCAACTTCAACAATAATAGATGAAGAAGTTAAGAGGATTGTTGATAATGCTTATCAAACAGCAGAGCGTATATTAAAAACTAATATAGAAAAACTTCATGTTCTTGCTAATGTGTTGTTAGAAAAAGAAAAGATAGATGGGGATGAATTTAACGCAATATTTGAAAATTAAATAATAGAATATGTATTTTTAAATAACACCGCCTCCAGTGTATAGTATCTCTTTTTAAAAAACTCCCTCCAAGCTCACGGGTAATCCGTATGCCTCAAAGGGCTGTCGGGAGCCTTTTAAAAAGAGATACTATACACTGGAGGCTCTGTGCATAAAATGACATATTTATTATTTGAAGGAGTAGGGAATGAATAAGGAAGTTGTGGGAAATAGTTGGGATAAGATTTTAGAAAAAGAGTACGAAGCGGAGTATTTCAATAATTTAAGATATTTTTTAAGAGATGAATATAAATATAAAACAATTTTTCCAGCGAAGGAAAATATTTTTAATGCTTTAAAATTAACACCTCCAGAAAAGGTGAAAGTTGTAATTCTTGGACAAGACCCATATATTAATTATGGAGAAGCACATGGGCTTGCTTTTTCTGTGCAACCGAATGTAAAAAATCCACCATCACTGGTGAATATATTTAAAGAATTAAAAAATGATGTGGGTTTTGAAATACCTAAAAATGGATATTTGGTGCCTTGGGCTGAACAAGGAGTATTACTGCTTAACACTACTCTTACTGTAGAAATGGGAAAATCAAATTCGCATGCTGGAAGTGGTTGGCAAAAGTTTACAGATGCGGTTATTGAATATTTGGGAAGTGTGGATAGACCTATAGTATTTCTTTTATGGGGAAGGAATGCAAAAAATAAAATGGAGCTCATTCAGAAAACTCCAAATCATTTAATATTGACGGCAGCTCATCCATCACCTCTTTCAGCACACAATGGATTTTTCGGTTGCAAACATTTTTCACGGAGCAAATGAGTTCTTAGTACAAAATGGTATGGAGCCAATAAATTGGCAATTGTAGTATTTACTTATAAAGAAAACTTCTATATAACAAACGAGGAGGGAGAGCGAAGATGGGAAAAAGAAAAATCATATTAATTATTGTTGTTATAATTGTAATTCTTATTTTAATTTTAGGAATAATTCTTATAAATAATAAAAAAACAATAGAAAATAATGATAATAATAATAATATCGTAAATATACCTGCTTTTGAGTTAATTTATGAAGATAACAATAACAATAAGATAAGCACTATATTAAAAAAAGGAGAATTGCCAAATTATGATTATAACATATATGTATATGGTGGTAATGTGAAAATTAAAATTAATAACGAAACATTAGATTTAAGAGATGCACTATTAACAGGCAAAATAAATATGTCTGATATTATTGGACAATGTGTTAAAGATGCAGAAGAAAACAAGATACAGACTGATATGTATGAGGATGGGGGCTCAATGGAATATAGATAT
>Ga0123354_10000072_pt1 | contig 76600 bp, 67 predicted proteins | sample TergutLab28metaG_2_FD_97872 | JGI IMG/M metagenome (GOLD analysis project Ga0123354, IMG submission 97872) | Labiotermes labralis P4 segment gut microbial communities from Petit-Saut dam, French Guiana - Lab288 P4 | ecosystem: Host-associated > Arthropoda: Insects > Digestive system > Gut ... | reverse complement strand
TCCAGATAGCTTCACGGTTAGGTGGCAGGCGTACTGGAAGGCGCTGGAGATTTCGTTACGGGGATGTGACGGAGTTTTTCCATGCCTACGCTACGCAAGACCAGAGGCAATGTGTGGATGGCGCGAGTTGTCGTGGACGGCAAACAGATTGCGTCACGGCAATTCCCGCCCGGCAAAAAAGGTGGCCCCGAATGGAGGGCCGCAAAACAATGGGAGGAGGATCAGCTACAAATCGCGTTGACCCGAAAGACGATCCCTTCGGGTTTAGAAAGACTCTTGGCCTGGGGTGAAAACTACCTTGCCCATGCCCAGAGGACAATGGCACGGAAAACTTGGGTGAAGAAGCAGGCGATGATGAACGGACTTTTCGCTTTTTGCCGCTCCGAGGGCATTGCGGACGTGGGAAGCCTCACCAAAACGATGGCGCTCAAGCACCTTTCAGCCGTGGCCGATGCAAAAGGCCCGAAAGTCGCCAATGAAGCCCGGAAACACCTGGGAGCCGCCTGGAGTTGGGGCGTGGACTTTGTGGAAGGCTTTCCGCAAATTCTTCCGCCCTTCCGCCAAGTAAAACGCTTTCCCGTTGAGCAAGGGCAGCGGTACGTCCCCCCAGAGGATGATGTGGTCAAGGTAATACGGGAGGCACGCGGGCAGGCTTTGGTTTTGCTGCTTACCCTCTATTATACCGGGGCGCGTAAGGGCGAGGCGTTCCGTTTGACCTGGGCGGATGTGAACCTGGACGAGGGGAAAATCCGCCTCACTGACAACAAGGCCCACACCGGACAAACCCGCGTCCGCTGGCTGGACATGCACCCGGAACTTGTCAAAGCGCTTTCCTGGTGGAAAGAAGCCCGGCCTTGCAAGGTGAATAACGTCTTCATGCAGGATCATTGCTCCTCCGCAATGGGCCAGCCCTATCAGCAGCGCAAGGGCTTCATGGAAACATTATGCCGCAGAGCGGGCGTAAAACCCTTTGGATTCCACGCCATGCGGCACAAATCAGCGGCGATTACCTTTGCATCCAAAGGCTTGACCGCCGCGCAAATCCTCATGGGCCATTCACGGGCGACCACTACGGATACCTACGTCCGCAGTGCGGGGTTGTATGCCCCCCAGAGCATGATCCTCGAAGCTCTGGGGGACAGTGGCATCGGGCAGGCGGTTGGTAGCCTGCTGGAGAGGGAAATATCCCGGCAGGCTAACGCTTCCGGGTATTTTGTAACCAGAACCTTGTGACCAACACGGTTCAAAAACAAAAATGGCATCTAACCACTTGAAATTTCAGGCGTCCATAAAGAGGGGTTAACCCTTGTTGTTCCCCCGGCAGGGGGATGATCCCCCTGCACCCCACAATAGCTTCGCGGCTGTCACCCCCAGTTAGCGCTAAACTTTCACCGGGGCGATGGCCGCGATGGCCAAGCCCAAAAACTCGTCCAGGCCAAGTCCGGCCTTTTCGCACTCCAGGATGTTTTCGCGCCGCACGGCACGGGCAAAGGCTTTATCTTTCATCTTTTTCTTGATGCTTTTGGGTTCGAGGCCTTCAAATCCCGTAGGCCGCATGAGGGCGGCGGCCTGGATGATGCCGGTCACGGTTTCGCCCGAACGCAGCGCGAAGTCGAACACCGATGTGGGCGCGGGAGCGCCGTTCATTTCGCTGTTGTGGGCGGCAATGGCCGCACAGGCTTCGGGCGGGAGTTTGTCGGCCAGCATTTGTGCGGCCATGGCGGCGTGCTGTTCGGGGTGATCCTTGGTCTGGGGGAAATCCAGATCGTGCAGAAGCCCGGTAATGCCCCAGAGAGCCGGATCGTGCCCGAGGCGCGAGGCCAAAGCGCGCATGACCGCCTCGGTCTGCAGGGCGTGCAGGATCATGTGGGATTCGGGGTTCTGGGCCGTGAGCATCGTAAGGGCGGCATCTCGTTGTAACATGTATTCTCCTTGACGGCGGTCCATGATAGAGTGAAATCAGACAACACTTGGGAACAAAGGAGCCAGCTATGGACGCCCCTCAAACCGTTTTTCCCGACATCATCTCGTCCAGGCTTGAAGACCTGTGGAGCGCGCCGATACCCGGCGAGGAAGCCCCCCGTTATTTCGCATCCCTGCGCGAGAGCGGGGCGCTTCTGGTCAAGCTGGTCCCCGGAGAGGACCAGGAGCAGGCCAAAGACCTCTTGACGGAGATGGAGAGCCTCTCCGAGCGGCTGCGCCAGCTTTACGTGCGTTTCGCATACATCCAGGGGCTTTTGGACGGCGACAAGCTGCGTGAGGTGCTGGGCAGCAAGGCGTAAGTCCGCGCCAGATGAATACGCCGCGCCCTAAACTGTCAACACCTGAGAAACGCGAGAGGGAGGGTTCCATGAAATTTTTTGCTGTAAACGGCAGCCCGAGGAAAAAGAACAATACCATGGCGCTTCTCGAGGAGAGCCTGAAAGGTGTGATCTCGGTCCTGCCGGAGGCGGAGACGAAAATAATCAATCTGTATAAGCTGGACTATTCAGGATGCGTAAGCTGCTTTGCCTGCAAAAAATTGGACGGAAAAAGCTACGGACGATGCAAGGTAAAAGATGATCTGAAAGATGTGCTGCGCGCATTGGCTCAAGCTGATGGGATCATCTTCGGCTCTCCGATCTATTTTGCCGGCATAACCGGCGAAATGCGCTCTTTTTTGGAGCGCCTGCTGTTTCAGTATTACGTCTATGATGAGGCGCGCACTTCTCTGGCTCCCAAAAAGATGCCCACGGCGTTCATTTACACCATGGGAGCCACCAAGGAATCCATGCTCGAACGCAAATATCCCGAGCGGTTAAGCGATATGGAATCGTTCATAGAGAAGGTCTTTACAAAGCCAGCAGTCTTGTATTGCTGCAACACGTATCAGTTTGACGACTACTCCAAGTATAAAAACAGCTTTTCCGAACCGGCAAAGGCCAAACACAGGGCGCAGCAATTTCCGAAAGATTTGAAGCAGGCCTTTGCGATCGGCGCGGCCATGGCAAAGGCGGCAGGCCCAAAATCGTAAGAGATAAAAAAGGACGAGGCCGGGCTGTTTCCAGTCCGGCTTCTTTGATTTTTTAAATGTCCCAGTCCGCATCTTTACCAAGGGCGTTTCTGGGCAGCGCCCGGCCTATGGTGAAATTCCTGGGCGTCTCGGGCGCGCTCAAAGTGCCGGACAGATATTCCCGCAGCCGGCGGATAAGCGCTTCAGCGCAAACGTCGCTGTCCGACGCCACAATGTAGGCTTTGAGTCTGTCGCCTTCCCGCGGACGCATGAGGCGCACCGCAGCGTCTTTCACCAATGGATGTTCCAGCAGAATCCGGCGCACGCGTTCCGGATAGACGTTTATCCCGGCTATCTGGACGGCCCTGTCCTTGCGTCCGGCCGGTCTGTAGAGCCGCTCGCCTTCCCAGAGAAGCTCGTCCGGGAGAGAAAATGCGGTCAACGGTCCGCCATCGGGATGTGTCCGCCACAGCATCGCCGTATCGGCAACAATGACGTTCCAGTGATCCATAAGCCTGTAGGGATCGCCGTGGTGAAACCTGTATCCCAGCCCTCCCGTTTCGGTTGAGCCGTGGATTTCCGCCATGCGGGAGAGCCCCGCCGCCAGGGCGGCTTGTATGATCCCGGGCCGGCACGGTCCGGTGGACGTGACCCCGGTCACCCCGCGTGGATAGCGAACCCCCAGCTCCCCCCACTTTTTCCACAAGAGCGGAAACCCCAGAACGATGTCGCCCGGCTCCAGAATGTTTTGCAGGGAGGTCAAGGACGCCGCCTCCAGATCAAGGACCGGGACGCCAAGCGGTTCCGGCAGAAGCGCGGCAAAGAGAAATCCATAGATGTGATGGGAAGGCACAAGGCTGACCACCCGCTTGGTCCCCGCAAAGAGCCCGGCCAAAAACCGCGCCTCCTGGGTGAGCCACAACATCTCCCGGACGCGGCTTCGCGGCACGCCCGTCGAGCCGGAAGTCTGAAAGACGAGCCGCTCGCCCGGCCAATGCGCCAAAACCGCTTCGGCCAGCGTCTCAAGCCGCGTCGAACGCGCCAGCACGGGTGCCTCAAGTCCGAAGAATACCGCCGCCTTGGCCGCAAGCGTCCCGGAATCAAGCGCGCTGGCGGCTTCGGCGGGGCCTCCCGCCAGGCTTGCCAGCACGCGCAGGACGCCCCGCGCGGACAGACTCATAAATGAACGCCTCCCCGCCCGGCGGCCAAGGCCGGAAGAAAACCGGATAGGATCTCCACAGGCCCCGCGCGGCGCGTTCGCTCGGCCTCCCGCGCCAGGCAAAACAGGTCAGCCGCAAGTCCGCCCGCACCCAGCACGGTGAACACGGCCACAGGATTGTGGGAGCAATGGCCGGGCGATGGCTCAAGAACGCTTGAAAACCCCTGATAGTCGTCCACCGCTCCGAAAAGGACCGCCCGCGCAAAGCCCGACGCAAGCCACGCGCCTATCGTGCAAAGCGCGGCGGAAACCCCCAACTCAGGCTGGCTTACGGTGAGCGATGGACCCTCGATGTCAAGAAACATGGAGATGGTCGAGGCCGCCACATTATGCACGGTCTGCGAAAAGGCGGTGGGGGAAGCGCCCGCAAGGCCGAAGTCCAAATAGGAATCGGTGAAGGCGTTGATGGCGGGCACTGGGCCGCGCCCGGTACACACCACGAGCCCCAGACCGGCCAGCCGGGGCTCCGCCCCGGACCCCGCTGGGGGGAATGATTCCCCCCAGACCTCCTCAACGGGGTTCGTGGATTTCACCGGATTTTCCGGCATGGTCCACGCCTCCAGGGCCAGTCTGGCGGCCAGAAGCGCGGTCGCGGCGTATGGGTCCAGCCGACGCAGTTTGAGAGGCGGATAGTGGGCGTGAAGGGCTTTGGAAACGGCCCCTTCGTCTCCAATGACGTGGCGTATGCGGGGATCCTGGGGCCAGGCGTCGTGGCCGGGAAACCCTTCCGGAGCCCCGGCGACCCCGAAGGCCTGGACGCCAAGCCGGATCACGCCCGCGCTCCTTCCAGGATGAGAACCGCGTTGCACCCGCCAAACGCCAGCGAATCGGACGCGGCGACGCGGCCCGTGAGCCTTTTGGGGCGCTCTGTCGGGCAGACCCCGATCTGTGGATCAGGCTCGCGAAAGCCGGGTGAAGCCGGAATACGGCCGCGGTTGAGAAACCCAAGCGTGATGGCCGCTTCGACGGCCCCGGCGCTGCCTAACGCATGCCCGGTCGCGCCTTTGGTGGCCAGAAACGCCGTGCCGGGAAACAGCTCCCGCAGGACTTTGCCCTCCACTTTGTCGTTTTCCGGCGTGCCCGTGCCGTGGACGCAGACGAACGCCATATCCCGGGGGCTTAGGTTCGCCTGGCCAAGGGCGGTCGCGAAGGCCTTTTTGAGGCCCCGGCCTTCAGGATGCGGAGCGGTGAGGTGATAGGCGTCGCTGGCCGCGCCGTAGCCGAGGATGCGGCCCGCCGTTCTGGATGAAGCCGCGTCCGCACAGAGCAGCAGAACCGCCGCGCCCTCTCCGAGGTTCAGCCCATCTCTGGCGCGGTCAAAGGGGCGGCACGGGCTGTTTGAGGTAATCATAAGCCGGATGAATCCGGCGTAGCTCACAAGCGAGAGCGCCTCGGCCCCGCCGGCCAGAACCATATCGCACGCGCCGGAGGCGATCCATTGCGCGCCGATCCCGATGGCGTCGGTCCCGGAGGCGCAGGCGTTGGCCACAAGCTGACACGGTCCGGTGAGTCGCAGCCGCTCGTGTAAGGCCAGCGCGTAATTGGACCGCTGAAAATTCGAGAGCCCCTCCGGCGGCGGTTTATGCCCTTGTTTCCAGGCCCGGTAGAGCGGAAAACAGTCCGTAGCGAACCCCACGGACGAGCCGATGCACACGCCCACGCGTTTTCCCGCCATGTCTTCGGGGGAAAGCCCGGCCTGGCGCAATGCCTGGAGAACGCTCCGCCACAGCATGGCCAGGCCGTGTTCCGCAAAGAGGCCTGTTTCGGGCGCGCCGGGAAGCGTAACCTCGAACACGGGGTGCGTCGAAGATATTTCAGGGAGCCGCCTGGGCGGCGCGGGACGTGGCGGATGCGCTTCCAGGCCGTCCAGGGTCAGATTCAAAGAGGTGCCCGTACCGCAGACGCACCCGATCCCGGCAACGGCGGCCAGAGCCGGCCCGACGCTCATTTGGGGCGGCGCTCCTCGATGAACGCGGCCAGCGAAGCCAGCGAGGCAAACGCGGCACGGCCTTCGTCCATATTTTTTATCTCCACGCCAAAGCGTTTCTGCACAAGCACCACAAGTTCCACCGCATCAAGCGAGTCAAGCCCAAGCCCTTCGCCGAAAAGCGGCGCGTCGTCGTCGATATCCGAGGGCGCAACGGACTGGAGGTTCAGGTCCTTCACCAGGGCCTCTTTCAACTGTTGGCGCAGAGTCGTCATTGTTTCTCCCAGAGATCATAAAAATTGAAAAACTGATAGGGTTCGCGCCGGACAAACTCCGCAAGCGAAGCCGCAAAGTCCCGGGCCAGATCGGCGGGGTCCGACCCTTGCGTGTCCCCGAAAATCCGGGCGATGACCACCTTAGCCCGGCAGGGAGCGGTACGCGGCGTAAAAATCACGGTTATGGGCGCTCCGAGCTTGGCGGCGATGGCGAAAGGTCCGATGGGCACGCGGATGTCGCCGCCAAGAAGCGGAACCCTGACCACGTTTTTGGAGTCCCCTAAAACGCGGTCGCCCGTGGTGCAGACCACCTCGCCCGCGTTCAGCGCGGCCATCACCTCGATCACTCCGCCGAAGGCCCCTTCGGCGTCTATGACGCGAGGCGGGACGTGCGCGCCCGAATGTTCAAAATACTGACGGTCCACGTCTCCGGCATCGCGCCGGTACAGCACATTGAGCCGGCGTCCCGTAAAGGCCAGCGTGGACAGCGCCCATTGCCAGGCCCCGGCATGGGCGGTCAGCACCAGAAGCCCCCGGCCGCGCTCCAGAAGCTCGTGCATCCGCGCCACGTCACCGGGATCGGAGTCCACGCGGCCCTGGCCGGTTATCCCCATAACGGCGCGGTCCACCAGCACTTTGCCGAACGTCAGGTTAAGCCTAAGCGCATGCCGGAACATGCCCCATTTTCCCGCGTCCGGGAAGCGCCGGGCGAGATACGGCGCGCTCCTGGCCCGCACGGAGGGGCAAAGCGTGTAAAAAAGCGTCACGAAAGCCAATGCCGCGTAGGCCAGCCGCCAGCCGCCCAGACGGATGCAGGCATAGAAAAAGCGGTGCTGCCAGCGCGAGCCGAGGCTCCGGCTGGACCAGGAGCGGCTTTGCGTCACGGCGTCTCCTTGAGCGAGCGTCCGACCGGCACGGCCGTCAAATACACGACAAAGCCCACTGCCACGGCCAAAAGCGGCGCCACCACAAGCGACCCCAGTATCCATTCCAAAAGGCGCTGCCCGGCCTGATAGCCCAGGGTATTCACGGAATACTCGCGCAGAAAGTGTCCGTGCCGCAGAAAATAGCCGGTCAAAACGCATACGGACTGCACGAACGGGGGGATGCACAATTGGTTGGACGCCAGGGCCGCGTATTTGTTGACGCGCGTAAACCCGGAAAAAAGGAGAATAATGATGCAGGAGAGCCCAGGCAAAGGCAGCGCGCCCACAAAAGACCCGAATCCGGCGGAGAGTCCCAGGGTAAGGGGCGTTTCGCGCTTGGCCAGGAGGATACGCAGGGATTTGAGCGGGCGCGTGACGCGTATGCGTCCGGCATCGTCCAGGCTCATTTTCTTCTGGGGCCAGGGCATCATGGCCCTGGCTGTCAAGCGCGTGTTGAGAAGGCCTATGCGGACGTTATCCGAAAACGCCTTGAAATGGGACACACGCCTGCTTTTGGGCGGATAATGCACGCTGATCGGCACTTCGCGGAGGCTGGCCCCGGCCCAGGCGGCCTTGACCAGAACCTCCACCTCGAAGGAGTAGCGCGTCTCACGCAAGGGCAGCGCCAGAAGGAGGGTGGCCGGATAGGCGCGAAAGCCCGATTGCACGTCATCCACGACCTGACCCGTCTGCACGCGAAGCCAGAAGTTCGAGAAACGCCGCCCGAAACGCGAGGAGGCCGGAACGTTTGGGGTGTTGAAGTCGCGTGCGCCCACGATGACGGCCGTGGGGTCCTCCTCGATGAGGGAGAGGAATTTTCCGAAATCCTCCGGATCGTGCTGACCATCCGCGTCCAGGGTGACGATGTGGCTGTAGCCGAATTTTTTGGCCTCTTGCGCCGCGGTCAGGATGGCCGCGCCCTTGCCCCTGTTGACGGGATGCGCGGCCACGCGCACAGGCAGCCCGGACAGCGCGGCGCAAACATCGTCAGTCGAGCCGTCGTCCACCACCAGCACGTCGGGATGGACCGCCAAGGCACGCAAAACGACGTCGCGCAAGGACCCGGCATGGTTGTACGCCGGGATGACGATCAGAACGCGCGGCGCGGCCGGCATCAGGCGTCCCCCGCCTGTTTGTAGGCCGCAAACGCCGGAAGCGTGTCCCACAATATCCCGGAATATCCCATGCGGCGCAAAATCCGCATCCGCAGATTGCCCTCTTCCGGGGGAAAAAAGCGGTCGCGTCTGCCCGCAAAGGCGGCGCGCACGCGCGCCTCAGCGCGGGCCGCATCAAGCCCAGGAGCCACGTAAAAAGTGGGAGCAAGAAGCGGCTCTTCTCGCCCGATCACGCCTTCCTGAACGGCCAACCGGTAGAGTCCGGCGCCCGGATGGATGCGCAGCCCGAAAAACGCGAAGACGCATCCCCCGGCCAGGCGGTCCAGATTGGCCAACCCCTCTTCCACGGTGTCCAGGGTCTCGCCGGGGCCGCCGAAAATGACGAAATGCGCGCAGGGAACCTGGTTGGCATGGCAGAGTTCCTGAAAGGCGAACACGTCGTCCAAAGTGTGCGGTTTGCGTAAAGCTTTGAGCGCTGCCTCCGTACATCCGTCGGTTCCGGCCTCCACGGCTTTGAGTCCGGCCCGGCGCAGAAGCGCGAAGTCCTTGGGAGCGATGCGCGCGGGCCTAAAATAGGCGCTGAAGCGTATCCCCAAATCCGCCGAAGCCAGGACCTCGGCCAGACGCAGATAGCCGTCTTCGGGATCGTTGAACACGGCGTCGGTGAAGAAAAACTCCGTGGCCCCGAAGCGTTCTTTGGCGCTTCGCAGATCGTCCTCCACCCGCATGGGGTCGCGGTGTACGACCTTCGCCCCTTCCACCAGGGGATAGCCGCAATAGATACAAGAATTGGGACAGCCCCGCTTGGTGTGCAGGCCCGGAACCCCGCCGCGTTTCAAATACTCCGGGAACACGGCCTCATCCCAGGCCGCCGCCCCGATGACGCGTGATGTCCCCACCGCATGAATGATGCGTTCACACGCGACCCCGGCGGTCAACGCGTCACAGAGCCGGGGCAGGGCCTCTTCGCCGGGGCCGGTCACGCCGTAGTCCGCGCCCGTGTGGGCCAGAAGCTCCCGGGGCAACAGCGAAAAGCCCGGGCCTCCAAGGATTACCGGGGCGCGGCTTGCCGTTTTTATCCGCGTCACAATATCTTTCACCGTGTTGCCGGTCCAAGAGGCCGCGGCCGACAGCGAGTCCGCATTGTCCACATTTCTGACGGAAATCCCTATGAAGTCCGGGGAAAAATCCCGAATGGCGCGGTCCAGCCCTTCGCCTGCCTCCACTTTAAGATCGCACAGACGCGCCTCGTATCCGGCAAGGCGCAGCGCTCCCGCCACCACGCAAGCCCCCAGCGGATAGACCGGATAAGGATCCTCGCAGGCGTTGCAGGATATGACAAGAACGCGCTTCACGGCAGGTTTATCTCCCCCGCGCGCCAGCGGTCCAGAAACTCCCGGTAAAAATCCGGCATGGTCAGTTGTATGGATCTGTCGTCCCGGCCGACCAGAAGATGTACGCAAAAGCCCGTGGCGCACACGCCCCCTCGCGCGGTGATGGTGAATTCGTAATTTAAGCGCATGGCCTCAGACCAGTGCAGCGCCGCCTCTATGCATAGTTCGTCCGGGTAGGCCAGGGGGCGCAGGTAATCCACGGTGAGGCGCCGCACCGGGATGGCGAACCCCCTGGAGAAAAAATCCAGATAGCCGATGCCAAGCCGGTCGCCCAAGCGCTCCCTGGCGTCCTCGAAGTAGCTGGCGTAGCATCCGTGCCACACGATGCCCAGGGGGTCGGCCTCCTCAAAGCGTACCCGGCGCGCGGCCGTCATGCGAAGCGGTGGAGGCGCGGACGGATCATGGGGGAAATAGCGCTCTCTCATGCGATCCTCTTAAAAAACGAGGGTGAACGCGGCCGCCAGAACGTCTCCCGCCGTCGTCACCCGGATTTCGGCCGCATCGGGTCCTTGCGGACGGACATGGATGGTCACGGCGATGCCAGGCGCAATGGGCGTAAAAAACCTGGCAAGCTTCACGCCCCTGACCTCCCGGACGCCGTCAAGCCCGTGGGACGCCACGTATGCTCCGGCCATCATCTGCGCCACGGCGGGCAACACCGGATGTCCGGGGAAATGCCCCATAAACCCAGGGAAATCCCCGGCAAAGACAAACGTCCGGCAAAACCAGCCGTCTTCTCCAGCCAGAACGTCCCCTGTGACTGAGGCCTCTATGGCTTTTTGAAGCTCACTCATCGCCGGACACGTCGTTCACTTTGAACACGATTGCAAGCCCCCCGCCCGTGTACTCGATGGCCGAGGGTTTCGCATCTGGCGCGGCTCCCTTGGGATAGCGCAGGCTGACTGTCCAGGCTCCGTGCGCGTCGTGTCCTTTTTTCCCGGTGATCCGCCTCGTTTGCGGATCAAAGAGATACTTGACCTCCGGCGCGTCCGGCTGACGGGCGTCCGCCGGTTCGGGCCAGAGCAAAAATATCCGCTCAAGCGCCTGCGGCAGCCGGGAGGCGATCCCTGGAATGTGAGCCAGCAGAGGATGCAAACGCGCTGGCGCAGGCTTGGAGTCACCTTGCGACACGCAAACCCGCGCCAGCGTGAGTCCCCAGTCGCTGACGCCCACAAACTCGAGGTTGCGGGCATCATCCACGGAAATGACGGCCAGAAGCGGCACTTTGGCGAACCCGCCGCGTATGAGCATCGCACCCTCAAGACGCGTCCCGCCCTGGCCTTTGAGCCAGAGCGACGCGTCAAGAGTGGCGGAAGCGCCCCCTCTCTGACAAGCTGCGAGCAAAAAAACGGTCAGCATGGCCCACAGACCAGCCCGCCAGGTCATTTCGGCCTCACAAGAGGCGCGACAAAAAGACACGCCGCCGCGATGGCCCCGGTAAGCCCGATAAGCACGGTAAGCCCTATGGAATGAAGGGCAGGATGCCTGGCCAGGGCCAACGCGCCAAACCCCACGATGGTGGAGAGCCCGGCCACGACCACGGCCCGCGCGGTGGCGGAGTTTTTCGCTCCCGCGCCCGCAAGGGCCATGAAGACGCCGTAGTCCACCCCCATACCGATGAGCAAAGGAATGGCTATCACGCCGAAAAGATTGAGAGGTATCCCCATGCCCCCCAGTATTCCGAAGAGAACCGCCAAAGCGGCGCCTGTGGGCAAAAGCGCCGCCAGGACCAGGGGAATCCGGCGCAAAAAGAGGCATAGGAGCAGAAAGTTTCCGCCAAGCGCCAGAAGGATGAACCGGGCGCAGTCTTTTTTCAGCACAGCCGTCAGCTGGCGGCCGAACGCGCTTTGAGAGACGACGCGCACCCCTTTCGGGAGCGTATCGGCGCCCGCGAGGCCGGGGGCGTCCGGCACAAGGCTTATGGCCAGAAATCCTCCGGAATCCTTCGCCAAGAGCATATCCACGGCCTCGCCGAGTCCGGCGGCCCGCAGACGCTTAAGGGTCGCGCCGCTGCCTCCCGCGTTTTCCAAAAACGTCCAGAACGGCGCGAAGGCGTCCGGGGTAAATCCCAGGGCCGCCGCCTCGGATTCGATGCTCTCGCGCAGCCGCGCCGTCCGCTCTGGAGTGAACAGCGACCGCCACCGCTCAATATTGGCGGCTTGAGTGGCGTTTGACGGCAACAAGGGAGCCAGACTTATGAGGCTTCCGGCGCGTCCGGCCTCCACCTCGCGTTCAAAAAATTTCCCGGAGGCCTCAAGGGCCTCGTCCAGGGTCGCTCCCCGGGCAAAGACGATGGCGTTGCCGTTCACGTTCCCCCAGACCGAGCGGACCATGGCCTCATCGCGTTTCACGTTTTCTCCTGAGGCGGACAGGGAGCGCAGATCGGCGTCGAAACGCGCGCCGGACCCGAAATACGCCCCGGCTAAAAGAATAAGCGTCACAAAGATCATGGCTTGCCGGAAGGTGAACAGCGGCTTCGCGGATTTTCCCGCGTCTTTTACGGCGCAGCCGGGCGTCACGAAAGCGGGCAGGACGGCCAGGGCCGCGAAGAGCGCCAGACAAAGCCCCGTCAGCGAAAAAAAGGCCAGCTCGCGGATGCCCGGCAGCGAGGAAAAGAGGAGCGCCGCGAAAGCGGCCATGCTGGTTGCGGCCCCGTACCAGACCGGCTGGATCACGCGCTGCAGGGCGCTTTGCGCCGGGCCGGGACACGCGCGGATGGCGAAATAGACGTAGATGGAATAGTCCGCCGCCACGCCCATAAGCACCGAGCCGAACCCGATGGTTATGCCCGATATCGTCCCGAAAGCCAGACGCGTGGCCACAGCGGCCGGGGGCACAACGGCCACGGGCAAAAGGAACGCGAAAAATCCGGCCCTGGTCCGCAAAAATGCGAGAAAAAGCAGCGTCAGGCCGATAAAGGACGCTCCAAGCGCCACGGTCATATCGGACCGAATGGCCGTCGTGTTGGCGTACGTGTGCCGGTACCCGCCGACGAGCGTGGCCGTATAACCCGGCGGCAAGGCGGATTTGGCCCGCTTAAAGGCGTCCATGACCCTGCGCGCGCCGTGGGCATCGGTCATGGCAACGGCGGGACGGGCGATGATGAGCAGATGACGTCCGTCAGCGCTCACAAAATGGCCTTGCCGCAAGGTGAGCGACTCGGAGAGGCGCAGATGGGCGAGCTTGGCCAGGGCCAGCCGGGAGAGTCCCAGCGGATCGCGCCGGATCATGTCCTTTAAGCCGATGCCCTCCGCTGAGCCCAAAACGCGCAGATCCTCGCGCAGCGCGTTGCCGACGCCGTCCGGGTCCAGCTTTCTCTCGGCGGCCGAAAGATCGTCCTGGGTGAACAGCGCGGGCAAAAGCTCAAGCATCGCCGGGACCAGCTTGGAGGGGTCGCTCAGCTGCGGGCCGGAATTCACCTCCGTAAAAAGCGGAGAGGCCAGCGCCCGCTTAAAAGCGTCGCCGGCAACGATCAATGCCTGCGTATCCGCGCCGCCTGGACCCTCTGGAGCGGCCACGTCTATCAAGACGCGGCCGGTGAAAGGCGCCTTCCCCAGAAGACGGAAGTCTTGCGCCAGCCCCGAAGCGTCGTCCGGGATGAGCGACGCGACGTTTTCCACGGGCCGCAAAAACGGCATCGCGGCAAGACATGCCGCGCAAAAAATCCCCAGCCACCACATCCCCGCGCGTTTATGCGCGGCAAAAATCTGGTGCAAACGGATAAAAAGACGCGTCATAGGCTCATTTATGCGTAAAAAGCGCGGGGTCCAGCGCGGCGTTCACTTTTGTATCGTAAAAGCGCAATGTTGTGGAATCGCCTTCACGTTCATTAATTTCTATCGCCGCAATGGAAGAATCGTCCGAAGCGAATGTAATGCGTATGGAGCGGACCGGATTTTCCCCGTCCGTATTCTTTGGAGCAAGCTTCAAAATCGCTGGAGCATCGGACTCTACGGCGATGTCGAACATTTTTGAGAGCGCATCCAGGTCGAGCGTGGTCCACAACAGTATCTGGCCGGACACGATCCGCATGACCGGGTCTTTTTGCGTCACGAAGTTCGCGGTTTCCCCGGAAAGCTCGTTCCAGCGCGTTCCGGCCTCGCCATTGACGGTAAACCCGGAACGCACCGGCGAGAGGTATTCCCAGCGCAGCATCTTGGGCCGCTCAAAGGCGAAAGTTCCTTTTGAAACAAGCGGCTTTTTGACTATGCCCAGGCGTTTTTCCTGGACGAACGTGGAAAAAATGCTGTGGACCTGTCCGGCCTTTTCCCGCAAGCGGGTCAGCGTGGCGTCGGGGGAGCCGTCCGCTTTCGCGGGCGAAAAAAACGCCATGACCGCCAAGAACCCAACCCAGGCGAAACAGAATGTCTTCATTGTCCGGCCTCCCCGGCTTCTTGCGGCGGATGGAAGGCCTTGATGTCCGCCCTGGCGATTTCGCGTCCGTCCTGGCGCAAGACGCCCTCGAAAAGATGAAATCCGCCGAACTCCCGCGTGAGCGTGACCGCGACCTCCATGGGGACGCCCACGCGCGAGCGCCCCACGGCGTCAAAAGCGCGGACCCCCACCAGAAGCACGGCCGACGCCCTGCGCCCGAACGCCAGCGTGCGCCAGCCCCCATACGCGGCGCACGCCTGGGCGATGATCTCGAGCAAGGCCAGCGGCGACACCGTTCCATCAGGCTCGGCCACAAGCGAATCCGTCCCGATCACCGAGCGCGCGAGCGCGCCGTCCGCATCCGCCCGCACAAGGTCCGTGACGAACGCCATGGGCGGGCGGTGCGGAATAAGATCGGTGATGGACGGCGGCGCTGTATTGGCCCAAGCGTTGGTCATGGCGCAACTATCCCCCATTCACTGCGCATGAAGAAGCAGCGGGGCGTTGTGCAGCTCTACATTGATGGACCTCGTGAGGTAGGCGATCCATCTGCCGTAGGCCGGATGAATACTTTGGCTTTTGGGGTTGTAGTTCAACTTGGCGCTGTCGTTGTAGGTAATGGTATATGCGGTCTCCGTGTAGCGTATATCGACAGTAACACTGTAATCATGCCTGGCCACGAGACGCGCCGTGACGACTCCAGGGGACTGACTCACTATGGTCCATCCCTGGCGGCTTGCCGCTTTGATGATCGTCTCCCGTATTTCATCCAGAGTGAGCTTCCCCGCGGAAGTCTGCGGAATATCAATCGGCTGGGCGTTAAAGAGCGGAGTGCTTTTGCGACAAGCCATAAAAGCGGCGCACAGGATCATAAATGCGACAAGAAGAACGCGGCGTGTTGTCATGCAAAGCTCCATCGGTTTAAGCGCCTGCCATAGCGCGGCTGATCCGTTACTTCTTGCTGTCCTGCGCGATGTTGATTTCGCGCGTAATGGAATTGGAGAGGTTCATGACCCAGTCATTGTAATGCGGATGGATGCGGACTCCATCAGAGTTCATGTTGCTGCTGTCGCGATACTTTATTTCAAATGATGTTTGGGTATAATTCACGTCCACGGTAATGCTGTGCTTGCCATGGACTATGGTCGTGGCGGTGATACGGCCGGGAGCCTCTTTACTCATGGTCCACTTGCGGTCGTTGCCTCCCCGGATAATCGCGGCCTCCACCTCGGCCATCGTGAGCTTGTGGCCGGGCGTTTCAGGAATGGTGTTTTCCGGGGTGATGATGTTTGCGGTTTTACGGCAGGCCACAAAAGCGGTGCAAAGGACAAGCAGCGCGACAAGAAGAGTGCGGCGAGAGATCATGGATGCCTCCGTCTGGGTTACAAAGTTGCCGTTGCGGACACGCAGGCCTGGATACGTTCGTGGGTAAAACGGCGCATGGCCGCGTGCCCCAGACTTTCATCGATGTAGGGAGCCGGGAAAACATCATTGAGCGCGCGCAGGCGGATCCGTCCGGGGCGCATCAAAAACGCCCCCGGCGGGAGAATCCGTCCCGTTCCCTCGATGGTCACGGGCGTCACGGGCACTCCGGCGAGGATGGAGAGCTTGAACGCCCCCGAGCGGAAACGGCTCATCTCCCGTGTGCGCGAGCGGGTTCCCTCGGGAAAGACCGCCACGCTCGTTTTGTGTTCCAAAAGCGTCCGCGCCTTGCGCAACACCTCTTCGCCGAAGCATTTTTCCGTATTGATGTATCCGCCAAGCCGCATGACCGGCCCGAACACGGGCACGGAAAACGGCCATTGCCTGGCCAGGCAGATGCAATCGGGTGGAACGACCTGCGTGATGAGGAAAAGATCGAAGAGCGACGCGTGATTGAACACGTAAATGCGTGGAGATTCTTTCTTTTCGCCGCAGACGCCCTCGAGATGGAGAGGAAAGAACAGACCGAGCATCCATGACACCGCTCTTCCGTAGCTCCAGACGCACCATCTGGCCAAAAGCGGCAAGGCGGTTCCCGTCGCGGCGGGGACGACAAGAAAGACTATCGGGGCAAGAAACGAACACAACGCCGTGACGCAGACAATCCCCGTCCACACAGCAAGACTCAGAAGAATCCGGCGCATCAGCATGATGGGGCTTTGAAGCATCCGGCAGAGCATCATGTTTTTTTTGCGGTCACTTTGCCCACGACGTAGGCATAGAGCTCTTCCAGGGTTTTGACGGCCTGAATACCGTCGTCCTCCCGTATTTTAATCGCGAAGCGCTGTTCGAGGATCACCACCATGTCCACGGCGTCCAGGCTGTCCAGGCCCAGCTCCTCATAAAGCTTGGCGGAAGGGACGAGCCGTTTGGGATCAAGCTCGAACTCTTCTTCCAAGCCAGCGTTAATTAAGGCGATGATGTCCTTTTCGGTCACTCTGCGATACTCCTCAACACGATAACGGCGTTCACGCCGCCCAGAGCGAAATTGTTCTTCACCACCGTGGAAACCGCGCCTTGCATCACTCGCCGGATATGATTGATGGCGCCGCAGGCCGGGTCCGGGTCTTCCAGGTTGCGCGTGGGCAAAAGTACGCCCCGGCGCATCATTTCCAGGCAGGCGATGGTCTCCAGGCTCCCGGCAGCCGCCATGGCGTGCCCGAAATAGCCCTTCAGGGCTCCCACCGGCGTGTCCTGGCCGAACACGTCCTCTATGGCCAGTCCCTCCGCCGTGTCGCCCTGCGCCGTTGCGGTGGCGTGGGCATTGACGCACGAAACGTCGCGAGGCGCGACACCCGCGTTTTCAAGCGCCAGCCGCATGCACGCCGCAATGCTCTCGCGGCTGGGGTGGGCGATATGGCCGGGATCAACATTGGTCCCATAGCCTTTGAATTCGGCATAAACAGGAGCATTGCGGCGCTCTGCACATTCCAGAGCCTCCAGAACGAGAACGCCGCCGCCCTCGGAACACACAACGCCGTCACGCGCGGCGTCGAACGGGCGCGGGCTGCTCCCCGGGGCGTCATTATAGGCGATTGACGCGGCGTTCATAATATCGAACGTGGCCGTTGTCAACGGATGGTACTCGTCCGCGCCCCCGCACAGCGCCACGTCGGCCACGCCCGAGGCCACAAGCATCGCGCCTATCCCTTGGGCCTGGCATCCCGTGGCGCAGGCGGCCGAAGCGGCGATAAGCGGCCCGGTCGCCCCCAGAGCCAAGGCCAGATTGGACGCCGCGGAGTGGTTCATCACCTTGAAAAAGACCGTTGACTTGACCGCGTCCATCCGCCCGGTCGTGACGTAGGGCCTGAAAAACTCCTCCAGAGCATCCACGCTGCCGACCGTCGAACCAAGCACAATGGCGGTCCGGGGTCCGCGCACGGCATCCTCGGGCAGCCCGGACATCAATATGGCCTCGCGCGCGGCCAGATACGCGTATTGCGACATCCGGCTCATGGTGCGCCTGTAGTGCCTGGGAATCTCCTTGGACGGCAGATCCGGCACCACAGCGCGCAGGCGGCTGCGCAGGCCGGTATCCTCCGAGGATCCAGGAGCCGCGGCGACCGCGCCGCGGTTCTGGGCCAGGCCGTCCCACAGCGCGCGAACCCCGAGACCATACGGCGACACCGCCCCATACCCGGTGACGACCACCCGGCGGCTCAGCACGACGCCAGCCCCTTGCGGATAGCCGCGCTTCCAAGCAGCGCATCCGCGCAGACGCACGCCGAAATGACCGCTCCGGCAATGCCCGGCGCGACGACCGCCTGTCCGGCGAGATGGAGTCCGGCAAGCTTCGTGCGCGATTGCAGCCCGTGACACCCCGCGACATGCCTGGGACCGTAAAAGCTGCCATAGGGCGAATTGGCGAAGCGCGCGAACGTGGACGAAACCGCCGCATCCAGAAAAACGGCCTGACTGGCGAGGCCGGGCATCACGCGCGTGAAATGCCGGGTCAGGCGCTCACGCATTTCCTCTTTGGAGGAACTCCCGCTCTCGCAGGCGGCAAGCTCAAATCCGATGCGGCCGTCCGCGCCCTTTGAGGGACCGATCATAACGGAGAGCGCATCCAGATCATCCGGGCCGCCCGGTCCATTCTCCGGCGTTTCGCCGAGCCATCTTCCGGGATCGTGGCCGTTCAGGAAAAATTGCGACTGCCCAGGCAGGACAACCGTGCCTGGCGGCAAAAGCCCGAAAACCATGGCCGCGCGGGGGCTTTCCGGGCGCTGAGTCAATCTTTTCACATACACGGGCCTGAAAACGCCATCAGGAACCCACCGCGCCAAAAGCGCGGGATGTACGGTAGCGACCACACGGCGCGCCGCAAGCGGCTCCCCGCCTTCCAGGCGGACGCCGCTGACCTCTCCACCCGGCGCCGAAACGGTGACCGCCTCCACCGCCCGGCCGGTTACGATCTCGACTCCGGCCTTGGCCAAAGCCCGTTCAAAGGCCGAAACCAGGGCTTCCCCGCCCCCGGCGACGGCGCGTAGGGAGCGCAACGGAGCGGCCCCCACCCGCGCGTGGAACACAAAAGACGCCTCGTCGGGCCGGACGCCATGATACAAGATCTGGGACGCCAGCACGCTTTTCAGACGGACATCGTAAAAAAGCTCATCCAGCACTTGCGCCAGCGTCGCGTTGGGGTACGGCTCGGCCGCAAGCGTCCCGCCCGCGAAGAGATACGGGGAACTCTCCTGGGCCGCGCGCACGGCCTCAAGGTACTTTGCGAGCCCTTCGCGCTCTTTGGAAAAACATTCGCCAAGGGTTTCCCGAACCAGTGTAAATCCCGACGGCAGCGGATACCCCGCGTCCGGCCCCCCGGTCACGGCGACCCGCTGATCCCCATCGCGCCCCAGGACGAAGGATTCGACCCCGGAAACGCCCATAAGCGCAAACGCCCGGTCCAAAATCTCGCCTGGTTCCAAATATCCGGTGTTGTGGAATCCCGTGTCGAAATGAACGCCGCAGCGCGTAAAGCCGCGCACCAGAGGGGCCAGCCTGGGGGCCTTTTCCGCCAGGGTGACGCTCATGCCCTGCGACGCCAAAAGAAGCGCCGCGCTCATCCCGGCGATGCCCCCGCCGATCACTACGCATTGGCGTTTCATGGATCAAAACCCAGCACCAGCGCGGCATTGACGCCTCCAAACCCGGCGGCGTTACACAACACGCGCCGCGGCGCGCGCTCACGCGTCTCACGGATGATGTCGAGCCGCCCGGAGAGTTCGTCGGGCTTGGTGAAATTTATGTTCGGGGCCAGAAAATGCTCCCTGGCCATGATGGCGCAACTCACCGCCTGAGAGGCCCCGGCCATCCAGAGTTCGTGGCCGGTCATGGATTTGAGCGACGACACCGGGGGGCCGCCCGCGCCAAAGATGTCCAGCAAAACGCCCGCCTCCACCGTATCGCCTCGGGGGGTGGATGTGGCGTGGGCGCAAATGTAGTCCACGTCCGGGGGACTCACATCCGCCTGGCGCATGGCCTGTCCGGCGGCGCGGGCCAGCCCGGCCCCGGATGGCGCGGCCAGATTGTCCCCATCCGACGCGAAACCAAACCCCAGCACTTCCCCCAGCACCCGTGCGCCCCGGGCAAGGGCCGTATCAAGACCCTCCAGAACGAGCGCCGCCGCGCCGCCGCCCGGCACCAGCCCGTCGCGACCGGCGTCAAAGGGCTTGCTGGCCCTGGCCGGAGCGTCGCTTTGCGTGCTGAACGCGCCTATGGCGTCGAAGCTCGCCACACTCTGCCAGTTGATCTCCTGAGCGCCTCCGCAGATGACCCGCGTCTGCCGCCCCGTGGCGACAAGCTCGGCGGCCTGGCCGATGGCCAGAGTGCCGCTGGCGCACGCGGCGCTGACGGTCCAGCATGCGCCTTGCGCGCCATACAGGCATCCCAAGTTCATGCTGATCGTGGAATTCAAGGCCCCAAAAATCGCCGCGCCGCCGATGGATTTCGTTTCCCCGGTCTGACGCAAAATATCCGCCGAACGCACCACCGGCTCGCAGCTGGAATCCGCCCCGAAAACGATGCCCGTCTGCGGTCCTCGCATGTCCTGCGGGTCAAGCCCGGCCATGCCCAGGGCTTCCTCCACCGCGGCGTATGCCCAGATGGCGTGTTCGGGCATGGTCTTGCGCTGTTTTCTGGTCAGATAGGCTTCAGCCGTAAATCCTGAGATGCGCCCCGTCAGCGCGCTCCTGAAACCGAGCGCGGCCCGTTCGCCGTCCAGGACGATGCCGCTTTTTCCGGCCCTAAGGGCCTGTCCGACCGCCTCCACGCCAATGCCGAGGCAGGACACGATGCCAAGGCCGGTTATGACCACGCGGGGGTTCACGTGATGCCCCCGTTGACGCCGATGACCTGTCCGCTGACATAGCTGGCCCCCGGCGAACACAGAAACCTGACCACCGAGGCCACTTCCTCCGGCCTGCCAAAGCGCCCGATCGGTATGCCGGGAAGCACGCGTTCTTTCGGGATCGTTTCGGTCATTTCGGTCTCTATGAAACCGGGCGAAACGGCGTTGACGAGGATGTTCCGTTTGGCCACCTCGGCCGCAAGCGAGCGCGTCGCGCCGATAAGACCGGCCTTGGCCGCGCTGTAGTTGACCTGTCCCGCCACGCCGTGTTCCCCGGACGCGGACACGATATTTATGATGCGGCCTTGGCGCGCCCGGATCATTCCCGGCAGCACGGCCTTCGTCACATGGAAAAAACCGTCCAGAGTAACGCGCAGGACGCCGTCCCACTCCTCGCGCTTCATCCAGGCCAGGATGGAATCGCGCGCGAACCCGGCGTTGTTGACCAGAACGAAAGGGGTATTTTGCTCCAAAAGAGGCGACAGAGCATCAGAAACAGCCACAGGATCGGTCACGTCAAAGGCGACGCCGCGACACTTCCGGCCCATCGCCTCGATTTTGCCTATCACAGCCGCGGCTTCGCCGTGCCGCTCCCGGTAATTGAGCCAGATGTCGAATCCATCCTGAGCCAAGCCCAGGGCGATGGACGCCCCTATGCCACGGCTCGCGCCGGTGACGAGCGCTATCGGTTCGCTGTGGTTCATAATACTGCCATGCCGTGTTTCCCTGCGCTGACCGGATTTCGCTGGAAAAGCCATATCCTGTGGACGGGCCTGGGGCAATACTCCGTTCTCACACGCACCCGACCGGCACGCTCCACGCCTTCTCTGTGAGCGGCAGCGCCTGCTTGGCCAAGCCAATCACCGCCCCCACCCCCACGGGCATCCCCAATCGCTCCAGCACAGAGAAATGCCGGGCCGCGCGTTTATCCGGTGATGCGCTCTTTTTGAACTCCAAGGGATACACCGTGCCATCCTGCACAATAAGCAGGTCAATTTCTCTCTGGTCCGTATCTCGATAATAATAGAACGGCGCTCGCAGGCCGTTGTGTTGCCAACTCTTCAAGAGTTCACCCAAAATCCAGGTCTCCAGGATAGCACCGGACATGGCCCCTGCTTCGAGCGTTTCCGGGCTGGACCATTCCGTCAGATAGGCGGCCAGGCCGGTGTCCAAAAAGTAGAGTTTTGAACTTTTGACCATGCGCTTGGTGACGTTACTGAAATACGGCTCAAGCAGATACACCAGCCCGGAGGCTTGAAGGATAGAAAGCCATTTCTTGGCTGTATTCGGCGCTATATCGGCATCTCGCGCCATTTCCGCCATGTTCAGGAGTTGACCGGTTCGCGCCGCCACGGCCCGCAAGAAGCGCAAAAAGGCCATTTCGTCACCCACCTGGGCCAGATCGCGCACATCCCGCTGGCGGTACGTCTGGACATAGGAACTGAGAAACAAGTCCCGGTCCATGTCCTCATCCAGGGCCAGCGCAGGGAATGAGCCGCGCCAGATGGCCGTGTACAACTCCCGGAGTGTAAGATTGCTGCCTTTATAGCTGTGGAACAATCCCACGCTTGGTAAAAACGGCTTCTGTTTTACCCCCTGGCCTAAACGCTCCTGCCGGGACAGACCGAAAAGCTGCATGATGCCCACTCGCCCCGCCAGCGACTCCGAAACATTCTTCATGACCTGGAATTGCTGGGAGCCGGTCAACCAGAATTGTCCCGGCTTGCGGTCGTTATCCACAGCCATTTTGATATGCGGCAAAAGTTCCGGCGAGTACTGGATTTCATCAATCAAAACCGGCGCGGGAAAACGTTGCATGAAAAGCGCCGGGTCTTGCCGGGCAAGATTCAGCACCAGCGGGTCGTCCAGGGTGACATAGGCACGCTCTCGTCCGCCCAAATGCCTAAGCAGGGTGGTTTTCCCTACCTGACGCGCTCCGGTAATTAGAAGAACAGGCAAGCGCTTCGTTGCGCTGAGAATTGGCTGCTCAATCGTTCTTGGTAAGTACATGCAGATTTTCCGTTCAAATTGCAGTTAAAATGCATTTTGAACGAAAACTTGAATATGTCAAGACGAGGCGCTGGGGTGTGGCGTATGGATTAAAAAGACGAAACCGGACTGTTTCCAGCCCGGTTTCTTAACATTTTCAAGGTGTTTTGGATTTCTTCAAACTTCTCTGAACTGTGCGGTGGTGAAGAAATGAACTATCTTGAATTTCAATTTGGTACCGAAGAGAGGACTTGAACCTCCACAGCCTTGCGGCTACTAGGTCCTGAACCTAGCGTGTCTACCAATTCCACCACTTCGGCTTCCCAAGCAGGAGAAAATCTCTTAGCCACGCCCATATCTTTTGGCAAGCGTTTTTTTGACAGAGAGCCGGCGGGGTTTACCGTAAGCGCGCTTTGGGGTATCAATCACCGGCCCCACGGCGTACTCTCCGGATAACCGCAATGATCGTAGCCCACGCCATAAGCGACCTGAAAGACGTCGCCAACGGAACCTGCCTGACCATCGGCAACTTTGACGGAGTGCATCTGGCCCATCAGAAGCTTCTCGCGCGGGTGCGCGAGCGGGCCAAGGCCCTTGGCATGCTAAGCCTCGCCGTCACCTTCGAGCCCCACCCCAGGCAGATACTCCTCGGCACAAACGATCCACCGCGCCTGACAGCTCCGGACGTGAAGCTCGAACTCATCGCGGCCATCGGCATCGACGCCTGCCTGACGCTGCCCTTCACCCGCGCCTTTGCCGCGCTCGAACCCAATGATTTCGTGCGCGACTACCTTGTGCGCGATCTTGTGATGCGTGAACTTATCATCGGCCACGACTGGGCCTTCGGCAAAGGCCGCAAAGGCGGCTTTACGACCCTCGCCGCCCTGGGAGCCCAACTCGGTTTCGCCGTGGAGCGCCTCTCGCCGGTCCTCATGGAGGACGCCATCGTCAGTTCCACGCGCATCCGGGATATGCTCCTTTCCGGCGATGTCTGGGGCGTCAGACCGCTGCTCAACCGCTTCCATAAGGTGCGCGGCGCGGTGATCCACGGCGCGGACCGCGGCGGCAAGCTCCTCGGCTTCCCCACCGCCAACATCCAGGCCCCGGACCAACTGCTGCCCAAAGGAGGCGTCTATGCCGCATGGGTCACGCACGGCGAACAAACCTTCGGCGCCGCGGCCAACATCGGCACAAACCCCACTTTCGGCACAGGCCCCCTAAGCCTGGAAGCCCATATCTTCGGCCCCTGCGGCGATCTCTACGGCAAATCCATTGATCTGCACTTCGTGCAGCGGCTGCGCGGCGAAAAAAAATTCTCCGGCATAGAACAACTCAAAGCCCGCATCGCCGAGGACGCCAGCCTCGCCAAACGCATCCTGGCCACGCCCGAAGCCGGACTGTAACCGGCTTATTTTTCAGCAGGCTACTGCCCGACGACAAAGGGATCCAGGCTTTTCAGGATGGCCGCTGTTTTTTCCTCCATGAGCGTCTTGTCGCCACGGGATTCCACATTAAGACGCAACAATGGCTCGGTGTTGGAGGCGCGCAGATTGAAGCGCCAGTCGGCAAAGCTTACGGAGAGGCCGTCCACCCGGCTTTCCGTTCCACCCTTGCCAAAGGCTTCCTTTACGGCAGCCACGGCGGCCGCGCTATCGGAGACTTTACGGTTTATTTCTCCACTGCACGGGAACCTCTCCATGCGTTCCTTCACCAGTTCGGCCAGGGATTTGCCGCTCTTGCCGATGAGCTCCGCGACCAGAAGCCAAGGGATCATGCCGCTGTCGCAATACGCGAAATTTTTGAAGTAATGGTGGGCGCTCATTTCGCCGCCATATACGGCGTCTTCGGCGCGCATGCGTTCCTTGATGAAGGCGTGCCCGGTTTTGGATTCTATGGGGATGCCCCCGGCGGCGCGGGCCAGTTCCACAGTATTCCATATCAGGCGGGGATCATGAATGATTTTCGCGCCGTTATTTTTTCGCAGGATGCTCTGGGCCAAAAGCCCCACAATATAATATCCCTCGATAAAAGAGCCACTTGCATCATAGAAAAAGCAGCGGTCAAAGTCGCCGTCCCAGGCAATGCCCATATCCGCCTTGGAATCTTTTACCGCCGCCATGGTCAGGGAACGATTTTCCGGCAGGAGAGGATTGGGAATACCGGTGGGGAAGGTTCCATCCGGAACCTCGCGGATAAAACTGAATCTGAACGGCAGGTGGTTTGCCAGTTCTTGCAGCACGGGTCCGGCGCAGCCATGCCCCGGATCGGCCAGAATATACAGAGGCGAAAGTGATGCGACGTCAACATATCCCAGCAGATGCCGGATATATTCTCCGCGAAAACTCGCAAAAGCGAGCGTCCCCATGTGCCTTGACCGGGGCAGGTTGCCGGAGGCTATGCGGCCGCGCACGGCAAAAAGCCCGCTGTCGCCGCTGACCGGGGCGGCGTTCTTGCGCACGAATTTCATCCCATTGTAATCCATGGGATTATGGCTGGCCGTGACGATGACGCCGCCGTCAAAGCCTTGGGAAAAGGTGGCGTGATAAATCTCTTCCGTGCCGCAAACCCCGATGTCTGTGACATCAGATCCCGCCTCGCGCAGTCCCTGCGTCAGGGCCTCACAGAGGGCGACGCCGGACAGGCGGATGTCCCGGCCAACGACCATGCGCCGCGCCCCAAGCTCTGCCGCCAGCGCGCGCCCAATATCGGCGGCCAGTTCGGGACTCAGTTCATCGGGAACGCGCCCCCTGATATCATAGGCCTTGAAGCAGCGAAGATTGTGACTCGTCATGGGATGTCCCTGTGCAGTACTTACTCTTGAATATCGAAAATTTGATTCAGGGTCTTCGTTGTTTTATCGTAACCCAAACACCTATCCGCATACGCCGCCACGTCACTCGCACAGCGCAGACGAAATTGTTCGTCCGCGCACAGGGTATTGATGTATGCGGCAAATTCTCTCGGATCATCGGTCACACGACACCCGTTGCATGTTTTATCCGGAAGCCCGTCAATGCCACGTAAGGTGCATACGACGGGAACACCAAACTTCATGGCTTCGACAACTTTTATCTTCATCCCAGTCCCATTAAGCAGCGGGCATATGGATACTTTGGCCTGCCTATAGAGATCTTCAACATTTTCGACAAATCCCAATTTCTTCACATTGGGGTATCCATCCGGAATATACTCGCGGACGCTTCCCCCAACATGTATGGTTATATGTGCGTCAATATGCGGATAAACATTACTGAAAAACCAATTCATCCCATCAATATTATATGGATTATCATGCCCAAGAAATAATACGTCAAGAGTACGCGCAGCTGTAGAATCCTGCCTGCGGGACTTCATGATATGTGGGATAAAATAACATTTGACTGAGGATGGCAAAATTTTTTCAAAAAAGTTTTTTTCATCGAAGGAAATAAAAGCTATTTTATCAAAATACTTACATGTCCGAATTTCACTCTCTATTGATGATCCTATATTCTTGTTTGAACCATCAAGGTAGTGCGTTACTGAAAGAAAATCCTCCATGAAATATATTTTCTTTGCTTTTATCTTTCTCTCATTCAACAAATTCCCTGTGTAGATATAAAACATCACAATATAATCATACGCATTTTTCAGAATACCCCCAAACATTGTTTTCATCCCAGGATCAACCCAATCCTGGGGATCCGCAGTACAAGCGCATCCAAAGTTAGCAGTAATTTTTTTTAGAACATTGATATATTTTTTTGACCTGAGATACTTCTGAGTCTTCTTAAAGTCATAGAGATAAAAATGAGTTACAAGCTGATCTCCGTCTTCACCAACATTTTCTGGAAAACTTGGGCTGCAAAAATTTTTCAGAGCGAACAAATCAATTTGAAAACCTTTTTCTTTCAAATAGGCGGCAATGTTATATACTCTGACATTCGTCCCCATATTTTGCATTAAAAAATTATGCGGATAAATGAAAAGTGCTTTCTTCATGATACGTAACGCTCTAGAGTATTTTTAACCATGAACTCGTCATATTATATTCTTGTTATATCCGTATCGAAGTACGGAGAGAAATCAGTCAGGTAGGTGAGTCCACGCGGTCTTTCCCCAATTTTACGAGCGGGCGTTCCTGCCACAATGGCATATGGCGGAATATCCTTAGTCACTACACTTCCAGCTCCGACAACAGCTCCCTCACCAATGGTCACTCCAGACAGAATAAGAGCCCGCGCGCCAATCCAGGCGTGGTCCTCAATACATACCTTCCCGGCTACGCAATGAAAATCCGTGCTTTTGGCATCATGCTGCAATGTGATGATGCAGCATTGAAAAGAAACATTCACATTGTTGCCGATAGCAATGCCTGTTCTGCCGTCTAAATAGCAACCTCTGTTAATAACAGTATTGTCACCTACTTCTATTGAGCACCCGGTATAATGCCCAGTAATAAACTGATGCATGGCAATATGCGTTGATTTTCCAATTTTTATCCGCAAAATACAGCGATAATATGAATTACGTAACAAATTACATGGCGTATGCGCAACGATATTATTTCCTATATAAAATAGGATTGCTTTATGAAATACATATATCTGCATGAGCGCTTTTCGTATATATCTAGTCATATCTCTTTAGCCCATTCTGAAAAGAACATCCAGAAATTGTCGCGTCAGCGGTCCTGTGTTTTCAGGATCGATCATAACTCGTAGAGTCATCTACTCCCCTCACCATGGCCCATTTGCGCTAATTCTGCATAAATGGAGCGTTTCAAGGCAACCGCCTTTTCGTGATCGTGAAATTCTTCAATATAGCGCAGGGCGCCGTCGCTTAATTTCTCGCGCAGAGTGCCGTCGCGCGCCAGGGTGAGCAAAGCCTCTCCAAACTCCTCCGCACCATCGGCAATCCAGATGGATTCCCCGTGTACAGCCTCCAACCCCTCACATCCTTTGGAGGTGGAGAGTACCGGCAACCCTCTGCTCATGGCCTCAATAATCTTCACGCGAACGCCGCCGCCGGAGAGCAGCGGCACGATCATAAAATCCGTCTGAGCCAAGAGCGGGGCCAGATCTTTCACGAATCCATGGACATATATGTTCTTTCCATCATGAGCGGCCTGAATAGCCGGTGTGGGATTTCCACCGACAATGTGCAGGACCGACGCATCACTCCACAGCGCGTCACGAATGTGCGGCAAGACATCCTGAATAAACCACTCCATGCCTTCCGCATTGGGCCACCACCAGAAACCGCCCATCCAAAGGATGCGGCATATTCCATCCGGAGCATTGCGTACGTGCGGCACGGCGGGAAAAGTCAGAGGCAGATGGACCTTGGACTCGGTTGTGGTGACTTTTGCCATGTCCGCCGGTGAGATAAACGTCATGGTTTCTATGCCCCAGACATTCTCCCGCTCCACCCGGCGGGCATTGCGTCTGCTGAAGAAAGCCACCACCTTTTTCAGGACGGGATCCGAGTCCGAAAGTCCAAAAGGGAATAGTTCCGACTCGATATTATGGCCGACCAGCACAGCGGGAAGGTTCGGAAAAATCCGTTTCATAAAAGCTAAATGCGCGGTATGTAATTCCATAAAAGCAATGGAAAAAGTGCTGATGATTTCACGCGCGGCGGAAACGACAGCGCCACTACAACAATTCATATCCAAAAAAGGCATCCCAAGCAGAATCCTTTTACCGTAATATGAAATTTTCCCAAAGACGCTTTCTCCAGGAGATTCTCTTCGCGCAAGAGTGACGCTATAAAAATAGCGATCATACAATTCCGCATTGGTCTCAATCTGAGGCAACATATCTTCATCGCCGACAATTAAGAGATGCAGAGCATACTCCATGGAAAGAGGAAGCAGCGTATTGGCTATGTAGATAGCGCCACCGGAAGCCGCTGGCAGCGGAGGCGTATGCGTTACCACCAGAACGGCTGGTTTGGAAGTTGCCGCGTTGGGGCGTATCCTTTGCCAGATGCCCGGCCGGGAGTGAGCATGCATAAATTTCCAGATAAAAATTAAGAAGTTCGCGTGAAACGGCCCAAGGCGCGCAGAGGAGCGGTAAGACGCCAACTGCGGGATTGCAACAGAGCGTGAATCCGCGCATCGCGCTCAGTAATGGCCTTCTCGCGTTCCCCGGCTTCCACTCGCAAAATATGATTTCTCAGATGCAATTCTTCTGAATCTTGGACTTCAGGCGCAACACGGGGCCCAGGGAGACGGGCGGGCCAATCTTCCCAACAGAAGGCTGGTTTACCGGATATCAAACCACGCGCCAGCGCGAGATATGCTTCGTACGTTGCCGCGTTGTCCATGGCGTCAAGGCAAAGAGCGGGCAAATCCGGTCTTTTCCGTTCCCGGTATGTCTTGAGCATTGCCAGCGACAGATCCGCCACCAAAGCGGCAGGCGTCTGAAAGAGTTCATTCGTAATTTTGGAGGCATGATAATCAAAATGTCCGTCCACCACCGCTATGCCGGGCAGACCGGCAAAATGACGCGCGAAGCCGACGTCGGTGATGATTATGGATAGATTAGCGGCCAACGCCTCCAGAAGGGTCAACTGCCCTCCTTCAATGGCGGCGGCATGCACAAAGGCGTCCGCCATGCCGTAAAGCTCCTCTGGGGAGGCATTATGGCCGGCATAGACCACTTGTCCGGACAAACCGTATTCTTCAATGGAGTTGGTCAGTTCCCGCACTATCTCCGCGGAATACGGATACCCGGCAATAAGCAGGCCGCTGTTGGGACACAATGCCCGCACATGGGCAAAGGCTTTCAGCGCGGCCATGGTTCTTTTCACATTGACGAGCGAACCTACTGATAAAAAAAGATAATCATCTGGAGCAAAACCGTAGGATGCGCGCAACCGTTTCCTGGATGCCTGACTCTTTGGGCCGGAAAAACGGCGTGTCTCAATGCCGTTGGAAATCACCACGCATTTTTCAGCCGCAATGGGGAAATGCGCCAGGGAATATTCCCGCACGGCCTCTGACACGGCGACGAACAGAGAGGTCCATGGGATAGCTTGATTGAAAGCGGCTGTCTGGGCGTCAGAAAACCAAGCATACGCGTTGTGCAGCACCTGAACAAAAGGGATGTCCAATTCCGCATAGATACGCGCGCCCTTTACCGAGTAGTGCGCGAAGACCAATTTGGGGCCGGCATGGCGAATGAGGCGTTCCAAGCCATCTTCGTCATAGGGGAAATGACAGACGTGTACCCCAAAGGAACGCGCTTTTTCAGCGCCTTTGCCGACTTCCCCCAGAACGAGTATCGCCGCTTTATAGCCCCGTTTTGCAAAAAAAGCGGCTTGTTCGGTGACGACATTTTCCATGCCGCCCTCAAGCATGTTGTCCATCTGCATAAGAATATCACAGGCGGGCAGGTCGCTGACAAATTCAGAAAGAGGCGGGCTTTGTCCCTGATCGGTATGAGGCATACGATTTTTCCCCGGCAAAGCACGGCAAGAGTAGAGAGTGTTTACAGCGCGCGTGGCTTTCTGTAAAGTATGACGCGGGTTTTCTTCACGAATAAGGGATCAAGAGTGTTCCATAACTGGCCCAACGATGTCCGTTCCCTGCGGATACCCTGGTACGATTCCTCATACGCCCCTGCGGAAGAGAACTCCGTCGGAGTCTTTCTGCATATCTTTTATCCGGAACTGACAGGGGAATTGCTGCGCGCTGTGGCCAATGTCCCTGTCCCCGTACGCATCTATGTCTCCACGGAAACCAGAGAAAAAGAAACCTGTATCGCGCAAGCGCTCGATACGGCCGGGTTCACGGATCAGTATGAAATTCGGGTACTTCCCAACCGCGGTTGGGATATAGCCCCATTTCTCATCGGCTTTGCCGACCGCATCCGGGAGCATGAAATCATCCTGCGCCTGCACGGCAAGCGTTCAGGACATTTGAGCGAGGAACAAAGCACGCAGTGGCGTACCCTGCTCTACTCATCGCTCGCCGGCAGCCGGGAGCGGGTGCGCTCCATACTCGCGGCCTTTGCCCGTTGCCACAGCTTGGGCATGGTCTGCCCGGAACACTGGCATGTCATACTGCCGTTCATTAACGCCGAAGTTGATTATGAGGACATGAACCGGCTCTTGGCCCCGTTCGGATGCGCCGTATCGTCCACGGATCCCATCGACTTCCCATCGGGATCCATGTTCTGGTGCCGGTCAAAGGCATTGGAACCGCTTCTTTCCCTAAATCTCACATGGGAGGATTTCGACCCCACTGACGGCGAGAAACGCTGGAACACCCTGGCTCATGCCATCGAACGCACATTTTTCTTTATGTGCGGGTTCGCGGGACTGCAATGGAGCCGGATACCGCAGTTGGGCATATCCGCTCCGCCGGCCTCTCATGCCGAACATCCCGGGGTTTCGGTTCTCCTGACCAGCTACAACTATGCCCGTTACATCGGGACGGCCATTACATCCGTCCTCAGCCAGACCTGGAACAATTGGGAACTCATAGTCATCGATGACGGCTCCACGGACGCCTCGGTGAGTCTCATTGAAACTTTTGTCCGGGAAGACCCTCGAATCACTCTCTTGCGTCATCCAGACGGCGGCAATCACGGTCTTGCGGCCAGCCTGCGCCGTGCCTTGGACCACGCAAAGCATGAACTCGTGGCCTTCCTCGAATCCGATGACTATTGGCATGAAAAGTATCTGGAAACCACTATTGACGCCATGCGGCGCCACAATGCGGACGTCACCTACTGCTGCCCGGCCTGCGTGGCGCAGCCTGGCGGTCAGCCCCGTCTTGACGGTTTCAAGCGATATATCTCTTCCTGCGAAGAATCCGTGCCGCTACGAAATAAAGCTGTGCCTCTCCGCAAGATTCTCCGCCAGCGCAATGTTATTCCGACCATGTCCTGTCTTGTGGCAAAACGGTCTCTTTTCGAGGATTGTAACTGGGATTCTCCAGTAGCGCCTTGGCTGGACTGGTGGTTATGGATGCAGATATCCGATGCGCGTTTTTTTCGCATCCCGGAGAAATATGCTTTCTGGCGGGTACATGCCAAAAGCTATCACAGTGAACAGAGGAAGTGGGAGGATATTCTTGCTCTGCAAGAACTGATGCGCGAAACTCATGCGTCACTGCATATAAAATCAGGAACGGAAAACTATTTCGCTCGATTGAAACATGTCTTGTCCCGGAGAGGGTGATGACTCGCAAAATATTTCTTTCCTTAAGCATGTTGCCGCTCCTTTTTGTTCTTCTTTCTGTCTTCAAGATTATCGATGACAGCGGCATTTATCTCTATAGTGGTCTGCAATACGGTGGCGTCAGCAGGTTCTTTCCCGGCCAGCCAAGATTTGACCCAACATTCGGCTATCCGACAATTGACCCATGTTATGGTACTCTTTATGAAGCTCTTGGCCGGCGCGCCGCGCTTGATGTTCTCTCAGGGAAATTGCCATTATGGAATCACTATGAAGGCTTCGGCGCACCATTGCTTGGGGAGATGGCATCCGCAGACCTTTTCCCTCCGACCTGGCTTCTCGCCCTTCCGCATGGAACAGCCATTGAGTTGGGATTGCTGCAGATACTGGCTGGGCTTGGTGCCTATCTCTTCCTTCGCAAATTAGGCCTCTGCTCCAAATCAGCCCTCGCGGGCGCTTTGCTATTCCAATTCAATGGCGTTTTTGTGTGGTTACGCAATGTTATTAACCCAGTCGCCTTCTTGCCGTGGCTTTTCCTATCCATAGAGATCCTCTACGCATCCGCCAACGGCAACGCCCGTATGGCCAAACGCCTGCCTGCCATCGCATTGGGGGGCATAGCGGCCGCTCTGGCAATCTATGCGGGATTCCCGGAAGTAGTGTATCTTTATTCCCTGTTGCTTCTGATTTGGGCTGTGTTCCGGTTTTTTACGGCCAGCCGTCCGGCACGGCTGAGATTTATTCTCGATCTTGGTCTTGTTTGCCTGTTGGGCCTCTTTTTGAGCCTTCCTGTACTCCTGGCCTTTGCCGCCTTCTTGCCTGAGTCCGCACTTGGAGGCCATGCCCATAATGGTTTCTCTGGCGTGTATTTACAGCCCTCCGCGCTTCTGCACACATTGCTCCCGTATGTGTATGGTCCCATTTTTGGCGCGAAGAATCCGGTAATTTATGGAGCTTGGTATGGGATAGGAGGGTACACCGGACTTGTCCCGTGCGTCTTGGCGTTATCCGCTCTTTTTTTCCCCAAGCGGCGCGGCATTAAAATACTCGCGGTATCCTGGATTGTAATCGCTGTCGGAGTGACTTTTGGCGTTCCTGGAATCTATCAAGTATTCCAGGCGCTTCCTCTTATTAAAATTACGGCCGCACACCGTTATATCAATACCAGTTGGATATTCTGCTTTGTCATTTTGGCAGGGTTGGCGCTCGATGATATTCGTCAGGCCAAAATTGCCGCCGTTCGCCGGGCGTTAAGCGGATCTGTCGCTCTTGTTGTAATCCTTCTGGCTGCGGCAGCCGCGCTGGCCTGGCCAGTTTTGGCGCAACTGCGGGCAGAAGAACATCCAGGCATTATGCGCGCAGCCATTTTGAGCGCGGGAGTGGCTCTGGCGATCTTGCTGGGAACCGCTTTCCTCGCCACGCGAGCGAAAGCGTCCCGGATAGCGGGGATGTTGGGAATTCTCCTTGTTGTCGAAGCCCTGGTCAATTTTGCCGTTCCTTTTTTGTATTTTCCCAGTCATTCCAAGCTTGATGAAGGAACCATCGCCTTTCTCAAAAAAAATTTAGAATTCCAACGTGTTATAGGTAGCGAAACTGCCCAGATACTACCAAATTATGGAGCATATTTTGGCTTCTCGCTCTTAAATTGGGAAGATCTTCCTGTTCCCAAACTTTCATTAGACTATGTTCGCAACCAGCTTGACCCTTTTATTCCCTCTGGACTTATGTATCGCGCGGGTAGCGATGGCCTGACAGTGGAACAACGTGCCCAACGTAAAAACCTGTTTCACCAACGGTTGGATCGTTACGCGCAAGCCGGAGTGAAATACGTTACATCAAGAACGCAGCCGGCGACTTTACCATTTATGCCGGAACTACAAGATGATTTGACGCCTCTGGCTTTAGGACAATCTCAGCATCTTGAAATGGTTGCTCCATTCACGCAGGACGAAAAGACATCCCTGACAGGGCTTTCCGTGTTAATCGGCACCTACGGCGGCACCTCGGACGGTACACTGGCCGCAACGATCTGTAATGCTGATGAATGTGCGCAAGGCGCTGGTGATCTCGCCACCGCTCGGGATAATGAGCCTCTTGAGATGCATCTGGATAGACCGCTCTCTGTGACGAAGGGTGACACGCTCAGGATCGTTTTTGAAAAAGAGGGAGGGCTCCACCCTGTCGCGCTCTGGATGGCGACTTTGCCCCATCCCTCTGGGGAAATCCACGTCCAGACGGATGCGGAAGGTCTGCGGCCCGGGACAGCGCCATCCATTGAATTTCGTGATGCAATTTCAGATAAAGTTCATCTAGCATATAAAGGTATTAATTTTAATCTCTACGAACTGCCTGACGTGAGCCCCTATTTTGAAGCCGAGGGATGTACTCTCACCGCCACGAGCCGTGATGAGGTCCGAGCCTCTTGTGCAGATCCTTCCCGCTTGGCTCGCTTGGAGTTGGCGATGCCCGGCTGGAGAGCCTACGTTAATGATACTGAAGTCAAAATCGAGAGGGTCAAAGAAATATTTCAGCAAGTTGCCTTGCCGAAAGGCGACTCGACGGTTCGTTTCGTCTTCATGCCGACCGGCATGAGGTTGGCAACTCTAGTGGCCTTAGGTACGTTGTTGGCCGTTTTGTCCGTCCTGGGATATGCTCTTGTGGAGCGATTCCGCGCCCCACGTCACTGACCCACGGCTATAATCAATCAGAGGGTTCGCCATTTCGGCTCACAATGGCCGCATCAAACCTTCAAACGCCGCAGTTGACCGCCAATACTTAGAGGCATCTGGCGTGACTGATCATCCAAGTCAAACATGGTTGCTTCGAGCAACCGCGTCCTGGCCTGGGAAAATTCCTCTTCGGTCATCCGTGATGCCGCCGCCCTGCCCCCGCGCCTTAGCCAAACAAAAAATTCAGTGATTTCCGCCGCGCTACTCCGCTCTATCCGCCAGTCGGTCAGGCCCAGCCGAGCAAGTTCCAACACGATCAGCGCAAACGATGATGGAACGAAAACCCAGGCGTGGGCGTCGATGTACTCGTTGGAATCCGCCCTTCTGTTGAGTTCCTCCGCGTCTTTGAATGTGTGACAAAGCCTGAGCGCGCCTTGATTGTCCCGCGCCCACCCGGAGGCCTTGTCCTTTGCGGCCACATACGAGAAGTAATCCCACAGCGTCTTCCTTGAGTGGCGAACGCGCTGTTGATGATGCGCCTCCATAACATCGCCGATCGTTGATACAGGTCTATAGTAATCGAAACAGACGCGCTTATCCGGGATGGCAAGCACGACACAACCATCCGCCTTCGTCAGCGTTTCCGCAGCCTGAAGAAATGCCACGAGGTCTGGAAAGTGCTCTATGACGTGACTGGCAATCAGCACATCAAAAGTGCCTTGATGCTCAAGAGGCACAGCGTCGCTTAGACTCCCTGTCGTCCACACGAAATCGACAGGTTCGATCAGGTTTGGATCAACAGAATTGTCCACCTTATACTTCGCACGCAATTCCTCTTGCGACGCGTGATCGATAGAATAAGCCAACCACCCTTCCCGTTTCGGCGCGATCGGATTATTTAACGGTCCAATCTCTATGATTTTCTGAGACTTGAGCAGCCCCTTCCGCAGCATCTCCATACGATCGTATGTGAAATCCTCTTTCCACGGCTTAACCCGACGGGAGGGAAATGCCATATCAAAGCAGTGGCCGATTTCGAGTGAAAAATTATCATTGTAGAATGGATCATGCGGCAGTTGAGGACCCCACTTTCTCAACATGAAATCCACTTCACTCTTGAAGCGAGCCGCCTTCTCAGGAGTTGCGTCGGGACCGCGACTGGCCGACTCATGGTGAAAAAGCTCAGCATACGGCGTCCAGACGTTACGATAGCCTTTCTGCCTGATCTTGAGACAGAGATCGACGTCATTGAACGCCACAGCGAGATTCTCTTCATCGAGACCACCTACTTCCTCGTAGATCGCCTTTTTTACAACCAAGCAAGCGCCGGTGACGCCTGATACGGATGAGGCGAGCAAACTCCGTCCGAAATAGCCGGGAGCATGTCGAGGAAGAAGGTGGCTAAAATGGTTTGCCACACCCCCCGATCCGAGAACGACGCCGCCATGCTGAACCGTATTATTCGGGTAAAGCAGCTTGGCTCCGACCGCTCCCACTCCCGGCAGCATCGCCAGCGATACCATTTCGGAAAGCCAGTTTACATCAATTACTTCAATGTCGTTGTTGATCAAGCCTACAATCGATCCTCGGCTTCGAGCCACAGCCATGTTGTTGATGGCAGAGTAATTGAATGGACCGGCATAAGGGAGAACACTCACGCGTGGGTCGGTTTTCAAGTGTTCGAAGAGCCTATGCGTCTCGGCGGATCTGCTTTCATGATCCACAATCAAAAGCTCGATATTAGGATAATTGGTGCCCTGGAGGAGTCCCTTCGCACATTGTTCAAGCAGGTCCGCCTTGTCGCGCGTCGGAACGATCAGCGACACCAAAGGCGCCGGCAAAGGTATTGGACGAATAACGCGGGTCCACGCAGGCAATCCGGGGTGGGGATGGGCCGTGCCTGCCTCATTGCACCTCTGCAAATGGTCGGCGACGGCGCGTCGTGCGGCATCCGCGCAAACCTCCAGCTTCCGTTCCGAAAAGGACGGTGCGCCAAATTCGCGGCGCCAATGGTAGAGGATAGCGGGAATATGATGAATCCGCTCTGCGGATGTTGTATCAGCACACCGCAATGTGAGGTCATAATCTTGACTGCCTTCAAATCCCACCCTGAATCCACCCACGCGCTCAACCAATTCCCGCCGATAAACGCCAAGGTGGCTGACCATGTTGTGGCCGAGCAGAAGCTCGATATTCCAGTCCGTCTTGAAATACGCGTTTTGACGGCGTCCATGCTCGTCGATCTGGTCTTCATCACTGTAGATGATGTCGAGATCCGGATTTTTGTTCAGCGCGGCCACAACCTCATAGAGCGCATGGGGAGGCAAAATATCATCATGATCCAAGAGCGCGATGAACTCCCCCGACGCAAGCGAGAGGGCCGAATTTGATGCAGCCGAGATGTTTCCGTTCGTTTCACGTCGCATCCAGCGGATTCGATTGTCCTCATCCGCCGCCGTTCGAAGGATTTCTGTCACGTGCGGACTGGGCGAGGCATCGTCGGCGATACACAATTGCCAATTTGGATAAAGCTGGCTCCTGACACTCTCGATCGTCGCCCTGAGCGCCCAGGCCGGTGTCTCATAGGCCGGCATGACCACTGAGATGAGCGGCATAAATGTGAATGTCTGGATGTGGCGGCCAATCGCAAGACGATCCTCCCCTGATAATGTATCGCACTCTTTGACCCAACGTTCATACTCCAATGCAGAAGGAACAATATCCGGTGCTGGAGGAAGAGCAACAGACATTCGTACGGCAACTCCTCTCCCAAAAATCTTTGAAAAGAGTTTGCGTACAAGAGCAGGGAAGCCATGAACTTTTCTATAATGCACAGCCTCTCGCGCCAGGCTACGCCCCTGACGCAATCTGTCCGCGATAACACGCAGCGGATATGTCACGCGCCACGCACGGGAACCATACACGCCCACCAACTCTCTCTGCGTCTGTGCCAGTGTCCCTTGCGCCTGCGCGAGGTTTCCTTGTGTCTGCGCGAGGTTTCCTTGTGTCTGCGTCAGCGCTCCTTGCGTCTGTGCAAACGCCTCTTGCGTCTGTGCCAGCGCCTCTTGCGTCTGTGCCAGCGCTTCTTGCGTTTGCTTCAGCAAACCTTGTGTCTGCTCTAAAGCGGATTTTTTTTCGGCGACTACTCCGGAAACACTTTCCAGCGCCTTCCTTACATTGTCCGGTGCATTGCGATCCAAATGAATCAGCTGCAAAATTTCCTCGACCATACCAGAGGTAATATATCGCCGAACACGATGATCAAACTCCGTATCGATTGTATTTTTGCGAAACGACGCGGCATAACTGCCGATTATCTTTTCAACTTCCAGAAACCAATTGAATGTTTGAACTCCCAGCAGTTTGTAAAATGCCTCCTCATCTCTGTATCTAATATCCCACAGGCTTTCTTGGTGTCTTCTATATGAAGACATAACTTCATCAATATAACCTATAAGCCCCAATTTTGCATGAAGAATATGCAAAAAATAGTCACCTGGAAGAATATTTTTAGGGAATACGGATGTAATTTTTTTGCCCTTGTATCCCCAGCGGTACATGCAAGAATTGGTTTGGATAAAATTGTATTTCAATAAATCTTCAAGAGTTAATATGTTTTTTCCTCCCAGCATCTCTTTCGAGGGAAAGAGGTGTTCCGGTCGCGATCCATCTTCATAGACAACCCGTACGGGGTGAAAGCATAAGGCGCAGTCCAGATGCTGATCCAGATAGTCGGCCTGTTTCTGCAGCTTATGAGGATCGGTAAAAAAATCGTCGCCTTCGTTGATGATGACATACTCACCCCGCGCGCGAGACAAGGTGAAATCCGCGAGTATCAATCCGATGCCTTTTGAAAATTGATTTTCGTTTTGGTAAATAGCGGTTATATTGTTATACTTTTCTTCAAATTCGCGTACAATATCCACTGTCCCATCGGTTGAAGCGTCATCATGAATTATCAACTCAAATGGAAAGTCCGTCTCTTGCATCATGATACTTTCAAGCGCTTGACGGATATATTTCCCATGATTATATGTAAGGCAACATACTGAAACTTTTGGAACTATCGTATTTTTCATCAGTATAGCTCTTCGATATTGATGCGCGGTGTGAATTCTTTTTGCTTCTCTATGGCGGTGCCGGCAATCATACAAAAAGCCTTTTTTTCAATTCCCGCGCATGGGCGTGAATGAAGCGGATCAGACCGCAGATGACGGCGATGTCCTCGTCCGTCACGCGCTGGCCGGAGGGAACCTGCATCACCTTTTCGCACAGCGCGTCCGTCACGGGCAAGGCATCCACATATTGCGGAAATTGCGTTTTATAGGGAACACAGCGGTGCATGCCAGGCACAAAATAGCGCCGTACAAGTATATTCTCCGCTTCAAGAATACGCACCAGTTCGTCCCGGCTGAACCCGAATTCCTTTTCCTCAATTTCTAGCACCACATACTGATAGTTATGGCGCTCCCCAGGGGTAGGCAACAAAAAACGGACGCCGGGCACATCCCGCAAGCCTTCATGGTATAGGCGCATGCGTTTTTCATTGGCAGCGCAGTTGCGGGGAAAATCTTCAAGGCTGAGCAGACCGAAGGCGGCCTGCATCTCCGAGAAGCGCCCATTGGAGTTGACGGGCACCGGCACGTTTGCGTGTCTGCCAGAGATGGAACGCAAGTTGCGCAACCGTTCGGCAATCTCGCCGTCATTTGTGGCAACGCATCCGCCTTCGGTGCTGCTCAGCACTTTCGTGGCATGAAAGGAAAAAACAGCGCACACGCCGAACTCTGCGGCATTTTTTCCGCCGTACGTGCAGCCGACCGCATGGGCGGCATCGAAAAACAAAGATAATCCGCGTTCATGGGCCAATGTTTCTAATCCCTGGAGGTCACATGGATTACCCCACAGGTGTACGCCGAGAATGACCTTCACCCCGGGCGTATCCAACCAAGGGGCCACTGTTTGCGCGGTGATGTTGTGCGTATGCGGGTCCACATCGCAAAACACCGGCTCAAGGCCTGCCCAGGTCAAGGCCTGCACTGTGGCGGCAAACGTAAAGGCGGGCACAACCACCTTGTCTCCTGGCGCGAGATCCAGAGCTTTCAAGGCCAGGCACAGGCCGATAGTGGCATTGGTGAGGGTGACGGCATGGGGCATATTGAACAGCTGGCACAGTTTATTTTCGAATTCCTGGGCCAGCACGCCGTGGTTACTGTAACACCCACGGTCGAATATGCCGTTCGCCAGCGCCTCAAAGCGTTCCCACTCCGGGATATTGATCTGCCCGACAGGAAGAAAAGAATCACACAGCTTGGAGCCGCCCAGGATGGCGAGGTCACTCAATTGCCTTTTCACGCCATCGCTCCTTGTGACAAACGTTCTCTGAGCGGAGCGCGCAAAACGAGCATGGAACGAAGCACCTGCCCGACAATGGCCGTATCCTCCTCGGAGACGGTAGAACCGAAAGGCAATATGAAGTGGCTGGCAGCGGCCTGATCTGTAACGGGCAGAGGACGTGCGCCTTTTCCAGCCTGCCGGGGAAAGGTGATATGCTGGGGCGGGGAGTGGTAAGGCCGGGCGTGAATATTCTCGACATTCAGCAGATGCAAGGTGTCCTCTCTACTGAAAGGCCACGGCGCATCAAGACGGACCAAAACACTTTTCCAGTTTCTTTTTTCGGACTGGTCATACGGGATGATCGTAAGGCCGGGCAATCCCGAAAGATGCGCCTGATACGCGAGATGGACGCGCTTGTTATCCGCGAATTGCCGTTCAATCCCGGATAGAGAGGCTAACCCCATGGCTGCATGCAGTTCGTTGAGCTTCGCGTTGTGGCCCAGCATGACGATATTGTCATTGCCGGAGAAGCCGAAAGCCCGTGCTATTTTTAAGGTTTTCGCGATATCATCGTGATTGGTGGTTATATACCCCCCTTCGCAACTGTTCAGCACCTCGCTCGGATACATGGAGAACGACTCGCAATCGCCAAAGCCGCCGATCATCACTCCCTTGTGCGCCCCCCCACAAGCTTCGACGGAGTCAAAAAAAAGCGGAAGACCATGCTCGCGAGCCAGATTTTCCATGCCGTCTATATCGCACAAGCGGGTGGTGGGGTGCGGAGCAAGAAGCAGCGCCGTGTTTTCGTCGATGCATGGCCGCGCTGTTTCAGGCGAAATACCGAGCGTATCAGGGTCCACATCGCAAAAACGAGGCAACAGGCCCGCCCAGTCGATGATATCCGCCATCCGGCGATACGTCAGGGAAGGGACGACCACTTCCTTTTTCCCAGGCAATGCCAGAAAGCGCAAGGCAATGTACATGCCCGTAAAACAGTTGCTGAAAGCCACGCAATGCTTGACGCCATGAAACTCGGCCAGTTGGCGTTCCAATTCCGTCACGGCAGGGCCATGGTTCGTTAGGTGGCGTGCCGCAAAACTTGCTTTGGCGTGTTTGAAAAATATGCCCCGGTCTGGAACAGCCAGAGTCATGGTCGTCCGGAATGAGTCAAAAGCCGGCCTCCCGCCAAACAGCGCAAAGTCGTCAACGTGTTGTTTTTCCATATCAGCCAAGCCTGTCCCTCTCTGTTCTTTTTTGACGTACCAGAGTATCCACTTGGCTGTCCCAGCGCAGAAATTTTTCTTTCGCTCCAGGCATGGTCGTTCCTGAAACGGATTTCACCATCATGCCGTCTGCCGTTGACTGCGTGACGTTCGCGCCCATACTGATGACATTTTCCGCGCCAATCGTGATGCAATTGGCAATATTAGCTCCCGCTCCGAGAAAACTCCGCTCTTTTATGCGCGTATAGCCGGCAATAGTAACGCCGGCGGCGATAAAGCAATGTGATTCGATGATTGTGTGATGTCCTGTATAGGTATTAGGGAATATCATGACATTGTCGCCAACCCGGCATCCTGCATGGATGACTACATTTTCCAGAATGAGACAATGCAGGCCAAGGAAGGCTCGTGGAGAAACAGAGGCTCGTGGGGAAATAAACGAAGCCGGGGCATATCCTCGCGTGACCATCTCAGTGAAAAAACGGGAACGCAGAGAATTCAAACCATTGTAGCCTATGCCTACGAAAAAAGAATATTCGGGAGAAGGACAATGTCTTTCGAGTTCTTCATAGGGTAAAACCGGAATACCGCAAAAATAAGGAGATTGCGGCAAGTATGCCTGGTCAACGGAAAAGGCGGCAACCTCAAATTCGGAATCACGCGTGAACGCGTCAGCGATTACTTCGCCTGCACCACCGCAGCCTATGATGATGAGTTTTTTCATTATATTCCTCACCAATTAAATACAAAACAGCAAATATACCCTTGCGGACTCCGGCTATCCATTATTAGTATTATTTCCAACAGCCACATTTTTTTCAATGAAGTCTATTAGATATTCTGTACAATCCGCCGCTGAATATCCTTCGGTACGGATGATACAGTCAGGAGATTGCGGCGCTTCATAGCCGGAGGAAATCCCTGTATAGTTTTGTATCCCACCCTGTCGAGCTTTCTTATAAAAACCTTTGACATCACGGCGTTCGCACTCTTCCACCGAGCAGTCAACATACACTTCGCGGAAAAAATCTGTTCCGATAATGCGCCGCGCGTTCTGACGAAATGCCGTGCAGGGAGAAATGAAAGCGCTCAGGCAGATGATGCCGCTCCTGACAAATATGTTCAGCAGCTCCGCGATCCTGCGGTTGTTTTCACACCTTTCCTCCATGGAAAAACCGAGGTCGCTGCAAAGCCCGGAACGGATGATATCGCCATCCAGCACAATAACGTGGTAATTTTTTTGAAAAAGCACAGCTTCAGCCGCATGTGCGATCGTGGATTTTCCGGCACCGGAAAGGCCGGTAAGCCAGAACGCCATGCCTCTGTGGCTTTGCTGTGCCTCACGCATTTCCTGGCTGACTAGGCTGCGTGGAGCAATGAGATGGGTGGGGCTTTTCTGCATCTGTTTATGACTGGGCAGCCGAATTTCTTATCCATCCACTCATGCGCGCGTAAGAGGCCGAATCTGTGGGCAGTGACGGCAACAGATCAGGCTTCGAACTGTCAGGCATTGCCTTGTCCAGAGCCTCCTGGAGAGCGGACGGCAATTGATCAAAAATGACGCGCTGTTTCTCAAGCGGCAGTTCAGTATAGGGAGCATCCTCCTGCTTTTCAAGGTAGCTCTGGCAATACTCGAACCAGCCGGGAATATGCAGGAATTCTTTTCCTACATATCGTAATTCATCCTCTCTCGAATGGAGATAAGTGCGGTGATTCTCCCGGGGGATGATCAAGAAAGAATGTCTGTCGCCGCTTTTTCCGGACAACTCAATCAGTTTTTCACACAAGGTGCGCCGAATATCCATCAGGAGTGGCAAAAACAGGGCTTGCTGCAGAAAGAGCAGATAGTCATAGCCTAGGCGTTCGTTTTGGCGCTGCGGGATGCTGCTGCCGTCAAGATCGGAAAGCCCTATGGCATTGACAAATGCCTGCAACAGGCCGTCTTTTGCGCTCAAATCGTCATACGGCAGAACAGTAACAGCGTCCTTGCCGAAAATGGATGCATAGTGATCTAAAATTGCACCTTCGCTAGCCCCGAGGTAATCCTGCGGAGCCGGACATTCCCCCTGGCCGTCCAGAGAGAGCGCCTTAACGACTTGCTGGTAGCCAGCCTCACGCATGGCGACCGGGTTTCTCAGCACAGCGATGATTGTCGTTGTAAAGGTGTCTCTAACCCATTTTAACAAGTCATCATTATTGATGTATTGTGGAAAAGTCTCACTGCTCGCCACACCAGAAGCAAAAGGAGAAACAAGAAACCGTTCCAAATCTTGCCGCAAAAAGCCTTGCAGAACGGAAGAAAGTTCTTCATGAGTACGGATATCATGCCAAGAAAATCGATGCAGATCTCCAGTCCATTGTATTCCGCGCTTCGCCAACCATTTATTATTTTTGCACAGAAAATCTTGAATGGAAGTCGTGCCTGTTTTAGGGAATCCTATATGCATATAAAATGCCTTCTTGGCCTTCCCTACTTTTTTTTGCAAAAAATGAAACATGGCTATGACTTATGGCTTGCTTAGTTGGACAACCGAATTTTTTACCCATGCGGTCATAAGCGCATAAGAAGCCGAATCTGTGGGCAACGGCGGTAGCAACTTGGGTTTCAAACTATCGGGCATGGCCTTGTCCAGGGCTTCCTGAAGGACGGATGGCAGCTGATCAAAAATAACGCGTTGTTTCTCAAGCGGCAGTTCGGTATAGGGAGCATCCTTTTGCTTTTCAAGATAGCTCTGGCAATACTCAAACCAGTCGGGGATGTGCAGGAATTCTTTTCCTACATATCGCAGTTCATGCTCCCTCAAACGAAGGCGGGTGAGGTGATTCTCCCGAGGGATGATCAAGAAAGAACGCTTCTCGCCGCTTTTTCCGGACAGATCAATCAAGTTTTCACACAAGGCGCGGCGAATATCCATCGGGAGAGGCAAGAACAGGGATTGCTGTAAAAAAAGAAAATAATCGTAGCCCAGACCTTCGTTTTGACGTTTCGGGAGGCTGCTTCCGCTAAGATCAGGCAATCCTATTGCATGAACGAATGTCTGCAATAGGCCATCTTTTTCGTTCAGAAAATCATAAGGCAGAACGGCAACGGCGTCCTCACCAAAAATGGATGCATAACCATCCAGGAAATTACCTTCACAATACCCTTGGTAATCTTGTGGAGCAGGACATCCCCATACACCGCCCAAAGAGAGCCCCTTAACGGCTTGCTGGTAACCTGCCTCATCCATGGCAACCTGATTCCTTACCACCGCGACGACGGTTGTCGCGAAATTATCTCGAACCCACTTTAGTTGTTTGTCATTATTTATAAATTGAGGAAAAAACTCACTGCTGACCACACCTGAACTCAAAGGAGAAGTAAGAAACTGTTCCAGAGTGTATTGCAAAGAATTTTGAAGGGCAAACGAAAGCTTTTCAAGAGTGCTTATATCGTTGTCGTGGAGTTGATGTAGATCTCCAACCCAGTGCATTCCGCGTTCCGCCATCCATTTGCTGTTTTCACTTAAAAAAGTCTGAATGGAGGTAGTGCCTGTTTTAGAAAAGCCTATATGCATATAAAATGTTTTTTTGGCACCTCCTGCCTTTTTATGCAAAAAATGAAACATACTTTTGATGTCCCCACCCGTAGCCTTGGTTATATCTTTTTTTCCAGCACATACAAAACAGCCGTGCCCGGCAAACCCAATCGCTGAAAGCACTCCTCCCCGAACCAATCTTCGCCAAGTTGCAGCAAGGAAAAACCAGCCTTGCCGATCCGCTCGACAAAATCTTTTTTGGCGTACATGCGGATATGATCATCCTGCCCGAACCTGCGCCAGCGCTCTTCAACCGTAGCTTGTGGATCTTCGTCGCTTTTTTCCAGACTGAGGCTTAACGGCACAAGTAACAGCCCAAAACCTCCCGGCTTGAGAATACGGTAGAGCTCCCGCAAGGCGGCGAGGTCATCCGGAATATGTTCCAACATGTGCAGGCTGATCCACGCATCCACGCTTTCAGACTCTATTTCAGGCATGTTTGTCAGATCAAGCGTATGATCCACATCCGGACGCAGCAAATCCGCTGTCTCATGCCGGAAGGAAAAATTTCGCTGCAAAAAATTGCTAAAGGCGGGGTTGGGGCTGAACTCAAGAAAACGGAATCCGGTATCGGCAAAGCCCGCACCCAGACGCCGAAGCAAATACTCGGCGCTCATGCGCTCCCGATCCATGCCGCCGCAAACCGGGCAGGAAAGTCTGCTCATATCGCCAAATTCCATCCGCAAGGCCTGGACGTCAAAACCATACCGGGTGATATTATCCTGCAGATCTTTCCACACAGGAAGATAGCCTGGATGGGACTGGCCACAGAGGGGACATGTAAATTCTTCCCGTTTGCCAATGTAATGTACCGCCAGCGTGTTCGGCACGTACGCGGCGGTCCATATTTTTATGGGCCGACGCGCCAGCACATGAAAAATGACGGCATGTGCCGCCATATCGTTAAAACGGTACACTCCATCCGCAACCGGGATGCTTGCCACAGCACCAACACTGTACGCTCCTTCGCGAAGCGGCACCTGTGTGGTGAAGTCAACAACCAAGCGGTCGCCAGCATTGCCATGTAGAGAAGAATACCCTTCCGTTACCGTGTAGCTTTCGATGATTCCTTCGTTAAGTCTGTTACGAATATTATATCCCACATGTGTATTGCATGTTGTATGGAATGTAAGGTGCAGCCGCACGGTCACTTTTTGATTGAATTCAGCCTGTGTTACGGGATCTCCTTGCTCATTCAGCACTTCGACGCAGGTAAACCGGACGTCTCCTGTCCCCTGCCGTATCACTCTGCGTTCAAAATCCGGATCAATCTTATACTCCACAGAAGCATCCAAGCCTAAGGCCAACGCTGCCGGGATTACGTCCTCCACGTCCAGGGGCACGGCGCCAGCAAGCTGTCTGGTAGTCTGATTACGCTGATCCCGCAGGTACATCTCGCCTATTTCGGCGGCAGGACCTATGGCCAGCACATTCCCTTGGGCAAGATAGATAGCGCGTTGGCAGAAGGATTTTACAGAGTCCATGGCATGGCTGACAAACAACACTGTGGCGCCATTTTGCATCAGCGACTGCATTTTCGACATGCACTTGAATTGAAACGCCATGTCTCCGACTGCCAGCGCCTCGTCAACGATGAGGATATCCGGATCGCCCTGGATGGCGGCGGCAAAAGCCAGGCGGACGTACATGCCGCTTGAGTAGAGCTTGACCGGCTGATCGATGAAATCGCCGATGTCGGCAAATTCGAGTACAGCGGGCAGATAGGCGTCAATTTCCTTTTTCTCCATTCCCTGCAGAGTGCCCTGGAAATACACATTCTCCCTGCCTGTGCGCTCGGGGTGAAATCCCGCGCCGAGTTCCAGCAGGGCTGAGACGCGCCCCAGAACCTCCACCCGCCCCGCGCTGGGACTCAACACGCCGGTGAGAACCTTGAGCAAGGTGGATTTGCCTGAACCGTTGACGCCTATGATGCCGACACTTTCGCCCTTTTCAACAGTAAAAGAGACATCCCGCAGGGCGTAAAAATCCGTATGGCGTTTACGCCGGAAGGGATCCAGAGCCTCGACGAGCCTGTCTCGTTTATCCGCATACAGCGGATACACTTTGGAAAGGTGTTCAACAGCGATGATGGGTTGCAGACTCATAAATCTATCGGTTGTGGACCTTTTTTACCCGACGTACGCTAAATCTGTGACACGCGGTTCAGATGACGTCGGCGAAATGCGGACGCAGCTTCTTGAAGGTCACGGCTCCAGCGCACAAAACAAAGGCAAGCCAGCCGAAAAAAAAGAGATGATCCGACAGGGGACGCTGCCAAAACCAGAGCGGTTCCACAAAGGTAGTTCTGTATCCTCGTACAATATAGTACGCCGGGTTGACGGCAAAGAGCCATCGATATTTCGGGGGCAGCATCGTGGAATGCCAGATAAGGGGCGTAGCCCAGAAACCAAGATTCAGGAGGACTCCCAAAAAATTCGAGATGTCTGGAATGAAAATCGTGATGGAGGACGTGGCCCATGCAAGTCCCAACAGAAATAAAAACATCATGGGGAAATAATAGAACCACTGCAGCCAATACAGGGAAGGGAAAATGCCGAGGTACAAGAAAATGCCCACAAGAAAGCACAACAGGGCAAAATGTATGACGGCCAGGGCGCAGAGCCGGATACCAGGCAGATAGCCTATGTGAAAGCTCGCCTTACGCACCAGAAAACTGTAAGAAATAATCGCGGATGTTCCTGACAGCACTCCATCGGAAAAATAGTACCAAGGCACCAGACCGCAAGCCAGCCACGCGACATACGGGAGACCGCTCGGATTGACGGCGGAAGCTTTGAATCCGAACTGGAACACGAGAGCCATGACAGCCAGAGAGACCACCGGCCCGATGACGGCCCAGGCAAAGCCCAGGTAGGATGCCAGGTAGTTCTGCGAGAAATCCCCCTTGACCAGCATCAGAAGGTTCCGTTTTTGTTGCCATAAGTGGCCAACGACTGGTAAGCTCATGGACTCTCGTTACTCTTTGTACTGTGAAGGCTGTTATTAGAGATATAAAAATTATAACTGCTAATTTTGACGACAATCTCGATGAGTGTCAACGAGAAAACACCACTGACACCGCAAAAATCAGCGCGCTGTACCTGCGAAAAAATCATGCAGTGTCTTAACCAGCCGCCAAACAGGCATCCAAAGGCGTTCCGTTTTTCTCACGAAGGCCCAATTTCTGATCCGTTGCAGCCGGGACAACGGTGATGCGGTTCCCTCCATTGGGAACGCCCCCCCCCTCCGATACCCTGCCGCGGAAGGCATCAGAATAAATTCCTCCAGGCGGTCGTGGGTGGCAAGCCAGCGGTCGTGGCCAACGGCCACGGATTGCCGCGCGGCGAAGCCCATCTGCGCGAAGCGGGAGAAATCAAGCGGTCCGGGGTGATCCGCATCGTACAAGAGGCCATTCACGCCATGGAGAATATACTCGTTCATGGTGGCGTTATCCGGCGCGACAACGCACTGCCCACGAGCCATGGCCTCCAGAAAAGACAAGCCTATGCCTTCCTCACGGCGGGGGGCGAAAAAGATATTGGAGCGCTCAAGAACGCTCAGAAAATCTCGTTTCTCGGCGAACCATGTTGATGTGCTGATAGTGTACTTTTTTCGATCCGCTTCGGTCGGCAGCGTAGGCTTTGGACTGTCCGGGTCAGGCGCGATATGCAAATGAACGGCGTCAAAATGCGTATCGTGCAGCAATGCCCGCACCATGGGCCAGGATACCAGCTTTTCGTGCCGGATCCAAAAAAAGGCACGAGCGGACGCGGGCGGTACGCCGCCTGCGGACGGTATGCCGTCTCCGGGCGGCGGGTAATAGCGGGTAAAAAAACTGCGCAGGCCGAAGCTTGTGGCTATGCCATGCAACACCGAGGAAAAGCTGAGTATTTTACATCCCTGAAAAAATTCCCAATACCGGCCCAGATGCTGTCTGGGACCGAAGTGGATACCGAACGTATCCAGCATCGGAACATGGGTGACGTTGGGATGGAGTTTGCGAAAATACGGTTCCGGGCTCGCGCATCGGCATTGAAACATGATGATCGCATCGTAATCGGCCACCTGGCTGAACGGAACCATTTTCCCGCCTTGCCATGCTTCATCCCAGAAAAAATCCACTGTATGCCCGCGCTGGCGCAGGATATCGGCGAGGAACCTGGAGGACAGCGTCTTCCGGTGATAGGAATGGTCCACATAAGCGACCCGGACCATGAACGATTACCCCTTGATGTCCCTGTGCGCAGTCTCCACAAACCAGCGGTACGTCTTTTCCACCCCGTCGCGCAGGTCCGTTTTCGCCTTCCAGCCCAGGGACGCAAGTTTGCTGACATCCAGAAGCTTTTGCGGCGTACCGTCAGGCCGGGAGGGGTCTGTCGCGATAGGGCCCTGATACCCCACCACGTCCGCCACCAGGCGGGCCACTTCCATAATCGTCAGATCCGCGCCGCAGCCCACATTGATATGCTCCATGCCGGAATAGCGCTGCATGAGAAAGACAAGAGCCTCGGCCAGATCGTCCACGTACAAAAATTCCCGCCGTGGAGTGCCCGTGCCCCAGATGGTCACGGACTCTGCATTGGCTTCTTTAGCTTCATGAAACCTGCGGATGAGCGCGGGCAACACATGGCTGTTTTCCGGGTGGAAGTTGTCGCCTATGCCGTAAAGGTTCGTGGGCATGGCCGAAATCGCGTCAAAGCCGTATTGGAGGCGGTATGCCTGACAGGTCTTTATGCCCGCGATCTTGGCAATGGCGTACCATTCGTTGGTGGGCTCCAAAGATCCCGTCAGCAGATATTCTTCTTTGACGGGCTGAGGGCAGAGCCTGGGATAGATGCAGGACGATCCCAAGAAGAGCAGCTTTTTGCAGCCGTTCCTGTACGCGGCGTCGATGATGTTGCCCTGGATCATCAGATTGTTCTGGATGAACGCCGCGGGGAATGTGGAATTGGCGTGGATGCCCCCGACCTTTGCCGCGGCCAGAAAGACGTATTCCGGCTTTTGGGCGTCAAAAAAAGCTCTGGTCGCGGCCTGATCGGTCAGATCCAACTCCGCGCTGGTCCTAAGGATCAGGGAATTGAAACCCGCCGCGCGCAAACCCCGGACAATGGCCGAGCCTACCAAGCCTCTGTGCCCGGCCACGTAAATGCGGCTGTCCGGCTCCATGGGGGGAGCCGTGCGGATGGATGGTTCCCGCATGATTACTCCCGCGCTTCGTGTACGGTAAAGCCCGCGTCCAGGCACAGACTGTCGCGCCTGGCTTGCGCGAAATCGTCTTCCACCATCTCGCGCACAAGGCCGGCAAAGTCGGTCTTGGGCCGCCAGCCCAGCTTTTCCCGCGACTTCGCCGCATTGCCGAGCAGGGTTTCCACCTCCGTGGGCCTGAAATAACGGGGGTCGACGCCCACAATGACAGCGCCCGGCTTAAGCGAGGGATTATTGTTCAATTTGGCCACGATATCAGCGTAAAACGCCTCACGGGCTGCCGAATTTGTCCCGGCGCCCTGGCGTTCCATCAGTTCAATCAGCGGGCGCTGGTCAAAACCGGCCACTCGCCCCACTTCCTTCACGCCTTCACCCTGCCAGTCCAGGGTAAGCCCCAGATTGGCCGCCGCCGCGTCAATGAATTCACGCACGCAGTGCTGTTCCCCGGTAGCGATGACGTAATCCTCCGGCTTTTCCTGTTGCAGCATGAGCCACATCATCTCCACGTAGTCTCTGGCGTGGCCCCAGTCCCGCAGGGCGTTCAGGTTGCCCATGTACAGGCAGTCGGTAAGGCCCAGAATGATGCGCGGCAAGGCCCGGGTGATTTTACGGGTGACAAAGGTCTCGCCGCGCAGGGGGGACTCGTGGTTAAAGAGGATGCCGTTGCAGGCATACATGCCGTATGCTTCCCGATAATTCACCGTTATCCAATACCCGTATATTTTCGCGCAGGCATAGGGCGACCGGGGATAGAACGGCGTGTTTTCCGACTGCGGCGTCTCGCGCACCAGACCGAACAGTTCGGACGTGGAGGCCTGATACACCCTGGTCTTTTGCGTCAAGCCCAGAAGCCGCACCGCTTCCAACACGCGCAGAGTGCCCAGCCCATCCACGTTGGCCGTATATTCCGGCGAATCAAAAGACACTTTGACATGGCTCTGCGCGCCCAGGTTGTAAATCTCGTCCGGCAGGATTTTTTGCACCAGACTTATGATGTTGGCGCTGTCCGTCAGATCGCCGTAATGCAGAAAAAAGCGTTTATCCCGCGTATGCACGTCCTGATAGATGCCGTCCACACGCTGGGTGTTGAAGAGAGAGGAGCGGCGTTTGATGCCGTGAACCTCATAGCCTTTATCGAGCAGAAAACGCGCCAAATAGGCGCCGTCCTGCCCGGTTATGCCGGTGATGAGCGCTTTTTTCATGTGCGGAGCCCCGGCCGGCTATTCACCCAGACCTTCCATGGCTTCGTCCACGCTGCGGCCGTTATGTACTATTTTACCCAGGGCCTGCAGGAGCCGGGTGGGATCTTTGTGCTGGAAGATATTGCGTCCCACGGAGAGCCCTGAGCCTCCGGCCTGGACCGAATCAGAGACCATGCGCAAAAAATCGCGGGTGGTGGCTGTTTTCGGACCTCCGGCGATGACCACGGGCACGCGCGCTCCGGCCACGACGCGGGCGAAGGTTTCCGGAGAGCCGGTATAGGGGACCTTGACCACGTCCGCGCCCAGTTCCATGCCGACCCGCGCGCAGTGCGCCACGACATCGGGATCGAACTCGTCTTTTATTTTCGGTCCGCGGCCGTAAACCATGGCCAAAACCGGGATGCCCCAGCGGGAGGCCTCGCGGGTGGTGTGGCCCAAGTCGGCGAGCATGTGGCGTTCGGCCTCGTCGCCGAGGTTCACGTGCAGGCTCACGGCGTCCGCGCCAAGTTGAATGGCCTCTTCCACGTCGCACACCAGGGTCTTGGCTCCGGGATAAGGCGACAGATTGGTGGATGCCGAAAGATGCACGATAAGGCCGATGTCGCGACCTCTGGCCCGGTGTCCGGCGGGGACCACGCCCTTGTGCATGAGTACGGCGTTGGCTCCGCCTTCCACGATGCGGGTGACGGTGTCGCGCATGTCAACGATGCCCTCGATGGGCCCCACTGTCACGCCATGGTCCAGAGGCGCTATGATGGTGCGGCCGGTGTCGCGGTTTATGATACGCTCAATGCGAATGGTTTTGCCGATCTGTATGGACATAACATCCCCTCCTGTGCCTTGCTCTTTTCCGGGGAGCGCGTACTTAAGCGCCCGGCTTATAGAGGTGTCATTGACCCATGCGCATGTCAACATGAGAGGCCGTCAGAGGCGACCTCTTTCCATTATGTCTGTTTCGACCTATGTTTTGTGTATGGCGCATGACCTCCATCTGGCCGACGCCTTTGGACGTGTGGTCAACTACCTGCGGGTGAGCGTTACCGACCGCTGCAACCTGCGTTGCGTGTATTGCAGGCCGGTCAAGGATTTCAAGGCGATTCCCCATGGGGAGTTGCTTACGTATGAAGAGTATTTGCGCGTGGTGCGTCTGGCCGCGCCGCTGGGGCTTGGCAAGCTGCGGCTGACCGGGGGAGAGCCCCTGATACGCCGGGGTTTCCCTCATTTTTTGGAAGAAGTGATGAAGGCCGCGCCGCACATGGATGTGCGCCTGACCACCAATGGGACGTTTCTGCCCGGACAGGCCAGGCTCTTGGCGTCGCTTGGACTTAAGGCGGTGAATATCTCTTTGGATTCGCTTGATCCGGCGAACTTCCTGCGCATAACCGGCGAGGATCTTTTTAAGACGGTCCGCAAGGCTATTGATGAATGTCTGGATGCGGGGCTTCGGGTAAAGGTCAATGCTGTGGCCATGAAGGGCGTGAATGACCATGAGTTGCCCGCTTTTCTGGATCTGGCGCGAGAGAACCCTTTGGACATGCGTTTTATTGAGTTTATGCCCATTGGCGGGGACACCACCTGGGATGAGCGGCTGTTCTGGTCCGCCGGGGATATTGTGGCCAAGGCTCTGGAGCGGGTCGAACTTTTCCCTGCGCCGCGAGGCGACAAGAGCGGTCCGGCCAGGATGTGGACCATAAAAGGCGGCCAGGGACGCCTGGGCGTAATCTCCGGGCTTTCCGGCCACTACTGCCTAAGCTGCAATCGCCTGCGCCTGACCTGCAACGGCAATCTCAGGCCCTGCCTTTATTCCGACGTTGAATACCGGCTTCGGCCGCTGCTCCGTTCGCACAAAGTAAGCGATGAACAGATATTGGACGTACTGAGGCGCGCGCTCGCCAAAAAGCCCATAGGACACGATCTTTTGGCGGCCAAGATCAAACGCGGCGTGTGTGAGCGCCCCATGACCGCCATCGGCGGCTGAGGAGGGAGAGGACGCCGTGGACAAAGGCTATCTGGAACTCATCGGATCGGACGCCTTCCGGGCGATCCTGACGCAATTCCCCCGGCTTTGCGCCGAGAACGTCGTCCTGGACGAGGCGCTTGGACGCGTCCTGGCCGAGGGGATCGTTTCGCCTGAGGATTTGCCCGCACTGGGCCGCTCCAGCATGGACGGTTACGCCGTGCGCGCCGCGGACCTCTTTGGAACGACCGAGACCAATCCCTCGTATCTGGAACTGGCCGCAGTCCTGGATATAACCGCTGTGCCCGTGGAGCCGTTGGCTCCCGGCACATGCGCGGAAGTGGTCACGGGATCGAGCCTGCCCCCTGGGGCGGATGCCGTAGTCATGGTGGAGCATACCCAAAAGTTAGGCGGCGGCACAATCGAGATCAGGAAAAGCGCGGCTCCCGGCGACAACATGATGCAGGCCGGAGAGGACGCGTGGGCCGGAAACGAGGTGTTGCCCGCCGGGACGCTTTTGCGTCCGGCGGAAATCGGGCTTCTGGCCGCGCTTGGGGTGCGGGAGGCGTCTGTGGGCAGACGCCCTGTGGCAGCCATTGTCTCCACGGGCGATGAACTCGTCCCGGCCGCGACAGCCAAGACTTTGCCGGGCCAGATACGCGACGCCAATGGTCCCGCCCTGGCCGCTCTGTGCCGTCAGTGGGGCGCGGATGTTCTGCATCTTGGCATTATCAAAGACGATGCGGCCTCCCTTTCGCGGGCGCTTGCGGACGCGCTCTCCAAGGCGGACACGGTATTTCTCTCCGGGGGCAGTTCCGTTGGCGTAGCCGACCTCACGGTGGAGGCCCTGTCGCGTCTGCCCGATACCAAGCTTCTGGCGCACGGCCTGGCCATAAGCCCAGGCAAGCCGACCATCCTGGCCCGTTCGGGGGACAAAGCCGTGTGGGGACTGCCCGGCCAGGTGGCCTCGGCGCAGGTCGTGATGTTTCTCTTCGGCTGCCCATTTCTCACGCATCTGGCCGGGGACGCGTCCGCCTTCACGAGGCCGCGCCCACAGATCCAAGCCGTCATGGCGCGTAACGTGGCGTCCAGGCAGGGCCGGGAGGATTTCGTACGCGTGCGCCTAATGCTGGGCGAAACGTTCCTCGAAGCGTGGCCTGTGCTTGGCAAATCAGGACTTTTAAAGACCCTGGTCCAGGCCCAGGGCCTCGTCGCCATACCGGCTGGGCAGGAAGGCCTGGAAGCCGGAACAACCGTCCAGGTGATGCTCCTATGAACGTTACGCGAAACATCTACTTGCGCACCGTCCCCATTGCCGACGCCATCCTTCGGATAAAGGCGCTTCTTGACCGCGAGACGCTGATCGGCGTTCAGAGCGTCCCCGTGGAGGAATCTCTGGGGCGCGTCACGGCATCGCCCGTGACCGCGCGTTTCAGCTCCCCCATAAACCACTGCGCGGCCATGGACGGCATAGCGGTGCGCGCCGCGGACACGTTCGCGGCCCGTGAGGGAAATCCCGTTCGCCTGAAAGCGGATAAGGACTTCACCATGGTGAACACCGGCCAGCCGTTGCCGCAAGGCTATGACGCCGTGGTCATGATCGAGCATGTGGTCTTTGACGAGGCGGGCGGCGCGCTTCTGGAAATTTCTGTGGCGCCCTGGACCCATGTTCGCCGCATCGGCGAGGACATCGTGGCCACAGAGTTTATATTGCCCCGCCATCGCAGGATTTCCGCCTACGACCTGGGCGCCCTGCTCTCCTGCGGCGTGTGGGAGGTGGATGTTTTTGAGCAGATACGCATGGCGGTCATTCCCACAGGTGATGAGGTGATGGATTACACCTCCCGCCCGCAGCCCGGTCCGGGCCAGGTGGTGGAATCCAATTCCGTGATGCTTGGCGCTTTGGCCCAGGGCTGGGGGGTGGACGCCAGGCGGCAGCCGCCCGTGCCGGACCGGTTGGAGTCGCTTTCCAGGGCCGTTGAGGAATCGCTCAATTCACCGGCGCACATTGTGGCCATCCTGGCCGGATCGTCGGCCGGCAGCAAGGACTACACCCGCGCCGTCATGGAACGCTTCGGCGAGGTCGCGGTCCATGGCATCCAGGCCATGCCCGGCAAGCCGTCGCTTCTGGGCGTGGCCCAGGGCAAGCTTCTGGTTGGCGCTCCAGGCTACCCGGTATCCGCCGTGGTCTGCTTTGAGGAGCTTCTGGCTCCGCTTGTCGCCTGGCTTGGGCGTTCTGAGGCTCCCAAGCGTCCCGTTGTCACGGCGCGCCTGGCCAGAGACGTGCCCTCCAGGCCGGGCCTGACGGAATTTTTACGCCTGGCCGTGGGGCGCGTGGGGGATACGTACAGCGCCCTGCCGCTCTCACGCGGGGCCGGACTCATCTCCTCGCTCACCCGCGCCCAGGCCGTGACGCGCATCCCTCCTGACAAGGAAGGCCTGGCCCGTGGCGAGACCATCCAGGCCGAGCTTCTGACCACCCCGGAAGATCTGGACCGCACGCTGGTTGTAGTGGGCAGCCACGACATGATTCTCGATCTTTTGGCCGACGAACTCATGCGCCTGGATGTCCCCCTGCGCCTGGCGTCAAGCCACGTGGGGAGCCTAGGCGGCCTTGCCGCCCTGGGCAGCGGCGCGGCGCTCATTGCGGGGTCGCACCTCCTGGACGCGCAAACCGGGGACTTCAACTTCTCCTTTTTGGACAAGCACCTGCCAGACACGCCTGTGGCCGTCATCAACCTGACCATCCGCCACCAGGGGCTCATTGTGGCCCCCGGCAACCCCAAAAACATCACCGGCGTGGAAAGTCTGGCCAGAGAGGATGTGCGTTTCGTCAACCGCCAGCGCGGGGCGGGCACGCGTATCCTTTTGGATTATCACCTGAAGCTGGCCGGGATCGCCGCCTCTAGCGTACAAGGCTATGCCCAGGAAGAGATCACCCACATGGGCGTGGCCGCCAACGTGCGCGCCGGCAGCGCGGATTGCGGCCTTGGCGTCTATGCCGCGGCCAAGGCATTGGGACTTGATTTTGTTCCCCTGGCGCGCGAGCGCTACGATTTGATACTGCGAGAAGAAAGCCTTGCCGAGCCGCGCGTCCAGACGCTTCTTGGCGTAGTGGGTAGCGACGCGTTCAAGCGCAAAGTGGAAACGCTCGGCGGCTACGAAACTTCCTGGACCGGCAGACGCATGGAACCAGGCCAGGGCTTGCCGCCAAGCAGCTGAGCCCCTGATCCGCATGATATGAGAGATAAAAATGGCCTCAGCGGCTGTCGCCGCTGAGGCCTAATAATGAAGGTTAAAATACACCCAAATACGTCCAAATACATACAGACGTACCTCGAGAATTGACCCTACTACCCCCTTCAGATCAAATCGAAATTGCCCCAGCAGAGGCGAGCAGGCATCCTTCTTCGATTTATCCCCCCACGCGTGTGAGGCACACGTATGACTTCGGCGTTGCCGACATCCAGATCGGTGGGGGAACACCATCTCCACGATGCCCTCGTCCGCGTTCAGGTCAGTTCATCCCCACGCACGTGGGGAACACAGGCCGACTAGCATGGAATTCATGGCCCAGGACGGTTCATCCCCACGCACGTGGGGAACACGGCTTCGGCGGCGTCCAGGGCGTCGAGGAGGCCGGTTCTCCTCAGGCGAAAAGTGAGCCAATTGTTTGAGGCGCAGATCCTTGCTCAACTGGTCTTTTTTCTGAACCGCTTGTTCAGCACTTTCTCCGCTTTTGTCGGCCACTTCCGATGATTCCTTTTTGGCCTCATCAAGTGTGCCGAAGACGCCCGCGATGGCTTTGGCCGTTTCACGAGCGATTTTTTCTTTGAGTACAGGCAATGTTTTGTCCGCTTGCCACCTTCATGGTGATAATTCATGTCCAGGGCGACCTTGTGCGTCTCACACATCCACTGCGCGAACTCGTGAATGATTTCCCCGCGCTCCTTCATTGTACATTCAAGGGGGAGCGCGGCATGACCCTCCCTCGCCGTGCAAGCGTCCCGACGTTTTTCCGCCGCGTCCGCTTTGACCCAAAGCGCTTCGCTGGATATGGGCGGACTGCCGTGTGGCAAGTACACACCGAATGGGACGACATCCTGTTTTCGGCTGTAATCCCAAGTTTGGCCCGTTACAGTTACTATTCCGGCGCGCTTGTACGCAGCGGCGGCCTGGCAAGAGCGTGGCGTTTTGACCTTGCTTTTGCTGCCGTCTTTGCGCGTCTTGCCGCCGGCTGATCTGCTGACGACACCCACATGAAACGAATAGATGGCCATGGCTATTGGCCATCACCAATCTTCCTGATGTCGCTGGCTCTCCAGACGCTGGTGCGGCGGCTCAGCTTTATTGGTCCTGGGAAAAGCCCCGCGCGGACACCCGCGTAGAAGGTTGTTTTGCTGATAGAGAGAAAGGATAGAATTGCGGGGAGGCGAACATAGCCATCGTTCGGCATCCCTCTTTGCGGTTCCACAGACATAATGCACCTCGAAACAGAACAGATTTTCGAGGCGAAGCATATCCTCTGCACATTTTTGTTGGGAAGAGAAAATTTCAGAACCTTTTTACTTGAAAAAACCTCCGGTCGCTGATTTTACAATTTTACAGAGCAAAGCCCTTTTCAACTCCAACAATAAACTTGGCTACTTTTTCAGTTCATCAAGGTGATTCGCCCACTCCTGCATCATTTTTCTACGTTCAGGCAAATATTCTGCATAATTATAAGCGGCCCGAACCTCATCGCGCTCTCCATGGGCCAGTTAGCGTTCCACCCAGTCGCGGTTATAGCCAAGTTCGTTGAGCAGTGTGGATGCCAAGCTCCGGAAACCGTGAGTACACATCTCATGTTTTTCGTAGCCCATGCGGCGCAAAGCGTTCAGCATGGTCGCATCGGCGATGGGCCGGGTTTCGGTTCGGATGGAAACAAGAATTTACCGTTACCGGAAAATTCCTTGAGTTCCTCCAGAATCTTCAAAGTCTGACGGGCCAGCGGGACGATGTGTATCTGTCTCATCTTCATGCGGGCGGCCGGGTGCGCCACTCGGCGTGTAGCAGGTCAAACTCATCCCATGTGGCGGCTCGAAGCTCGGTCGGCCGCAGGAAAACCAGCGGAGCCAGCCGCAGGGCGCAGCACAGTGGATAATACCCTTCATAGGCGTCCAGGTCGCGCAACAGCGGCCCGACTTTTCGGGGGTCAGTGATGGCCGCGCGATGCGTCGCCTTGCGAGGGCGCAAAGCCCCGCGCAGATCGGCGACCACATTATGCCTGGCGCGGCCCGTGGCCACGGCATAACGAAATATCTGACCCACAAGCTGGAGCAGACGGCGAGCGGTTTCCGAGTGCCCTTTCTGTTCGATCGGCTTCACAACGGCCAAAACGTCCTGCGGCTCTATCTTGGCCATGTGCAGATTGCCGAGCGGAGCAAAAAGATACGTCTCCAGCCGGAACATGACGGTGACGCGGTGCTTGTCCGTGAAGTCCACAGTCTGACCCGCATGCCATTCAAGCGCGATATTTCTGAATGTATCGCGCTCTTCGGAAATCTTCGCCGCGCGCAACTGCTTTTTCTGAAGGCCTGGGTCAATGTCCTTGGCCAGTAGCCGCTTGGCGTCTTCCCGGCGTTCGCGGGCATCTTTCAGCGACACGGTAGGATATTCGCCAAAACTGAGCAGCTTGCTCTTGCCCTCAAAGCGGTAGGCCATCCGCCAAAGCTTGTTGCCGCTTGTGGGGATGAAGAGAAAAAGACCGCTGCCGTCAAAATGTTTCTGCGGCTTATCGGAGACTTTCAGGTTTCGGATGTGGGTATCGGTCAACATGGCGTACCTCCAGCGCGCTGCACTCTGCGGAGATACCCATCACGGCACGGAAGGCCTGTGACTAAAGGCGATTATGATGTAGGTATCGGATCGCTGCCGCGCTCTTCGTACCCACAGATATACCTACATTCTTCGGGGATGCAACGGCACGAATCCGCACTTTGGGGAACACAACGGCAGCCACAAACGCAAGAACGCCAAGGCTTTTTGGACCTTGGCGTTCGTTGTGATACCTACGTATGGCGTCCCCAAGGGGATTTGAACCCCTGTTATCGCCGTGAAAGGGCGGTGTCCTGGACCAGGCTAGACGATGGGGACGCGCGTGATCGCTATGGCTGGGGGACTAGGATTCGAACCTAGGTTGATGGAGTCAGAGTCCATAGTCCTGCCGCTAGACGATCCCCCAGCAGGCGAAGGGCGCTTCTACGGCGAAAGAGCGTCCCTTGTCAATCGTGGCCAGATGTTTCACTTTTTGAGGAAACGGTTACACTTTTTCGTCCGGGTTCAATTCCGCCCGGAATTTGCGCGACAACCGGAACACCACCACCTTGCGCGGAGGCAAGACAATGGAGTCGCTGGTCTGCGGATTGCGTCCTTTGCGGGCGCGCTTGGCATAGGCGTCGAACTTGCCGAAGCCCGAGATGAGCAGCGAGTCGTCTTTTTTGATGGACTGCTTCATGATCTCAAGCAGAGTATCCACAAGAATCTTGACCTCGGCCCGATTTCTTTCGGTCTTCTCATAGATGTGATCCACAATATCGGCTTTTGTCAGGGTCTTCCCGCTCATGGCGTTCCTCCTGAATGACAAAGAGTTATCGGGGCTTACCCCGGACGATTTACAAAAACGCGGTTCGCGTTTGTCATGGTTTGCCTGCAAAATGGGAAAAAGCCTTGACGGCCAATCCCCTATAACCATTTAATAGCGCGGGAGATTTTTTTTTGCAAGCAAGAACCAAAAATATTTCCATTCTTTCACGTGAAACATATTTTCCGCATCCGGCCCCAAAGGTCGCACGGCAGCGAATACTGCCTGTTTTCACGCCCCAGGCCGGATGCCGCGGGCGGTGTATTTTCTGCGCCCAGGACAAACAGACCGGTAAACCGGGCGCGACCCTGGAAGAAGCCCTCTCTCTTATGATCGCCTCCCTCAAAGAGGAGCAGGCGGCCAGGGAAACCCTCGGCACTACGCCCCATCCCCTGCCCGAGCCCCTCGACGTGGCGTTTTACGGCGGTTCGTTTACCGCCATTCCCATCGCCTGGCAGCGCCACTTTCTGGATGCCCTCACCCCGTTCAGGCGGGCCTTCGTAGTCCGCGCGGCGCGCTGCTCCACGCGCCCTGACGCCATACATCCGGATCACCTGGCCTTACTTGCCGCAATGGGGCTGGACATGGTGGAGCTTGGCGTGCAAACCTTCGACAGCGCCACTCTCCTGGCGGCAGGACGCGCCCATTCCCCGCAAGACGTTTTTAAAGCTTGCGCCCATATCCGCCAGGCGGGTCTCAAGCTTGGACTGCACCTTTTGCCGGGGTTGCCCAGACATTCAGTCGCGCTTTTTGCCCAAGACGTTACAACGTGTCTTGCAATTATGCCGGATACGGTGCGTTTGCACCCGTGCCTGGTTCTGGAGGGATCGGGATTGGAAACATTGTGGCGCGCGAACCTTTTTCATCCTTGGTCTCTTGAACAGACGGTGCGGGAACTGGCTTGGGCGGTTCTCACCCTGTGGCGGGGCGGTGTTGGCGTCTCCAGAATCGGGCTTGCGCCGGAACCGTCCCTAGAGGCGGCGGTGCTGGCCGGTCCCAGGCATCCGGCGCTTGGAACCATGGTCCGGGGCAGGGCGCTCTTTTTGCACATCCGGGAGATTCTTAACGGGCGCACGGCGCGCGGTCTTGCCGCACCCAAAAGCGTAAGCGGCGAATTCTGGGGGCATGGCCGGGAACTGGCGCAGGAGTATGCCGCTCTTGGCCTTTCGCCAGAACATGTACGTTTTCAGGATCGCACGGACTTTCTCTTGGAGTATGTATAATGATGGGAAATGCTATGCGCCTTCTTCGCGCCAGACGGGTGGCGGCTATGCTCCCTGAAGACGAAATCATTCACGACGGGGCGATACTAGTCCAGAATGGATTGGTCGTTTGCGCGGGTCCCTTTAAGGAGCTTGCGGCCAATTGCCTAGCCCCTGTGGAGGATTTGGGCGAGGCGACACTTGTGCCGGGCTTGGTGAACAGCCATACGCACCTGGAACTCTCCCATCTGGGGCTGCCTCCTGAGCAGGGCCAGGGCTTTCTCGCATGGGTGCGCTGGCTTTTGTCCCAGCCCGTATCCGAGGTGGATGAGGCGTCCCTGGACAAGGCCGCTTTCCAGCTTGCGGGCTGCGGCACGGCCGCTGTGGCGGACATCGGAAGCCGCAATCTGGGGCGCGTGGCCCAAAGCATGGCCCGTCACAATATCGAGGCGCTCCTCCAGTTTGAGCGTTTCGGCTTTGGCGGCGCGCCCTCCCTGCCGAAGCCACCGGATGTCCCCTCTGAGCGCTTGGCCCTGGCCGGTCACGCTTTCTACTCCACAAGTCCCCAGACTCTGCAGGAAGCCAAAGACTGGGACAGGCGGCACGGCCGGACCTTTTCCATCCATCTGGCCGAACATCACGGAGAAGTGGAACTTCTGGCTGACGGGCAGGGTGATTTCGCCGATTTTTTGCGCTCCCGCATCCTTCCCGGCGACTTTATCCCGCCAGGGCTCTCGCCTGTGGCCTATGCCGACAGCCTGGGGCTTTTGGATCACAAGACCTTGGCCGTACATGGCGTTCACGTCTCAAAAGCGGACATGGAGATTCTCGCGGCGCGAAAAACGGCCGTCTGCCTGTGTCCGCGTTCCAACGCCGTTATCGGCGTGGGCACGGCCACGGTCCGGGCCTATCTCGACGCCCAGGTGCCGCTGTGCCTGGGCACGGATTCCCTGGCTTCCGCGCCAAATCTCGATCTCTGGGAGGAGTTGCGCGCCCTGCTTCATCTGACGGATCTCACGCTTTGTGAAGCGGTTCGGATGCTCGCAACCACTCCCGCGCGGCTTTTCGGTTTCACGCGGCTTGGGAGTTTCGCGCCGGGCGCGCTTGCCCGCACCGCCATACTGCCTTCTGATCTGGAATCCCTTCTTAGGTGATTGACGCCCTGGCGGAAGGTGTGGGAAATACCTCCTGATTGACCGTCACCACACCACCCCAAGGGAGCCCTATGACCTGGCCACACAAGGACCTGCTCGACGTCACCCAGCTCTCCAGGGACAATGCGTTGGAGATATTAAAGGCGGCCAAGTCCTTCCAGGAGATCAACTCGCGCCCCGTGAAAAAAGTGCCCATCTTGAAGGGCAAGTCCGTTGTTCTCTTTTTCGCCGAACCCTCCACCCGCACAAAAACCAGCTTCGACATCGCGGGCAAACGCCTCTCCGCCGACACCTTTTCCTTGGCCAAAAGCGGCAGCTCCCTGGCCAAGGGCGAATCCTTAAAAGACACGGTCCTCACCCTGCAGGCCATGAACCCGGACGCCATCGTTATCCGGCACGTGATGAGCGGCGCGGCAGAGTTTATCGCCGGGCGTCTTTCCTGTTCGGTCATAAACGCCGGAGACGGCTGGCACGCCCACCCAACCCAGGCCCTTCTGGACGCCTTCACCCTAACGGAACGCTGGGGCGATGTCGCGGGCAAGACCGTCCTTATTCTAGGGGACATTGCCCACAGCCGCGTGGCCCGCTCCAATGCGCATCTGCTGACGCTTTTGAGCGCGAAGGTCAGGCTGTGCGGCCCAAAGACGCTTCTGCCCCACGGCGTGAAAAATCGCGCCATCCCCATATTCTCCGATCTGGATGAGGCGGTGGCCGGCGTGGATGCGGTCATGTGCCTACGGCTACAGCTTGAGCGCCAGGAGGCCGGGCTTTTGCCGGACATCCGCGAATATTCCAGGCGCTACTGCATGACGGCGAAAAGGCTCGCCAAGGCCGCCAAAGACGCTGTGGTGCTTCATCCCGGCCCCATCAACCGGGGCTGGGAAATCGCCTCGGACCTTGCCGACGCCAAAGAGAGCCTTATCCTGGATCAGGTAGCGGCGGGAGTGGCCGTGCGCATGGCCCTTTTGCACCTCTATCTCACCCGTAAAGAACGCAAGGAGTAGCCCGTGTCCCAGGCCGATCTCGTCGTGCGCGGCGCCGCTCTTCCCACAGAGCCCGGAAAACCCATGGACCTCTTTGTGGCCAAGGGCAAGATAGTGGCCCTGACCCCGGCCGCGGCGCGTTCCTCACGCGCGGCTATGGCCGAAGGAACCAAACATATTGAGGCCAAGGGACTCCTCCTGATGCCGGGCGCGACCGACGCCCACGTCCATCTGCGCGAACCGGGCCAGGAGTGGAAGGAGACCATCGCCACCGGGCTTTCCGCCGCCGCAAAGGGCGGTTTCGTCAATGTGATGTGTATGGCCAACACCGATCCGGTGAACGACCAGGCGAACGTCACTGCAGCCATGCTGGAAAAGGCCCAAATCTCCCACCCCAGAGGACCGCGCCTTTTTCCCGTGGGTGCGCTGACCGTGGGCCTCAAAGGCCGCGAACTCGCCCCCATGGAGGAGTTGAAAAGCGCCGGATGCCGCGCCTTTTCCAATGACGGACGCCCCGTGGCTGACACCGAGCTTTTCCGCCGCGCCCTGGAGTACGCGGCCGATCTTAAGACCGTGGTCATTGACCACTGTGAGGACCCCTTTCTGGCCCCAGGCGCGGGCATAAACGAGGGCATAACCAGCGCCCGTCTCGGACTTCGCGGAGAACCAAGCGCCGGCGAAGCCATCCAGGTGGCCAGGGATTGCCTTTTGGCCGCTTATCTCAATGTGCCCATCCACCTGGCCCACATTTCCTGCAAAATGAGCGTGGACGTTATTCGCCAGGCCAAAGCTACGGGCGCTCCCGTCACCGCCGAAACCTGCCCCCACTATCTGACGCTCACCGAAGAAGCCTGCGACGGATACGACACCAACGCCAAGGTCAATCCGCCGCTTCGCACCAGCAAAGACCAGCGTGCCCTTTTGGAAGCCCTGGAGGACGGAACCATAGATATTCTGGCCACGGACCACGCCCCCCATGCCGCCCACGAAAAGGAAACCCCCTTTGGCGAGGCCCCAAACGGCATATCGGGCTTGGAAACCGCGCTGTGTCTCACCTGGGAACTGGTGCGCCGCAAAGCGCTTTCCGTCAAAACTTGGCTTCGCGCCTGGTGCTGGCGTCCGGGAGAAATATTCAGCCTGCCTGTCAATCGCTTTGCGCCCGGCGACACAGCCGATTTTATCCTCTTTGATCCTAAAAGTTCCTGGACCGTCACCCCGGAAACACTGGTCTCCAAAGGCAAGAACACCCCGTTTCTCGGTAAAAAGCTGACCGGGCAGGTCAAGGCCGTCTTTATCGCCGGCAAAAAAATAGTGTAACTTGGAGTAGCCATGAGCCAGTCTTTCAAGGACGCCGCAGGGATCTGCAAGGCCATCGTCCGCAACGGCCACGACGCCTATATCATAAACGCCAAGCTCCAAAAAAACCTGCTCGCCGGGCCGGGCAAACCCGAAGTGGATGTCTGCACCGACGCCTCCTTTGAGGAACTCGTCAAACTCTTTCCCTCCCTGACCGAGGGAAAAAACGGACCGTTCGCCCAGATGATGGAAGCCGAAACCCTCATCCATTTCCATCATCCCAACACCGCCGAGGGCGCTCATCCGGAGCAATGTCTGGTGCGCCTAAGCCCCCGGCTTGCCGAAAAACTTGTCGAACAAGGCGAGCTGCCCCAAAACCTCTCCCCCTACATGCCGGTGGCGGACGACCCCATGGACGGGTTCGCCGATTTTTCCGTGGGGATGATCCGCCTGAAGGGCATCCAGGACGAGACCCTGCGGCGAGACTATTGCCGGGCCATCCGCGCCATGCGCTACTCGGCCAACTTTGGCCTGCCGATTGGCCCCAACTCCTGGATGGCCATTCTGCGCGCCGGCCGGCGCGTACTGGACTACGTGCCCGTCTCGGACATCATGAACGAATGGCGTGAAGTGGCTGTTGAAAACATGCACGTATTCGTGCGGCTGCTCTACGAGTCCATGATCCTGCACGGTCTTTTGCCTGAGGTGGCGGCCTTGGCCCGCATCAAGCAAAAAAAGAACGAAACCGAAGAGGAATCGGTGTTTGACCACACCCTCGAGGTCATGCGCCATTACACCGAAGAACTGCCCTACGACTGGTTCGGGACCATGGCCTGCCTCTTTCACGACGTGGGCAAGCTCCACACCGCCGAGATCGTGGAAGGCGACTGGTACTTCCACCAGCACCATGACGTGGGCGCCAAAGTGACCCGCAAAATTTTGGGCAGACTGCACATGCCCCCCGACGAAATTGACCTCATCTGCCATCTCGTGCGCCACCACATGCGCTTTGACGTCATGCTGACAGACCGGGGCATCCGCCGCTTCAAGAGCCTGGACGAATATCCGCGCTTAATTGAAATGAGCCGGGCGAACGTCAAAGCGCGCAGCGGCAACTACAAAGAGTTCAATCACAACATGAAGATGCTCGACCGCACCGAGGTGCGCGAGGAAGAGCTCGAGCCGATCCTGAACGGCAAAGAAATAATGACCATCCTTAACATTGCGCCGGGTCCGGCCGTGGGAACCATCCGCGACGCCCTGCTTGCGGCCCAGATCGTCGGTGACGTGTCCGGCGTGGAACAGGCCACGCGGTTCGTGCAACAATACGCCGCGCGGGAGCATATCACGGGATGAGCCCCGAGGCCCCCCTCAAGCCAAGCCTCCTCGACCTCTCCTTTCACCAGTTGGAGGATTTCCTGATCGGGCTGGGTGAGCCCCCTTTCCGGGCCAGGCAGGTGTGGCAATGGCTGTGGCAAAAGGCCGCCGTATCCCCTTTGGAGATGACCAACATCTCCAAAGAGCTGCGCTCCCGCCTGGACGAGGCCTCGGTCATCCGCGTCCCGCGCGTCGTGGGTCGCCAGGAAAGTTCGGACGGCACGGTCAAATTCCTGCTGGAGCTTGACGCGCGCGCCTGCATCGAGACCGTCCTCATCCCGGAAAAAGATCACTACACCCAGTGCCTCTCCACCCAGGCCGGATGCGCCATGGCCTGTTCCTTTTGCCGCACCGGCACGATGGGACTCATCCGAAACCTCACCCATGGCGAGATCCTGGGCCAGATACTCGTGGCCCGCGCCTGCTTGACCCAAAGCGCTTCTCCGCTTCGCCTGCGCAACCTGGTATTCATGGGCATGGGCGAGCCGCTCATGAACTACGATACCCTCATTACCGCCCTGGAATCCCTGCACCACCCCCAAGGCCTCGACTTCTCCTCCCGGCGCGTCACCGTCTCCACCGCGGGTATCGCGCCCGGCATCCTGGAGTTCGGCCGCACAGGCCTCGGCTCCCTTGCCGTGTCGCTCCACGCCCCAAATCAAGCCCTGCGCGAACAGCTCATGCCCAAGGCGGCCAAGGCCCTGCCCTTAGACAAGCTTTTCGGCATACTTGAGCGCTATCCCCTGAGCCCCAGGGAGAATATCACCTTTGAATACATACTCCTGGAAGGCGTGAACGACTCCGAACAACACGCGCGCGAACTCGTGCGGCTTCTCTCCCACGTAAAGGGCAAAGTAAACCTGATCGCCTACAACGAATCCCCCGGCCTGCCCTACCGCGCCAGCCCCCCCGAACGCGCCCTGGCCTTCCAGAAAATCCTCTGGGACAAAGGCCTCACCGCCACGCAGCGCAAAAGCAAAGGCCGCGATATTTCCGCCGCCTGCGGCCAACTCGCCGCCAGGACAAGAGAGGGCTCCGCCCTCTCTTGACTCTCCCGCCAAAGGGCTAGCGCCCTCTGGACACCCTTCTTAGCTTCGCGGGGGATGACATCGCGGATCTTTCTCACTATCCTTATGCGTATTCCACCCAAGGAGCTTCCATGCGCAGCAAACTCATCACCACGGGAATCGAAAAAGCCCCCCACCGATCTCTACTCTATGCCCTGGGCCTTACCCGTGAAGAGATGGACCGCCCCCTCATCGGTATCGTCAACGCCGCCAACGAGGTCGTGCCCGGCCATCTCCACCTGGACACCATTGCCAAGGCCGCCAAGGCGGGCGTGCGCATGGCCGGGGGAACACCCATGGAGTTTCCCGTCATCGGCGTGTGCGACGGCCTGGCCATGAACCACGCCGGGATGCGCTTCTCGCTGCCAAGCCGGGAGCTGATCGCCGACTCCATCGAGATCATGGCCACAGCGCACCCGTTTGACGCGCTTGTGCTTATCCCCAACTGCGACAAAATCGTGCCCGCCATGCTCATGGCCATGCTGAGACTTAATATCCCGGCTGTTCTGGTCTCTGGCGGCCCCATGCTGGCAGGTTCCTCCGCCGAAGGTCCTGTGGATCTTTCCACCCTGTTCGAGGCCGTGGGCAAGGTGTCGCGCGGCCAAATGGACGAAGCCGCCCTGCACGACCTGGAGCGCAAGGCCTGCCCCGGCTGCGGCTCCTGCTCCGGCATGTTCACAGCCAATTCCATGAATTGCCTCTCCGAATCCATCGGCCTGGCCTTACCCGGAAACGGGACCATCCCGGCCGTAAGCGCGCAGCGCGTCCGCCTGGCCAAACACGCCGGTATGGCGGTCATGGAACTCCTGAAGAAAGATATCAAGCCGCGCGACATCGTCACCAAGGCCTCTGTGGCCAACGCCGTGACCATGGACATGGCGCTCGGCTGCTCCACCAACACCGTGCTGCACCTGCCCGCCATATTCGCTGAGGCCGGTCTCGAACTCTCGCTCGACCTCTTCGACCAGATAAGCGCCCGCACCCCCAACCTCTGCAAGCTCTCCCCGGCCGGACATCACCACATTGAGGATCTGCACCGCGCGGGCGGCATCCCCGCTGTGATGAACGCCCTGGTGAAACGGGGCCTCATTGACGCCACGGTGCTTACTGTCACAGGCAAAACCGTGAGCGAAAATCTCGCGGCCCTGAAACCCGCCATCCAGGACCCCGATGTCATCCGCGACGCGGCCCCGTACTCCAGCCAGGGCGGCATCGCCATACTGCGCGGAACGCTCGCGCCGGGCGGCGCTGTGGTCAAGCAGTCCGCCGTGGCCCCGGAAATGATGAAACGAAGCCTTACCGCCCGCTGCTTCGACTCCGAGGAGGATGCCTACAAGGCCATCCTCGCCGGCGACATCCAAAAAGGACAGGCCATCATCATCCGCTATGAAGGCCCGCAAGGCGGCCCCGGCATGCGCGAGATGCTCTCCCCCACCGCCGCCATCATGGGCATGGGACTCGGCTCCGATGTGGCCCTCATAACCGACGGCCGCTTCTCCGGGGCCACGCGCGGCCCCGCCATCGGCCATGTCTCCCCGGAAGCGGCGGAAGGGGGGCCCATCGGACTCGTACACGATGGAGACACCGTCGAAATAGACATCCCCGGACGGCGCATTGACCTAAAAATAAGCTCCGAGGAGATGGCCAAGCGCCGCGCCGACTTCAAACCGCTGCAAAAGCCACAGCCGTCCGGACTCCTGCGCCGCTACGCGCGCCAAGTCAAGTCCGCGGCCCACGGCGCCGCGTATAAAGAATAACTAGGGTTAGAAAAAAGTTTCGCGGCTTCCCCCGGCATGTGTGCCGGGGGAAGCCGCGAAGTATTTGTGGAGCAGGAGCTTAAAGCTCCTGCGGTACGCTGTTACATTCCGCGCTGATGGCCGCCCTGGCCGCCGCCTTGCTGACCACCCTGGTGACCGCCTTGCTGGCCGCCACCCTGATGGGCACCACCTTGCTGAACGACGCCGCCCTGCTGGCTGCCACCTTGATGACCGCCTTGCTGGACAACCGCGCCCTGGCTGCCGCCCTGGTGACCGCCATTCTGGGACTCACTCTGGCGCATACCCTGGTTGCCGCCCTGCTGGCCGCCCTGATTCTCACGCATCTGCTGGTTGTGCATCTGGTTGTCGTTCTGCATCCCGCGCTGGCCCTGCTGCATCTCGCGCTGGCCTTGGCGATCCATTTGCCCCTGGCGATCCATCATACGCTGATTGCGCTGGTCCATACGGTCCATACGCTGATTGCGTTGATCCATACGATCCATGCGGTCCATGCGCTGATTGTCGCGCTGGTCCATACGCTGCCCTTGCTGCATGCCACGCTCGCCGCGATGCTCCCAAGGATTGTTGGGGGCGGAAACCATCTGCGGGGCGCCCAGGCGGTCCTGGCGAATGTTGCGCGGCAGCGGCCCAAGCGTCCATTTGCCGCCGTTCATGGACCAATACTGCCTGCTGCCTGGATCGTAATAAACGTTATAGGCGGGATAATACTGGTACTGGACCATGGGACCAGGGGCGACCATCACCGGCTGAGCCGGCGCAGGGACCACCACGGTGGGAGTCCCGCCGCCGAGGTTGACGTCTATCTGAATGGCGAATGCCGGGACGCTCCCGACAAGCAACATGACAGCCATTATGGCTACAATACGTTTCTTCATGACGACAAGCTCCTTGTTTTTTAGCGACATTCACTAACGTGGACGCCGTGTTTGGTATTGTCGCAAGCGGCGGATGTTCCGTTACATCGCCCTCAAAACATTTTCAAGGTCAGCGCCTTGTCAGGGGGTGTCGCCGTCTTTCAGATGCCGGGCCACAGCCATTATAGTATTCACGTAGGTTTCGGAATGGTTGTAGCGAAAAAGCGCGGCCCGCAAGGAACTCTCGTCGTCCAGGTCTCCGGTCAGGCCATGGTGCTGCAGGTAATTGCCCATGGAGAGTACGGCGTCGCGCACCCTGAATATGTCCACGCGGCCGTCGCCGCCGTCAACGCCAAAGCGCAACAGGCTCGACGGCATGAACTGGCTCACCCCGATGGCCCCATAGATGGAGCCGGGCATGGTGGTCAGATCGAGATTGTTCAAGCGGGCATACGTAAAAAGCGCCTTGAGTTCCGAATAGGCCCAGGCCGCCTTTTCCGCAGCCTTGGCATCAAGCCAGGAGCGGCGCTCCGGGGTTACGTCCTCACCGGAAAGCCATCCCATCACCTTGCCCGCTGACGGACAGGCCGCCATGCTGGCCAGATTGTTCACAGCCAGATTGTCTCCCAGAAACTTCCCCAGCCCGGTCTCCATGGCAAGAAGCCCCACAGCGGCCTGGGGCGGCACACCGTAACGGCTTTGCGCCTCTTCCAAGAGCGCTTTATTGGCCTCGAAAAAGGTCTTGGCCGCGGCCAGACGTTCCGGGGTGACGATGGCCTCGTACACGTCCGGCGGCCCTTGTGCGGCCAGGTCTTTGAGTTTTTGCTGGGTTTCCGCCGATGCCTGGCGGTTCTGACGTTCGGCCGCAGCGAGCAGATCGGCTCCGATATGGCTGTCTTCGGCAAGGGCGTTGTCGCGCTGGAAGGCCTTGACGCCCTGGCGCAAGAGAAAGTCCGGCCGCCCGGTCGCCGGGCCGAAAAAATAGCCGAGTTCGCCAAGACGCGTCTGGAGACTTTGCACCACGAGCGATCCGTACTTGGCGGTGTACATCTCCAGGAGCTTTTTGCCCATAGGGTCGGGCGTAAAGCGCACCTGTGGATTGTCGAATACCTTCGCAAGCTGGTCTTGGGGCACGCCGTCCGCTGCCAGTCGCGCGCGCACGGCGTCGAAATCTCCGGCCGCGGCCCGGCTTGCCGCACAGAGCAGTAATGCCACAATCAGAACACATGTATTCCGCATAAAAGCTCCTTCCACGAGAATGGAGCTAGCGTCCGGCCAGGAGACTGTCAACCTGAAGGGCAAAACAGTTTTGCGACGAATTTGATCACCTATAGGAGGACAACAAAACAAACGAGATAGTCTAATCATACTGACTATGAATAATCAGTATGAACTCATGAAAAGACATTTTCCGGCTGTGTTGCGGAAATACCGGATGGCATTGGGGTTGACGCAACGCGAGGTTTCCGAGAAGGCGAGAATGAGCAGATCACATTACTCAAAGCTGGAGATGGGCAAACGATGGCCGAGGACTATGTCCCAACTCTTCCTACTCGCACAAGCTTTTGGGGTGAAGGCCACTGACCTGTTCGAGGCCCTGGAGGAAGAGGCCAAAGAAGAGAACACTCGTTCGTAGCCGGTGAACCCTGCGAAGCTCGCTAGGGATTCCAAAGGGCACCAGCCCTTTGGCGGGGGTCCAGGGGGCAGCGCCCCCTGGACGTCTGTCTAAGACCTGGCGCTGGGGCTTTGCCCCAGACCCCACTTGACGGGCAAGCCGTATCTCCCTAGCCTTTAAGAGAGTATTCAACTGTGCGGAGCCACACATGAGAAAGCTTCTTCTTTTAGCAGGCGTCCTTTTTCTGCTGGCCGGTTGTACCGCAATAGGTATTCATCCGCCGCATCTGATACGGACCGCAGGTCAAAAGCCTCAGTTCAATGAGGAAAACTCGGCGTCCGCAGGGTCAACACTCTTTTCGCAATGGAAATTGGCATCACAAAAGACAGCCACTCCATCTCAAGATGTATCCCTGGGGGGGAAAAGCTACATCCCCGCAGGAACGACTTTTTATAACTCAGACTCTGATTATAAATCAAAATCCGGAAATGAGGAAGAGTGCTATTGCACAGGCCAATCCGGTATGCCATTTTCCGCAGGGTATCCGATGTTTGGTAACGGGGTATCTGTTTCGATGTCCATGGGCGGGGGGATATGTCTTTTTAGTGATGACGGAAAAAATTTCACTCAATTTCAATTTCTCAACTCACTTGCAAACCCATCCCCGATAAATGCCCCAGTACCATTCACGACAACGGAAACAACCACCGACGGATTCAAATACGAATTGGTATTCAACGGCATTACGGACAACGCTCTCAAGTTCACCCTCACCATGAACACGGCAGGCGCCGATGCACCGTCGAAAATTCAAGAATTAAGCTATCCCATTGGCGCTCTACCCATGACTCTCGGCATCAAAGGCTCAAAGATTGAAGTGCTTGCCGTCCACGACAACACCATAACCTATAAAGTGTTGTCCGGTTTTTTTGTTCCGCCTTCAAAGTGATGCGCCCGATGCGAAGCTAAAAAGGGATTCCAAAGGGCGCCAGCCCTTTGGCGGGGTGCAGGGGCAACGCCCCTGCCAGCGCCCCTGGCCGCCTTGACCGTGCCATCCCTTGCGGGTACCTCCCCCGAATGTCCTCCCGAAACGAGTCCTCGTCATTCCAGCAAGCCCTGCCTATCGTCTTGGGTTATCTGCCCGTGGGCTTCGCCTATGGCGTGCTGGCCATAAAAGCGGGCCTCTCCCTGACCAACACCGGCCTCATGTCGGTTTTGGTGTACGCCGGATCGGCCCAGCTTATCGGAGTGGGCATGATCGGCTCCGGCGCGCCGGTTTTGTCCGTGGTCGCGACGACCTTTGTTGTGAACCTGCGCCACGTGTTGTTTTCCGCCGCACTCTCCCCGCGCCTTTCGGGCTGGCCGAAATGGCGTATCGCGCGTTTCTGCTTTCAGCTGACCGACGAAACCTTCGCCCTGCACGCCACGCGTTTCCACAACGGACACGCCGCGCCCGCAAAGACGCTGGCCATCAACGCCATCACCCAAAGTGCCTGGGTAGCGGGAAGCATCCTGGGGGCGCTGGCCGGGGGACTCGTGCCGGATGTCAAACCCTGGGGACTCGATTTCGCCCTGCCGGGCATGTTCGCGGTGCTGCTTGTGGGTCAATTTTTTTCCAAGGCGCACGTACTGGCCGCGGTCCTTGGGGGTGCGCTGGCCCTTATCCTCTCCCAGACGCCGCTCGCCCCCTACGCCACGCTGGCCGCGGCCGTCGTTGCGGCTGCGGCGGCTGCGCTTACGCCCTGGGCCAAGCGCGCCTGCGAGGAACCATCCTCATGAGCCAGACCGCGATCTTGCTCACAATCCTTGGCATGATGGCCGTCACCTACGCGCCGCGCCTCATCCCGGCGCTTTTCTTCGCCAACCGCTCCATGCCGCTCTGGCTGCGCCGGTTTCTGGCTGTCGTGCCGCCAGCGGTACTCGGCGCGCTGTTGTGTCAATCCGTGCTGCTTGAAGGCACAACGCTCCGTTTCACCCTGGACAACGTGCTGCTGTGGGGTGCGCTGGTGACGGCGCTCCTAGCCTGGCGCACCAAGGGATTCTTCGGGCCGGTGGCCGCAGGCATGGCCGTGGTGGCGCTTCTTCGGCTGATGTAGGTCGGCTTAAGCGTCTTCCAGGTCGTTTTGGCGTTTGAGGAGTTCCTCAAAGCGGATATCGGCTCCCAGGATGCCCTGAATCTCGTCGCGCTCGTTGGTTATGGGCACGGAAACCGTGAGGCAGAGCTTGCCCGTGAAGACGGAAGAGTAGAAGTCCGTAACGTGCAACTTACCGTTCTCCATGGGTTTAAGAAACCATTCCCGGTCAGAGAAATCCACGCCAGCGGTTATAATGGGGGCGAACTTGGGGCGGTCGGCCGGGTTGGCCACCTCGCCCGCTACCAGTTTGCCCTGGGCGTCGGTGACGTAGAGGAACTGAATGAAGGGATACTCTTGGAGGAAGAGGCCCATGCGTTCGGTCGCGGGTTTTGGATCGAGCTTGCGCAGACAGGGTTCCTCGGAGAGCTTGAGAATAAGCTGGGAGGCCAGGGTATGCGCCAGCTTTTTCAAGTGATCGAACTCAGAGACGAAGAGTTCGGGCAGGTAGCGTTTGGCCAGCGCTTTCATCTCCTGATTGGAGAAGGAGGTATTGCGCCCGGCCTCGTAGGCTTCCATGATTTTGGCGTAGATCTTATCCACAGCCGGGTGGCGCTTGTCTATCTGGGCATCGCCGGTAAGTTCCAGGGAGGTGTTGATCCAGTAACTGACGCCGGCCTTGCCGGACTTGTCGGTGATGATGATGGGCGCCGGGCGGCCGAGGAGCTTGGTGGTGTCGAAGATGTTGTAGATTTCCTCGTTCTTGGCCAGTCCGTCCACATGGATGCCCGCCGAGGTGGCGTTGAAATCGCGCCCGGCAAAGGGGTAGTTGTTGGGAACCTGATAGGCAAGCTCCTCCTCGAAGTAGCGTACGATCTCGGAGATGACGGGAGTGTCGGCCGCGTCGTCATCGCCGGAGAGCGAAATGTATTCGATGACCATGGCCTCCAGGGGGGCGTTGCCGGTGCGCTCGCCAAAACCCAGGAGCGTGCAGTTGGCCCCGGAGCAGCCGGAAAGCCAGGCCGTGGCGGCGTTGATGAGGACCTTGTGGAAATCGTTGTGGCCGTGCCATTCCAGCCACTCGCCGGGCACTTCGGCCTCGTCGGTGAAGGCGCGCACGAGTTTGGGGACGCTGCGGGGCAGGGTCGCGCCCGGATAGGGCACGCCATAGCCCATGGTGTCGCAGAGCCGGATTTTTACCGGCAGGCCCGCCTGGCGGGAGAGTTCCATAAGCTTTTGGGCAAAGGGCAGGCAGAAGCCGTAGAGGTCGGCGCGGGTTAAGTCCTCAAAATGGCAGCGGGGCGTGATGCCCCACTCCAGGGCCTGTTCCACCACGGCGATGTAGTCGGCCATGGCGCTCTTGCGGTCTTTGTTCAGCTTCAGATGAATGTGATAGTCCGAGACCGAGGTCAGAAGCCCGGTTTCCTTAAGCCCCATGGATTTGACGAGCTTTAAGTCGTTGGCATTGGCCCTGATCCAGCCGGTGATTTCGGGGAACTTGAAGTCCATGGCCTGACAGGCCTCGACGGCGCGGCGGTCTTTTTCGGAATAGAGGAAGAATTCGCTGGCCTTGATAAGCCCGGAGCGGCCGCCAAGCTTGTGCAGAAGCGAAAAGATGCGGGTGATCTGCTCTACGGTATAGGGCGGCCGGGCCTGCTGGCCGTCGCGGAAGGTGGTGTCGGTGATGAACATCTTCGCGGCCGGGCGAGGCGTGACAAAAGTGCCGTCAAAAGGCGTGCGGCTCACCTTGGTATAGGGGAAAAGCTCCCGATACAGTTCGGGCTTGGTCCTGTTTTCCAGGCGCAGCTTCGGGGCGCGGTTCAGATGCAAGAGAGGCATTGCCGGTGATCCTCCTTCAAAGGCGAAAAAATGCGGTCAGGCCTTGATAGTGCGCGAAGTATCAACGATTTCTTTTTCCCGCAACACGCGGGGGTTGTCCGGAGCCAATTCCAGGGCGCGCGTGACCGCCTGGGCGGCGTGGGTCATCCATCCGCCTTGGCGCAGGCTCCGCGCGGCCATGATGTGCATCATCTCCGGGGCGTCGCCGTAAATGGCCGCGATGAGGCCGTCAAATTCCTGTCCGAAAATTTTGCGCACCAGTATTTCCTGCTCAAAGAGAAAACGCCCCAACAGGGGATTTTCCCCCTGGTCCGCAAGGTAGCCGGGCAGTATCTGCCGGCATTTGGCGAAAAAGAAACGCACGCGGGCTATCTCACGGCGGATAGACTCGTTGGTTTCACGCACCACCTGGAAGAGTTCGCGAGCGGCCGCGCGTTCGGGTTCGGGCAGATCGCGGCCCATGATCTCGCTAAACCACGGACCATAGGTCTCTTGCTGGTAGGCGTCTTCCTTTAATTTCATGGTCTCGTGGAAGATATAACCCACACACCAGTCCAGAAACCGCCCGGAAAGGCCCTCCTTGGCGTCGTTGCGAAACAGGTGATGGGCTGTGTCCTTTAAGCGCCAGAGGAGCCCCTTGTTCATTTCCTCGCCCGCCAGATCGCGAAAAACCTGGAAACTGACCTGGCCGGTCCGGTCGAACACGGTGAACTGGCCCTCCAGAATCTCCGCCGCAAGACAGAGGTCGCGCAGCATGTCCCGCACGAACTCGGGCAGCTTTTCGGCAATCCAGGCTTTGGACATAACGTTCTCCAGGAAGAGGCACGGCGGGTCAGTGCGCCGGGTTCATCCGCCACTCGCGGGACAGTTCGGCCAATTGCTTGATTCTATCGTCCACCATCTGAAAGAGCGACCCACTGGGATAGGCGCGGTTTTTCTCCTGTTGCCCGGCGGGGAGGCCGGTCAGGATCTCCATGGCTTCCTCAATGCGGGAGACGGGATAGATGTGGAAATCCTTGTTCGCCACGGCCTGGACCACCTCTTCCTTGAGCATCAGGTTGACCACATTGTCCGTGGGAATGAGTACCCCCTGGGAGCCTGTCAGACCCCGGCGGCGACACACCTCGTAGAAACCTTCGATCTTCTGGTTGACGCCGCCCACAGCCATGATGACGCCGCTGGAACTCACCGCGCCGGTAAAGGCATAGGACAGATTGAGGGGCACGCCGGAGAGCGCCGAAAGAAGCGCGGCCAGTTCCGCTCCAGAGGCCGAATCGCCCTCTATTTCGGCGTAGCTCTGCTCGAAAAAGAGGCTGCCCGTCAGCGCCACGGGCTTATCCTGGGCAAACAGGCTGACGAGGTAGCTTTTCAAAATCATCATACCCTTGGAGTGGATGGGGCCGCCCAGTTCCGCCTCGCGCTCCAGATCCAGGATGCCGCCGCGCCCGACGCCCACGGTACAGGCGATCTGATGAGGCAATCCAAAGGCGAAATCCCCAAACATACGCACCGAGAGTCCGTTGGCCCGCCCGACGGCCTGGCCCGTTGTGGCCACCTTGATGATCTCCCGGTCGTATTCGGCCAGAAATTCCTCCTCCACCAGGTTGGCCCGGAAAATCTTGGCCTCCCTGGCCTCGCGCAAAACAGGGGCGTCCACCGCGGAAAGTCCCCGCATCCGGGCAAGCGTCGAGGCCTCGCACATAAGCTCGCGCAAAAGCGGCAAACGAAGGCTCAGGCGCTCCTGATCCTCGCACAGGGTCGAGGCGTACTCCACGAGCCCGGCCAGGGCGTCGCGGGAAAAAGGCGCAAGACGCGCCTCAGCGATGATCCTTCCCAAAAACGGCAACAGACGCGCGACATTCTCCGGCG
>Ga0123354_10000071_pt1 | contig 76954 bp, 78 predicted proteins | sample TergutLab28metaG_2_FD_97872 | JGI IMG/M metagenome (GOLD analysis project Ga0123354, IMG submission 97872) | Labiotermes labralis P4 segment gut microbial communities from Petit-Saut dam, French Guiana - Lab288 P4 | ecosystem: Host-associated > Arthropoda: Insects > Digestive system > Gut ... | reverse complement strand
TCCTAAAGATCGAAATCATTTAGAAAAATCAGAAATCCTCCTTCCTGATAACTCAGGAGGTGGGCGTCGCCTGGCACAGGCCGCCTGCAACGATAGCAAACAGCTCTTACCGGGTTTTTACCATGGGCTTACTAAGGTTACAGCTTCAGAAGCCTGCAAAGCTTTGAGCTGGGATTTTTATTTGGAAAGAAAGCCACGCCTGACACAATCTCCATGATTTTGCTTAGGCAGACATAGTCTGCCCCTTGTGCAAGCTCAGCTTTATCAACTCAGCAATAGATTAGTAAACCCGTCGGCAAGAAAAACAGATGCTACTGATAAGTGCACACAGTACATAGGATAGCGACGCATCAGAGTTCCCGGCGGGCTTCTAACGCGCGGCCCAGGGTCACCTCGTCGGCGTACTCCAGGTCGCCGCCCACGGGCAGGCCGCTCGCGATGCGCGTCACGCGGATGTCACCGAGTGGCTTAATCAGGCGCGCGAGGTAGGTCGCGGTCGCCTCCCCCTCTACGTTGGGGTTCGTGGCCAGCACGACTTCGGTGATCTCGCTCTCTGCTCCTAGGCGCTCCATCAGCTCGCGCACGCGCAACTGGTCGGGGCCGATGCCGTCGGTCGGTGAGATCGCCCCGTGCAGTACGTGATAGTAGCCGCGGTACTCGCCCGTGCGTTCGATGGCGCCGACGTCGCGCGGCTCCTCGACGACCGCCAGCAAATGCGCGTCACGATCGGGATTGGCGCAAATAGCGCAGAGCTCGCCGGTCGCGAAGTCGAAGCAACGCGGGCAGAAGTGCACCGTTTCTTTGACCTCGATGAGCGCGTCAGCCAGGCGCTGAGCGTCAGCCGGGTCACGGTCGAGCAGGTGGTAGGCGATGCGCTGTGCGCTCTTCGGGCCGACCCCCGGCAGGCGCTCAAGCTCGTCAAGAAGCTTCTGGATGGGCAGCGGATAGTTCACTGGATCGCTTCGCTACACTCGTGACAAAGTACCTGACCCTTTGTCACATCAGGCCTGGGATGTTGGGCATATCGATGCCGCCCGTTACACTGTCCATCTTGGATGAGGCAAGCTCGGTTACGGAGCGGGCCGCCTCGTTGACCGCCGCAAGGATCATATCCTCAAGCAGCGAGATGTCGTCCGGGTCGATGGCCGACGGATCGATCGCGATGCTGACCAGCTGATTGTCGCCGCGCATCGTGACCTTCACCATGCCGCCGCCAGCGCTGGCGTCAACCGTTGCCGAGGCCAGCTCCGCCTGAGCAGCCTCCATCTTTGCTTGCGCCTCCTGCGCTTGTTTCATGAGTTTTTGGATATTGAACTGTTGTGCCATAGGTAAGTATGCCTTTCTCTAGTCAGGGATGCCGGAGCCATCAGGGTCATCACCATAGGTAGCCCCTTCTTCGTTGGCGTCCTGGTATTCGTCTTCCAGAAGCGTGTCGAGGCCAAGCGTCGCTGACCCCGGCTCTTCGTCCGAATCAGATGAGTCGTCCGTATCGACCCCCGACAGGGGAAGCGCGCCCAGCTCAGCAAAGATCGCGCTCGCTTCTTTTGGAGCGGCCTCAGGCTCGAAAGCCCGCGAGGGCATCGCCTGCAGCGTGGGAGCGCCCAAAGGCGCCCCGGCCTCCTCGATCGGGTTCGGTTCGTTGTTGGGCGTATCTTGCGCCTCGATCTCGTTAGCCATGTTCGTTTCCTCGCCCGGTTGGGTCGCAAACGCATCACAGCCCGCATCGGGATCTGTCGGCATGACCAGAGTGTCGGGCTCCGCATCAGGCGCCGGGTGCGCGTCGGGAATATCGTCGACGGTCACTTCCGGTTGCGGTATGCCCGGCAGATGCGGCTCTTCCCGCACGAGATAGCGCGGGTTCAGCGCCTGGCCACAGGCTTGTTCTGAGGCTGTATTCAGAAGGGCAACGTAATCGGCGGTCTTGGCCTGCGAAAGTTGGAAATTCGCGCCAGGTGGATAGCTCAGGATGTAGCCGCCCTGGGAGTCAGCTTCAAGCTCTGCCTCAGCAAACACCGCATAGCGGCTGGGCGCCGCCTTCTTGATCTGGGCGAGCACCTCGCGCCACAGGCGCCCCGCATCCGTTGCCGGAGCAGTCGGCGCCTCTGGCTCTAGTTCTTCCTCAACGACTGGTTCCAGTGTGGCAACAGGACCGGGCACGGTCGCCTGCGCAGCCTGTGCAGCCTGCGCAGCCTGTGCAACAGGTATTCCCTGCTCCAGGGCTTCAAGGCGCTGAGAAAGCGCGCCGACAGAAAGATCGCTCTCCGGGCGGGTCATGCGGACCAGCGCCAACTCAAGCAGGGTGCGCGGCTCATTGGCCCAGCGCAGCTCCGCTGAAAGCTCCGCCAGCAGATCCAGCATGTGCGCGAGCTGTTCAGGGCCACTCAACAGCGCCAACAACTCGCCCATGCGCTCTTGTTCGGCAGCGCTGCGATCAATAACACCCGGTTGTGCGCCCAGCACCTGCAGGACATACAGGTCGCGCACGTAGTCGATAAGCGCATGAACGACCTCTGGCAGGTCGGCGCCTTTGTTGACTTGATCGGCAACCCAGGTAAAGCTTGCCGGCGTATCTGCCGTCGCCACGATACGCACCAATGCGGCAAGGGTTGATGCGTCGGCGCCGCCCAGGGTCTCCTCGACCGCGCCGGTCGTGATATTGTTGCCCGTGAAAGCCGCCAACTGCTCGAAGGCGGTGATGGCGTCACGCATACCGCCGCGCGCGCGGGCAGCGATGAGCGCCAGGGCTTCCGGTTCGGCTTTGATGCCCTCAGCTTTGCCGATGCGCTGGAGCTGCTCGGTCAGTTCTTCGACCGCATAGGGCCGGAACTCGAACTGCTGGCAACGGCTTCTGATCGTCTCGGGGACTTTCTGGGGATCGGTCGTACAAAGGATGAACACGACATGAGCCGGAGGCTCTTCGAGCGTTTTGAGGAAGGCGTTGAACGCGCCGGTCGAAAGCATATGGACCTCGTCGATGATGTAGATTTTCGAGCGGCCCCGCACCGGAGCGAACTGCACGCGCGCGATAATCTCATCGCGTACGTTGTCGACGCCGGTTCGACTGGCCGCATCGAGCTCGATAACATCAGGGTGGGCGCCGTTTGCGACTTCCTGACACTGCGTACAGGTGCCGTCTGGTTCGCCACCTTTGGGATGCTCGCAGAGCAGCGCCGCCGCCAGGATGCGCGCCGTGGTGGTTTTGCCTGTGCCACGCGGGCCGCTGAAGAGATAGGCATGAGCGACCTGGTCTGTGGCGACCGCGTTTTTCAGCGTGCGCTCGATGTGCTTCTGGCCAACCATGTCGGCAAAAGTCGCCGGACGATACGTGCGATAAAACGAGGTGTGTGCCACAAAACTCCTTAGGTGATCAGCCGGGTTACAACAAGTGAACTCGGCGGGCTTGGACGCTCAGCAGGGACTGCTTATGGCTGCTATCTTCCGATCCTGACCAGGTTCACGGTATGCCGCCGTCCAAGTCCGCCCAACTCACTCCAGCAAGCGCTTATTTCACGCTGCGCTCTTATTTTACTACAGCCAGCTCGGGTCATTGATGCGGCAGGCTAGCTCCGCCGCCCCGAATCCGTTGTCGATATTGACCACACCAATGCCGCCAGCGCAGGAGTTCAGCATCGTGAGCAGCGGCGCCAGCCCTTCAAGGTGCGCCCCATAGCCGATGCTCGTAGGGACTGCGATCACCGGAATGCTGACCAGCCCCGCGATCAGAGAAGGCAAGGCCCCCTCCATACCCGCCACCGCGATGATAACGCGAGCCGCGCGCAGCTCATCAACATGCTCAAGTGCGCGATGAACACCCGCGATGCCAATGTCGTAGAGCCGCTGCACACAGGCGCCGTGCGCCTCGGCGGTGACCGCTGCCTCCTCGGCGATGGGCATATCTGCGGTCCCGGCCGCCGCCACAACGATCAGGCCCGCAGGATGTTGTGGCGCTGCGCATCCAACGGAAATGATACGTGCCTGCTCATGGTAGCAGGCTCCTTGAAGTTGGGCGCGTACGGCCTCGAAGTCTTTCGGCGTCGCGCGGGTCACCAGCACTCGCCCGCTGTGCGCGTATATCTCAGAAGCTGCTGCGACGATCTGCTCGACCGTCTTGCCCGGGGCAAACACCACCTCAGGAAACCCGCAGCGTTCCTCTCGCTCGTGATCGATCCTCAGTTCTTTCATTTACCCGATCTCCTCATCGATCTTCTCCAGTCGTTGGTGTACCTCGTCACTGATGTCGCGCAAGGCGCCTAACACAACGCGCGTGAGCGGGGTCTGCTCACTACCCTTGCGCACCGCCGCTTTGATCGTACGGCGCAGCTCGATATCTGCAACGCGCTTGAAGACCACACCCCCATGGCGCTGCTCGGAGAACCCGAGCGAGGGCACAAGCGCAAGGCCCAGGCCTGCGGCGACGGCGGTCAGGATGACCTCGAAATCCATGGTCTGGAAGCGATAGTTCGCGTCAAAGCCCGCGCGCCCGGTCGCTGCCTGCACCACCGCGCCCATCGAGGTAGACTCCAATCCGGCGATCCAGCTCTCATTTTCCAGCTCAGAGAGCGCGATGGGGCGGTTCTGCCCTGCCAACGGATGGTCTTTGGGCATAGCCAGATAGACACGCTCGCTTAAGAGCTCCGTGATGGCCAGGCCCTGCGAGGGGATGCTGGGTACCAGGGTCCAGTCATAATAGACCATGACGTCGAGGTCTTCAGCGCGCAGCATCGGCAGGGCGACCTCAGGTTCAAGGTCACTCACGTGCAGAGCGATATTGGGCGTCGTTTCGCGCAGGCGCACCAACATCGGCACGATGATGCGACAGGCAGCCGTCGGAAACGCCGACAGTTCGATCGTGCCGCCGACTCCCTCTGACATCAATGAGACCTGCGCCTCAGCCTTTTCCAGGGCAGAAAATATTTCTTCGGAATCTTTGACCAGTTGCAAAGCGGCATCAGTCAAAATGACGTTGCGGCCTTCCTTTTTCAGCAGCTCAAGCCCCGTCTCACGTTCAAGGGTGGAGAGCTGCTGACTAACTGCGGAAGGGGACATGAAAAACGCGTCAGCTGTTGCCGCGATCGTCTTGCGGTTCGCGAACTCGCGCAGCAGCCTGAGACGGGCGACATTGAGCATCAGCTGAAGTTCCGGTCAGCCGCCGACAGGCCAGGCCGCACGGCAACTACTTCGTGCTCGCAGAAGCGGTAGTCGGGGGATCGTTTGGGTCAGACTCCCCCGGAGCACGGATCGTCAAGGGTTTCTCGCGCACCATATAGTGATCACCCGGCTGATCATACTCGCAGGTGACCATCGTGAGCGTATCGAAGTCGAAGGTATTGGGTGGAAGCGTCTTGCCCGAAAGCAACTGCCCCTGGACAAACTGGTACTTGATCGTCTTATCCGGCAGATAGACAAACGCGATCTGATGCGACTCGCGAAAGCTTGCCTGGCGGAAGTAATTGAGCGAGCCAAACATCGACTTGTTGCGCATGTGATGGCCATAGACCGGCGAATCATGGCTCGTGAAATCCGGCTTGGCGTCCTTGTCGAGAAAAACACAGCCCGAGAAGCTGGGGCGCCCATAAAAATCATGGTGCAGGTAGAATACGTTATCCTTTGCCTGAGCGATAGGGTAGTCGATACGCGTATTGGGGATGTAGAGCCAGGCGATGATCTGGGGATTGATCTTCTTGAGCGCCGCAAAATCGATGATACGCTTCTGCGCCGCCGCAATCGAGGCTGCGGTCTGCCCGCCTTCGTCGTTGGCGGTCCCCAGGCCGATGGTCTGCCACAGTGAGTCATTATCGGTCTTCCCTGAGAGCTGACGCACGCCGTTGTTGCTCATGGCGGCCTGGATGTAGTCATAGGCGATGTTGGCAAAATAGTAGCCAGTAAAGGCGATTATCGCGATCGCAACGCCGAAAGCTACACTTCGAAAGAACTTATCCATGTCGTTTATCCTCACCAAACTCTATCGTCTCCGGCCAGGGCCGTGGGTTTTCTTGTTATATTTTACCAGCCTCGTCAAAGACCAGAGACCTGGTCACAATTAGTTCACGGAACCGTAAGGATAAGCGCCATCATCGGAGCCAGGCGCCATGGCCTCATCGCTGTCGTCATCATTGTCAGACCCAGCGGCTTCGTCGCCGCGACCGTCCTCATCGGGCACGTCAACCACCTCTGCTGCTTCGATCATCCCCGCCACATCGGTCGCTTCAAGCGACTCGACCTGGCGCAAGGCACGATTGATCTGATTGGTGCGAGTGCCCACAAGCTTGTCAAGTTCATCATCAGCCTGATGCAGACGCTTCCGGGTAGTGGCCAGCACCGTACTGAAGTTTGCGAATTCCTTCTTGACCCGGCCAAGCACCGCCCACACTTCCTGTGAGCGCTTCTGGATCGCCAAAGTCCGGAAACCCATCTGCAGGCTGTTCACAAACGCCGCCATGGTCGAAGGCCCCGTGATGACGATCTGGTACTTCGCCTGCAGCTCTTCAAGAAGCCCGCGCGCGATGACTTCGGCGTAGAGGCCTTCCATCGGCAGGAACAGGATGCCAAAGTCCGTCGTGTGGGGCGGATCGATATACTTGTCATGGATGGACCTCGCGGACTGCTTGATGAACGTATCCAGGTCCTTCTTTGCTGCCTCGATCGTGACCGGATCCCCGCTCTCGTAGGCGTCGAGCACCGCGGAATAGCGATCCGTCGGGAACTTGGCGTCGATCGGTAGGTAGACGTCGCCTTCGCCTTCGCCCGGCATTTTGAGCGCATACTCGACACGATCGGCCGAGCCCGGTTTGATGGCAAAGTCCTCCACATACTGTTCCGGCGCAAGGATCTCTTTAAGGATGGCGCCGAGCTGGATCTCACCAAGGATGCCGCGGGTCTTTACGTTTGACAGCACTTTCTTCAGGTCGCCCACGCCACTGGCAAGCGTCTGCATCTCGCCCAGGCCCTTGTTGACCTGCTCAAGCTGGCGCGAGACCAGCGCAAATGACTGCCCCAGGCGCTCTTCAAGGGTCTTCTGCAGCTTCTCATCGACAGTCTCCCGCATGCGGTCGAGCTGCTTCGCGTTATCCTGGGTGAGCGCCGTGATCTTTTCCTCCGTTGAGACGCGCACCGCATCAAGCTTCGTGTCGAGCGTCTGGCGGATGTTCTCGAGTTTCTGCTCGTTTTGCTGGGCCTGGGCAGAGAGCTGCACCGCGATATCACGACGCAGTTCTGTCGTCATCTGCTGCATATCGGCCTCAAGCTTTTCCCTATCGGAGCCCCGTGCTGCCTCTTTCTTACGACCAGAGATGATCAATACAAGAAGCGCGACGCCGATCAGTAAAGTGACGAGCAGTGTTATGACAGGGATGATAGTAGCCATGCGATCCTCTCTTTTGTTTCTATGCTTCTTACGATACTACACCACCGGTCAGACAAGACTGGCTTTGCTCCCGTCATCCTGGGCCGACCCTCCCGTCATCCCGGGCAAGACCTAAGGATCTCAGGGCCCGAGATTGCAGCCCGGAGGCCGCAATGACGTGTGTGTGACAGAATGCTAGACTGAGAACATGAGTGAAATCTCCGCACATACTGCCCTGATCGCGCACCTGGATTGCTCCAGCGGCGTCTCGGGCGACAAGTTTCTGGGCGCGCTGCTTGAAGTCGGCGCGCAGACCCGACAGTTCGGCATCGAACACCTGCAGGCACTGGCAGATGCGTTCGAGCTCGGTGTCACCGTGCAGGCGCAGCAACGGGACAGCCAGGGTATCGCAGCGACTGGCGTCATTGTGCTGGGGGTTGACGGCCAGGCCGTCGACGGCCCACACACACAGGCAAGCCACTCTCGCGCGCGCAGCTGGGCTGAGATCCGCTCTCTGATCGAAGGCGCTTCCAGCCACGTCCTGCCGCAACCAGCACGCGAGGCAGCGCTGGCTGTGTTCTCTGCGCTTGCTGCCGCTGAGTCGCAGGTCCACGGCATCCCCGCCGATGAACTACACTTCCACGAAGTAGGCGCTGCCGACAGTATCATCGACATCTGCGGCGTCTGCCTGGGGCTACACTTCCTGGGTATCCAGACCCTCTACGCCACGCCACCGGCGCTGGGCTCCGGTACCGTCGAGACTCAGCATGGCACGCTGCCGGTACCCGCTCCCGCGACGGCCGCGATCCTGGCAAGCGCGGGCATCCCCACCAGCATGAGCAGCGCTCCTGGTGAGCTCACTACTCCGACCGGGGCGGCGCTCCTGACGCGCGCGGCAGGCTTCGGCCCGGTACCGCCGCTGCGCCCCCTGTTCATCGGCTATGGCGCGGGTACGCGCGACATCGGGCAACCCAACATCTGCCGCCTTCTTGTAGGCGAAGCAACCGAGGACACCCCGCTCCCCCTGACCGCGGAAACCACTATCCTGCTTGAAACCAACATCGACCACATCACGCCTGAAGCCGTGAGCTATGCCGGCGAGGAGCTGCTGGCCGAGGGCGCGCTTGATGTTTGGGTCACTCCCATCGCCATGAAGAAAGGCCGGGCCGCGCTCTCGCTCTCGGTGCTGGCATGTCCCGCGCAGGCCGAGGCCCTTGCGGCGCGCATCGTCGCGCTGACGGGTACGCTCGGCGTGCGAGTCTGCGAGCAACCACGCCTTACCGCCGCGCGCGAGGAACTCTCTGTCGAGACCCCCTGGGGGCCGGTGCAGGTGAAGTTTGGCGGCGGACGCTACCGCGCCGAACATGACGATATCGCTCGCATCGCTCGCGAGCACCATATCGACTACCCTGACGTACTGACCACGCTCAACCGCTGTATCACAGAGCAGCTGGTGTGCTAAAAGAGAGAATTATGGCACGTCAAGCAGAGACAAGCGAACAGCGACGCGAGCGGCGCATCACCGCCTGGGGCCTGAGCTTTACCTGGTTGCTGATTATCGGCGGCACCCAGGCAGTCGTCGCAGTCATAGCGATACTGGCGTTGATCGGCTCAGCCGTCGCGCGCAGTGGACAAAGCATTCTGAGCAATCAAAGCTATCTCTCTCAAACGCTGGTACAACGCTACCTGGGCATGATGGGCTGGATTCTTATTGCCAGCGACATCGCGACCGTGCTCATATTCCTGTTTATCGTGAAATCTCGCCACGAGAGCTTCCGCCAGACCGTCGGCCTGCGGCGTTTCAGGCCGCTGCTGATCGTCGCGCTCCTGATGATGGGCGGTGGCTTGAGCCTGCTGCTCAACTGTGGCGAGCAGATCATCGCAGCCCTGCTTCCCACGGCCACCAGCAGCAGTAGTATGACCGACCTTGCTTTCGGCCAGCTATTCTCAACGATACCTGGGATCTTGTCGATTGTCGTAGTCGCGCCGATCGCTGAAGAGATCATGTTTCGTGGCATGGTGTTCGGGACGCTGAATAAAAAACTCGCGTTTCCTGTGGCGCTCATCATGCAGGCGGTGTTCTTCGGGGTGTTTCATGGCAACATTCCCCAGGGCCTGATGACCTTTGGCCTCGGCATACTTCTGGCCTGGGTTTATCTGCGGAGCGGCTCGCTCTTCAGCAGCATGCTGATCCATTTCGCTTTCAATGGTACGACGACCTTGATTATCCTGGTGACTGGGTATGCTGGTACTGGCCCGCTGTTGATGTGGGTGCTCCTCATGGTCGTTGCCATCGGGCTATTCGCGAGCGGACTGATCTGGCAGATATTTCAGACCAGGCAGAAGAGGCCGGGCCTTGAGCGGGGTCTTGAGCCTGCGCCGACTTCTGCTCCCCCAGTCTTTGCATCTGGCGATGAACCGCCGAGTATGCTAGTATCGTAAGTCCGTTTCATTCTTAAGTATGCGGGTGTGGCGGAACGGCAGACGCGCATGGTTCAGGTCCATGTGAGGGCAACCTTGTGGGAGTTCAAATCTCCCCACCCGCACCATACTTTTTCTCACATAAAGCCATTCAGAACATCTCTCAAGGCCATAAGGCCGATGTGGGATACCCCCTCTCGAAACCCTCCTCACCTTAAAGTATAGATTTCTTCGAGTGCGGTAAGCACTGCATTCAGGCGTGGCTCATCATCTTCATTTTGAGGAGCCTGCGCTTCTTCTGCGCGTAGAGTTTCAACAAAACGCTTCATATCCTCGCCTATTTGGGGACTAAGCGTAATGCGCGTGTTGATAGGCACGAGAGAAATCAGCCTGATTACATCATTTTTATGTTTCCTCAAGTTCTTTGAGTCTACCTGCTGCCCTGCATTTTTTCTATCGTTAAGATCAATATGCGCGCGAGCTTTCAGTGGAATAAGATGTGCTACGTTAGGCACATTGATTCCGTTGATATTAATAAGACCGCTTTTTAAGAAGTTGTAATAATTATCATCGAGTAGAATGGCAGACAAGCTGGATATCTCATCTTCAACAGGCAAGGGTACTGTAACAGAGGCTTCATTGTGTAAGAGAAAATCCGGGTGTCGAGAAAACAGCTCTATCATTTTTGGATATCCAGGGTTATTTGGCCTGCTAAAGCGATAGTAGTGAACATCAGGGCTCTTTAGTCTGCCATATTCGTAACCGCCATCATTGATGAATCGCCACAGCTCCTTGGCAAAATCTGCATGAGGCGCTTCGACAAGAATGACAATATCAAGATCGTGGGTGGCTCGAAAGTTCAACCCTTGCTCAGAGAAAAGAAGATCGCAAGCGCTGCCACCTATCAAAACGAAAGAGTCGGAAAAGGGAGCAAAGCGCTCTTGGAATAATTCAAGTCCTACTACACTCACTGGGCAATCCTCTCTCGTAAGCCAATGAGCGCTTCTTCGCCCCTGGGTTCTTTTAGCTGGGGAGCGTCTTTAAGTGACAAGTAAAGGGAAACATCATCAACGGTACCATCCCCGCTGTTTATTGGCGGATATTTCCATATCTGTAGGAGTATGTCGGGATTATCATTTTCTGCGACCGCAAATATGGTATTTCCCAATTTATCCAGATAGCGTCGCTCGTACTCCGAGCATGCGTAGGTGACCCAGGAGTTATCTGCAAGCATCGTCTTTCGGCTTAGGGCGCTCATGCCAGCGTAAAGGCAGCCATAATCGGTAAAATTACTTGGTTTGTTCTTGAATTTCAAAAAACACGAGTCTTTTACTGGAGTCGTAAGATAGGGCTCAAAGAGTTGGAATAATTCTCCTTTACCTAGTCCCTCGTTGTTGACCAACAACTTTTTTGTTCCTTGCTTTTCTACTACTTGCGATACCGTTGCCTCGATATCTTTCAGATAGTTACTGATACTAGGCAGACTCCTTTTCATTTCTTGCGCAATGTCACTGGCGCTAAAGCCCAGCCAACTTCCATCAATGATATGAAGTGCGGTATATTGCGCTTGCCAGGAGAGACTTGTGATATTTTCTTTTTGTCGCTTTGCTTGTCGAATCTCAAGCCCGATAAAGGGAATGTAAAGATTGTGAGGCGAGATAATATAGGCGATATTCAGCTCTCTGAATTGTTTTTTTTGATAGTCGCTCAACTTTGATGTTGAGATTACACAGGGAAGATCAACGCGAGCTTCAAGAGTTTGAACCATCTTTGTAATCGTAGGCAAATTGACTATGCTTTTGGGCGCAATGATAACACAATCGGTTAATCCGATCTGAATACGCTCAATGTCGAAATCAGTTTCGTAAAAACGCGGAAGACCTGTAAGGTCGATCGCTCCCATGTTCTTTACGGGCAGGTTGAATACTGCAGTAAGATCCATACCGTTCGTCCTCCAATCTTTAGTATATATTAGCAAATTTTATTATAAAAGTAAAATTTACTAATACTTGCTGTGCATTTTTACTACCGAACATCTTTTGACTGGCATACTTGCGCTGCGCAAGTTGGCGTGCAAGTTATTGTGGGTATACTTATTCTGTCGGCATAATGATTGTTAGCCAATTTGATGAATGTGAGATAAATGACGCGACGGGCAGACAAAACAAAGCTCAAGTCAGGCGAGTGGACCTATACCGATGCTCCTTTTGGATGGGAGCTCAAAGTTCACTACGCCGTTCCCCTAATAGCATTACTCCCTCAATATGCCAAACGAAACGCCTGGTTGTTTGTCCTGTCCTTTCTGGCGTTTTTCAGCGCCTTTTTTATTGCCGCTGGAATGGTGACCGAATGGCGGACGCTTCCAATGCTTATTGCGGTACCCATAGTGCTGATCGTAACCTTGGCGTTGGTCGGGCTTTCCTGGCCATTCAGACTCCTCAGAGTCTATAATCCTGAGACTAAAAGAGCCTATCGACTCCGCAGCTCAGAAGCGAATCGCACAGAGACCATCACCTTGCAAAACGGCAGTGTAACCACAAGGTCGATATCCTTCCCTTTGGCTTATCTGGAAAAACTCGACATCACTCCCTATGATGCGTACAGCGGGCTCTTTAGGCTGGATGGATTTGACCAAACGGGAAAACGCTGGGGGCTGATCTCCTGGCCGGGATTGCCAAAGTCTGAAATCCAGGCAATACTCGCCAAGATCAGCACCAGCATATGGGCGCCATTTAAATATGAGCTATTGGAAGCAATCCCTGAAAACAAGGCGACGCCTCTGGCCTTTTCCTCTGATAGTATGCCAACCAGAACAAGCCTGCCATTTCAATATGGTAATGAACATCAGGGACCGCTCTGGAAATATGGGATGATAGCTGGCGTAGTGATCGGCGGCATTACGCCTTTTCTCCTTGCATTCATTCAAGTAAAAGTTGTGGGCGGATCTTCATCGTATTGGATGATTGCAGTTTTCCTTGCTTATGTTGCGATCGGTATCGGTTTTTCGCTTGTTATCATGTTCAGTGTTCAAAAGCTCCTGCTTCGATTTATTAATTATGAGGGTAGTGCGGTGTTCGACGATGATTCTGTCTCTCTTACCTATCAGGGGCGCACGATAACGATCCCTTATAAAGATGTTCACGAAACAGAAGTCATCCTTGCTCCTCGCCCGGTAAGTCAAGGCGGTGGGTATTTTTGCTCAGTACAGGCGATCAAGATCGCCACGTCTGATGCTAGCTATACTATTCCGGTTTCACTGAGCGAGAACCGGCGGGTAAACTTCGCGCGTTACGGAAAAAAATGGCGGCCCCGTGTACTCATTGACCCAGAAGATGTCCTGTTTGATCAAGAATACTTGCGATCTCTTTCGCTCACTCAAGTGCTGGAAGAAGTCGAGCAGAGGCGCGGCTTCAGCCTTTATAGAAAAAGGAATATCTCTTTCGACCAAGACGCATAAAGATAGCGCCAAACTTAAAGGCACCTGGGGGTATGGGGGCTGACTTCATGCGCACGAGTCAAATCAGCTTCGTCCGAATTTAATCACTCGTAGTGGGGACTCTCATATCAACAATGAGCGCAAACGCCATGTGCGCAAGGTGGGATCAGCAGATAATCATTAACGCTGGCTCTGGTGCTTTTACCGCCACCCGCACCATCTTGTTTTAGAGAAGTCCTTTTGACTTTTATTCTGCCAGATACTCCGCACTAATACTGTTTGTCGAAGTAATTAAGAGCAAAGAACTCCGCTGCATCGCGGAGGCCAAAAAAGAATATACCGCATGTAGCAACAAGGCTTAAAGGTATGGTGATCTGGATATTAACAAGCCCGGCAATCGTAGCTCCAATTATCAATAATGGCAAAGCGATAAAGACAACAGTATTCGCCACGTTACTTGCTTCCTCCTGAACAGTCTGCCAGCGCTCATCCTCTTGATACTCTGCATTCTTCTTTCTCTTCCAAAAGAGAGCCCTAAGATGATTACAAGAGCAGCAACAGAAATAAGCATCGAGATCACTTGTTTAGCCATCGATTTCGCCTTCCTCATAATTGAAAACTCCCTGAATGGGAACATTGAAGACTTCAGCAATCCTGAAGGCCAGCTCCAGTGAAGGAGTGTATTTATATTTTTCGATGGATATCACTGCCTGACGAGAGATCCCCGCTCTTTCAGCCAAGTCAGCCTGTGTCCAGTCGCGTTCTGCTCTCAGAACCTTGATCCGATTCTTAATCAATGTCGCACCCCCATTCCAAAAAGTAATGACTTAATTACATCAATATTGTAATGAGAACATTACATTTTGTCAATAAGATAATAAATTTTCTCAGCCCTGATCACTTTACAGTGATGTTATTCGTAGTCTCGTTTGTTCTCGGAACTGCCAAAACCCTAGCAAAAGTATCAGAGAATTAACATGGTTCTCTATGCGTATCCCATACTTTACAAATATACTCTTTTCATCTATCATTAGGGTACAAATGTAAGGTGGTGTGCTGTGGGCAAACGAGAGCAACTAGATACGTTATTGAAAGAGAACAACGGTTATTTGAGGACTGCAGATGTTGTCTCTCTGGGAATCTCGCGTACCTATTTGGGCGAGTACGTGCGGCAGCACAAACTCGAACGCGTTGCTCACGGCTTTTATCGATCACCTGATGCCTGGAATGATGGGATGTTCATTATTCAGCATCGTTATCCTCAGGCAGTATTTTCACATGAGGCTGCGGCCTACCTCTTAGGTCTTGCTGAACGTGGACCAATCAGATATGTCGTTACCCTGCCTGCAGGAAGCAGAGCGACCCTTCTCACCAGTGAAGGAGTACGGGTGCATAAAGTCAAACCCGACCTTTTTGAACTCGGTCTTACCAGTGCCATCACGCCAGCTGGCCATACCGTGAGAACCTATAATGCAGAGAGAACGATCTGCGATCTTTTTCGCAAGAGGAATTCGGGAGATACCCAGGACTTGCAGACTGCTGCCAGAGAATATCTGAGGCGAAAAGATAAGAATATACCGCTGCTTATGCGCTACGCAAAACAGTTTTCTCTTGACCGAATTGTTCAGAACTATCTGGAGGCCGTTTTGTAATGATACAAACCTCTATGCAACTCAAAGCGTTGGTACGCAATCTTTCCGGTGGGGATTCTGCCAAAGCGCAGATGATCATTCGCGCATATGCGATGGAGAGGTTTCTTGAACGTCTTTCGCAGTCTCAGTATCACGACAAAATAATAGTTAAGGGAGACGTACTGGTCACTTCCATGATCGGTCTGGACAACAGGTCAACCTTTGACATCGACACTACCGTCAAAGGCCTCCCTCTGTCAGAAGATACGATTGCTGATATCATCAGAGAAATCGCCACAATACCGGTAAATGACAATATGGCTTTTGAGGTACAAAGAACAGCAACCATCATGGATGAGATGGACTACCCTGGAGTTCGGATTACTCTTGAGGCTCATCTCGATTCAATGAGGATACCTTTGAGGATTGACGTTTCAACTGATGACGTTATTACTCCACGCGAAATGTCCTATCAATATGGCCTGCTTTTTGAAGATCGAGAAATCTCATTGTTGGCTTATAATCTGGAAACAATTCTGGCAGAGAAACTGGAAACCTTACTGTCACGCGGCGTCGCCAATACGCGTATGCGCGATTACTATGATCTTTTCGCGCTCAGTGATATATACTCAACAAAAATCGACTACTCCGTTTTGAAAGAGGCCTACGATAACACGTCTGCTGATAGAGGCACGAGCGCTTTGCTCAAAGATGCTAACTTGATTTTAGGTGATATCGAGTCAAACGATACGATTCAAAAACATTGGGCAAGATACCAGAAGAAATACGACTACGCTGCTAACATTAGTTTCGCTGACACTATGCACGCCATCCGAACGCTTTTTAGTGCAATCTTTGACAAACGTCCAAAAAGAGCAGACGAGCTATCCAGAAACTAAAGATGCACGATGAGACCAATACACCAATCAATATTGGAAGCCGTCTTGTCACTACAGCCCAACCCGGGCACCTTGCTGGACATCGGTTCTGGTTCTGGGGTGCTTACTCAGGCACTTGCTGCTTCATTGCCCCGGACAACTCTCACTGCTGTGGATACCTATCGCCCGATACACACCAGGCATAACATCACGTTCATCCCCGGCAAGGCGGAATCGCTGCCTTTTGGGGACAGCTCATTTGATGTTGTTACCGCCAGCCTCTCCCTGCATCATTGGCAGAGCAAGCAGGAAGGACTGCAGGAAGCGTTTCGCGTACTGAAAGACGGCGGGCGCCTGATCATTGGCGACCCCCTCCTGGATGGTCTACTCCATTCCCGATTCTGGAGCGGGCTCGCTCAGGCGATTGACAGGGGTAACTTCACAGCCCCTGATGAGCTGCGCGGCTATCTTGCGCGAGCAGGTTTTACTGAGCCGACCGTCTGTGTAGTGCCGGGCTCGCCCAACTCCCTCTACCTCATCACCGCGTCAAAGCCTGGCAGCAAGTAGTCAACAGCAAGAGATCCCGTACAGGAAAGAACTTTCAATCAAATAATTGCCAGAACACCACATTATTCAATTGAATAATTGCCAAAATCCCACATATTTTCATTGAAATGTGTTATCGTAGACAGGATCAAGACAGCGATATGAGAAAAGAAAGGCCTTATGCTATGAAACGCCATGCTCTCGATGATCTATCGCTTTGGAAGCAGAACCCACGGAGAAAACCTCTTCTCCTCACCGGAGCTCGCCAGGTTGGCAAGACCTGGTTGATGAAGGAATTCGGGGACAGCGCGTATCAGAACACTGCCTATATAGACTTCACGAAAAACGAACGGATGCGGACGCTCTTCAGCGGGAACATTTCCCCTGATGCGCTTCTCCCTGAACTCGAGCTTTATATGGGCCATGCCATAGAACCCGGTAAGACGCTCCTGATCTTTGATGAGGTCCAGGAAGTTCCGCGCGCCTTGACCTCTCTCAAATATTTTAATGAACAAGCTCCTGAGTACCATCTTATGTGTGCTGGCTCGCATATGGGTATTGCGCTTCATCAGGGAACTTCCTTTCCAGTAGGCCAAGTCAACACACTGCGACTCTATCCACTGACCTTTTACGAATATTTGCAGGCCGTGGGTGAGGACCGCTTTATTGCCCCGCTCCAAGACCTCAGCTTACTCTCCATGAAAGCCTTCAATTCGACCTTGCACGATTATCTCAAGCGTTACTTTCTGGTCGGCGGCATGCCAGAGGTTGTTGCAGCTTATGCGGCACGACAGGATTTTGCTGAAGTCAGGTCACTGCAAGAAGCAATCTTCGAAACTTATGATAATGACCTATCAAAACATGCCCCGGCAAAAGAAGTGCCCCGCATCAGATGGCTTCTTGACAGCATTCCACGCCAGCTCGCCAAAGAGAACAAGAAATTCGTATACGGCCAGATAAAAAAGGGCGCCCGCGGTCGTGACTACGAGCTGGGTATCATGTGGTTGCATGACATAGGCATAGTGTACCGGGCAAATAATCTCACACAGGCGACCTACCCCCTTAAGATGTTCGAAGACCCAACGGCATTCAAGCTGTTCTTGCATGATGTAGGGCTTCTCTCATGTCATTCTGGAATTGATGAACGGATCCTGCTTGATGGGACTGAGCTGTTCGACAAGAGTAAAGGAGCCCTGACCGAACAGTATGTTGCCCAGGAGTTGACTGCTACCTGGCCCTCGGATCTCTATTATTGGAGTAATAGCGCAGGAAACGCTGAACTTGACTTTGTGATCCAGTCGGCGCCGCCTGCAGGAGTCCTCCCTATTGAGGTCAAGCCCGGGATCAATCTTAAAGCGAAGAGCCTGAAAGTGTTCCAGGAAAAATTCTCTCCCGCGGTATCAATTCGCTTCTCTCTGGCGGATTATAAGGTCAACCACAATAAAGACGGGAGCATTACAATAGATGTACCACTTTATGCGGTAGAGAGCCTACCCGCCCTATTGGAGCGGGTCATTGCTGACGAGGACATTTCGAATGTTTGATTCACCTTAAGTGTGCGACCAGGCAAACTGATAGCGCGGCCATGGTGAGCGCTATCAGCAGGAGCGGGATCGCTCCATCCCAGAAAGCCAGCCTGGGCTCCAGGCGGTAAAACAGCACGTAGCAGACTAGGCTTGCAGCTACAACAAGGACAACGATGAGAGTCAGCACCAGGGCGGCAACAGATGATAGTTGTTGTGATCCGTATAGCACGTTTACCTCCGCCAGGGCTAACGCGCCCCAAAAAACAAAGAGCAGCAGTTCCGAAGTCATCTGGCGCTTGAACACAACCACGGTAATCACCGCCAGGATCACGAACGCGATGGCGCCGCCCCACAGAAAGACGTGAGACGGGACCAGCGCGGATTCGGCTTTTGTCGCAGTAATTCCCTGGATCGTCAAGACCACTGCGGACAGGCCCGCAACGGCCGCCGGTATGAGAAGCCATCCGCTCTGTATGCCTTTTATGGGGTTATTAACACGAAAAGCCAGAAACCACCAGGCCAGATAAAACACGCAACAAAGCACAAGCAGGAGGTTTCCGAAAAAGATCGCCCGTGCCGGTGATTGGAAATTCTCAAGCATTATCGCTCCTGTCAGCCGGGTCCTGCAAAACTATCAGAGTGTCGGCACTTATCACTGGTTCAATCTGAATGTCTCTGTTGTTGGATTCAAACTAAACTCGTCCTCGCAAAAGAGGTAGAGAGATGCAAATCGTTTAGCCATAGCAAGTCTATCTTTGCTTTTGGAAGAGACTGAAAAGGCGCTTCGCTCCATAGCCGATGGCGCCAAGAAGAATGCCCGCTATCGAAAACACTATGCTATACATAAGACCCCAGGAAAAAACGTCTCCAAAACTGCCAGCATCATTAAACACCCAGAGCATCAAGTGCAGGATGATCATCGCGATAAAACCGAAAAGAAAGCCGCGTAGGATGGTGACCCCGATTGACTTGCTCACAGCGCCAAACATCAACACAGCTACTGCCCCAGCACAAAATAAGGTGATAGTCATCCAGAGTCCCTTATCAAAAAAGAAAAACCCACGCAGGAAAAAGAGTAACCCGTAGAGAATCCCGGCAAGGAGCGCCGGAATAATGAGTCTGACCAACGGAGCTTTCTTTTTGCCCTCTGCCATGCTCTCGCCTTTCAATTACTCGCCTAAGCTGCAACGCGCTTGTCGAACAATTCTTGTAGTAATTCTGTGTGCTTCTCAGAGCGTACGGATTTCAGAATGATCATCGTCCTTGACAAAGAGACTCAGGACAGCAGTCACGAACGAAATGATAAGGCCACCCCAGAAAGCGGGCCAGAAACCATTCACATAAAAACCGATGCCGAACAGTCGGCTGATCCATGCGGCACATAACAGGAGAAGTGCATTGATCACAAACGAAAAGAGTCCCAGCGTAACTACCATGAGGCCGCAGGAAAAGAACTTCAGCATGGGTCTGATGAACACATTCAAGAAAGCAAGGATCACCGAGATGACTGCTAAAGCGAGAATCGAAGAACTGTTAGGGTCAATGTGCATCCAATGATCCGGCATGATCCAAACCGTGAATGCCACCGCGATCGCCGTAATAAGCCAACGAACCCAAAACTTCATACGCCGCTCATCTCCTCATCTTGTCTGGCAACCGCCTGAGACGCGCTATCCATTCCTGGAATTGACTACGCAAAAGAGTCTCTCAGCGCCGTAACCGATGGCGCCAAGAATGACGCCCTCATCGAATATAATACGCCATACATAAGGCCCAGGAAATAACGCCCCGGAAGCTGCCAGCATTAATTACCTGTACCAGTGATTGAAAATCCTCGAGCATTATCGCTCCTCCCATCGAGATTTGTGAAGCAATACCACACTTTTTAATAACGAGGACTTATCAGTAGAGTAGTATCACCCTTTTCGTGAGAGATCCTCCATCTGTCCGGCGATTGCTTTCACCAGCGCCTCCATGTCCTCGGGGTAGACGTCGCCGATGTTTCCCAGCCTGAAGGTGGGCGTGGAGGTCAGTTTGCCCGGATAGATAATGAAGCCCTTTGATTTCAGGATCGCGTAGAGATCCGCAAAGTCAAAGCCATCGAGATCAAAGGTCGTGATGATGTAGGACTGATACTCCGGATCAACCAGAGAGTGCAGGCCAAGTTCTTCAAGGCCTCGTACCAGTACGTCATGATTCTTCTGGTAGCGTGCCCGTCGTGCGGGCAAGCCCCCCTCTTTGCCATATTCGTCGATCGCCTGCCGCAACGCGAGCAGGATGTTGGTCGGGGAGGTAAAGCGAAATTTCCCACCGCCCGCATACAACCCCTGATACTGGTCATTGAGATCTAGGCTGTGAGACAGAGAGTTTCCTTCGCTCGCTTCAAGAAGCGATTTCTTCGCGATAACGAAGGACAGGCCCGGCAGCCCTTCCAGGCACTTATTTGAACTGGCGGCCAAAGCATCGATATCCAGGTTCAACATATCAATCTCATAGGCAGCAAAGCTCGACATCGCATCCACCAACACCTTTTTACCATAAGACTTGGCGAGCTTCGCCAGCGCCTCCAGCGGGTTGAGTACCCCGGTCGTGGTCTCGCAGTGGACAAAGATGACCACATCAATGGCAGCGTCCGCCTTAAGCTTCTGCTCGATTGCCTCCAGCTCTACCGGTCGCGTCACATCAAAAACCAGCGAGTCATAATCCCTGTGAGAATCCTCAGCGATGGTCAGCATGCGCTTGCCATATTCGCCGTTGACTAAAAACAGGATCTTCTCATCCGGCGCCACCAGGCAGTTGATCATCGCCTCAACGGCATACGACCCGCTGCCCTGGAGCAGCACAGTCGCATAGCTATCATTAGCAGAAATATGCGTGATATCGTCCATGACCGAGGTCGTGATTGCTTTGTACTCGTCATCCCAGGTGCAATGGTCGGTGAGCATGGCTCGCTTCACGCTGGATCGCGTAGTGAGGGGCCCCGGAGTCAGCAACTTATGCGACGCACTGAGTTCAAGACGGCGGTTAATATCGGCCACCACGTTGGCGAGGCTGCTCATATCACCGATGATGTAATCTGCGCCAGCCTGATAATAGCGCGCGCGCACCGCCGCCTTGCGGCTTTTCAACTCCTCATCTGATAAGACTGCGACCTCATCACGCGTCAAACCCAGGTCAGAGGACCCCATGATCACGCCGACAGTCCAGCAATCAGCCGCTTTGCCCTCCTCGATATCGGCCACAGTGTCACCGACCTTGATCACTTCGCGGGGATCAGTCAGGTTGAAGTGCATAAGATTTTGCCACATCATGTAGGGATACGGCCTGCCTTTGGCGACCTGGTCGGGCGTAACACAAAGGTCGGGGGTATAACCCTGCCTCGCCGCCGCCGGGATGACCTTTTCCATCATTTTGTCGGTATAGCCCGTCGTCGAACCAACATGTATCCCCTGCCGTTTGAGCATGGCAACTGCCTCTATCACGTAAGGCAGGACGTCGCAGTACTGTTCTATGTCAGCGAACATCGTCTCCTCAAAGATCCGATAAGCCTCGAGTATCTGCTCCTCAGTGATCGGCTCGGCGATCATCGCAGCGATGGCCCTTGTATGATCAAGCTTTGCGATTCCCATGGGTTTGCGCGCCATCTCATCAGAGATCTCGTAGCCAATACTGCGGAACCCTTCGATGAAACCCTTTACCGGCGCCATGCAACCATAGTCGACCATAGTGCCTGCCCAGTCAAAAACAACAGCTTTAATCATTTTAAATCTCCTCTTTACTCATAGGATCACGGATTTCGAGTGGTCATTTCACTCTTGATTTGATGCTAGTCGAGATCTGCTCGAAGATGATAACGGATATCAGGATGACATAGGTGATAAGCCCCGTCTGATGCAAATCCATATAGAAGTTCCCGGAAACGAACAGATTATAGCCGATCCCGCCGCCGCCCGCTGCCGCGCCAACGGCGATCACATTCACAAAATTGACCTCCAGCCTGAAGAACGTCCAAGAGAGCAGGTACGTGAATACCGAAGGATAAATGCCCTGGGTCAATATCTGGATAAAACCTGCACCGTTTGACCTGAGCGCTTCGATCGCTCCGACGTCGGCTTGTTCGATCGCGTCCGCGTAGGCCTTGGTAAGGTAGGCGGCGCTGTGAAACGTCAGACCAATGATTGCAGCCACACTGCCAAGCCCCGCTGACACCACAAAAAGCAACACCCAGATGATGTTCGGTATCGCGCGAATGATCGAGACCAGACTCCGGGCCACGGTATTGATCAGACCCTTGGTGATGTTGTGTGCGCAGACCAAAGACCCAAAGAGCGCGACAAAGGCACCCAGCGCCGTACAGAGAAAGCTCATGCAGACCGACAGCAGCAGCGCCTCTGCCAAGGTCCCTATGCTATAAGTCGTGGCTTTTGGTTGCAAAAAGACGACCTTGAACGAATGAAGCGCACTCAAAATCGCCTGTCCGATGTTGATCCCCTGATAATCAAAAACAAAGAAGGCATAAATGGTCAATAAGATTAAGACCATTATCGTGATCTTGATCACAGTATTACTCTTATGTCGGGACGCGATCTTGATCTTGTTCCCGCGCGTCTTTTCGATATAGTGATCGATACCGCGCGAACTCGCGCTCGGCAGTTGCACTTCTACCTGCGCGCTCATACAACTACCCGCTTTATCCGACCCGACGTCAGCTCCAAGCTAATGATAATTACTGCCAGCGAAATGATAACCAAGCCACAGGAAGCGAAATCCATGCGTGTATAGAACAAGTTGAACACGTATCCGATGCCAGTAGCAGTCAATATGCCGATCAGCGTTGCATCCCTGATGTTCGTTTCCACCATGAACAGGGTCCAGTTGATGACCTCAGGTATGGTCGAGGGGTAGATCCCTTGGGCAAATATCTGGAAAAAGCTGGCGCCCGTTGCGCTGAGCGCCTCCGCGCTCTCTTCGCAGACCTCATCGATCACTTCAACAAAATAACGGGTGAGCATACCAAAGGTCGTGAAAAACAGAGTGATGATCCCGGTCAGCATATTCTGACCAAATGAGAATAGCAGAATGATCGTCCAAACCACATCTGGGATATTGCGAAAGAACGCAGCTACTATCCTGGTCGCCCGGGCAATGATCGCGTTAGGTGAGACAGTCCGCGCTCCCATAAGCGAGAAGAAGAGCGCGCAGATAGCAGCCAGTACGGTGGCGGCCAGCGCCATCAGGATCGTTTGCCAAAGCGCACTTAAGATAGTGGGAAGGTTAGAGAAAGATTGCGTCGTCGGCAGCAGGTGGGTCCCCATCCAAACGAACGCCGTCGGTATCGAAGCGAGTCCGTTTGCGATGCTGAAATCCGTTGCCCGGCTCGCAAGTTCCATAAGTATCAGCAAGACCAGAATGACAAAGCCGATACTTATCTTTCGCCTACCCAGTATCGTGATGCCTTTGTCCTTATCACTGCCCGTGCTCTTGTCAGGCATGGGCGACCATCTCAAACGCCACTACCTCGTTGATATAAGTCGCTTGTGCCGACTGGTGCGGCGGGTCCTCCTGGTCGGACCGGTAAATATCGGCCAAGTGTTGCTCGTCAATAGCCTGAGACGAACCATCATAAATAACCGTGCCCTCATTTATCCCAATGATCCTGCCTGCGTATCGAAGAGCAAAATCGACCTGGTGCAAATTCACAATACAGGTAATGCCCATCGTCTCATTGATCTGGAGCAGATGGTCCATGATCACCTTGGAAGAGTTTGGATCCAATGACGCGATAGGCTCGTCACAGAGAATCAATTTGGGATTCTGCATCAAGGCTCGGGCGATGCCGACCCGCTGCTTCTGACCTCCGGACAGCTCGTCGCATCGTTTATAGGCATGCTTTATCAGACCGAGGGTATCGAGAATGTCGAATGCGTCCTTTTTCTCAGCTTCGGTATAAAGTCCCAGGGACCCGGCAAAAGTTGACTTATGCCCGAGCCTTCCATGTAACACATTCTCAAGAACACTCAGCCGCTCGACCAGGTTATAGTTTTGGAATATCATGCCGATACTGGTCCTGACCCTGCGCAGCGCCTTGCCTTTGATCGTGGTAATGTTCTGCCCGTCAAAAATGACCTCACCCTGCGTTGCATCAACCATACGGTTGATGCAACGCAGAAGCGTAGATTTTCCGGCGCCCGAAGGCCCAATCACTGATACGAACTCACCACTGTTAATGGTCAGCGAGACATCGTTGAGGGCCTTGGCATCATTTTTGCTATAGACTTTGCTGAGGTTTTTGATGTTCAGTATTTCAGATCCTGGCAAACTCATGTTTGTCTACACTCCCAGATCGCGGATGGGTTGATACCACTCGTCAGTGACTTTGATGAAGTGCTCATCCTTGGTCTTGCTCAGCAGGCCTTTCCCGTTGGGGTCAAAGATCAGCGTGTCGTTTGATACCGTGTCTGAGGTCATGACATTCAGTATTTTGTCCGCATCACTTGAACTCAGGCTCTTCGAGTTGTACACAAAAGGCTCATTGAGGACTGGATATGCCCCAATGACCGTGAATTTCTTGCCCGTCAAGGTATCAAAAGGGGCCGAGGCGCCCTTTGCGATCTCATAAACAGCGCCCGGCGTGTTCGCCGTGCCGGAATCAAGCTGTACGTATGGAGTCAGATCGTCATCGTCAAATGCAGCAACGTCGCACTTCCCCGTCAGTAGATTGACCGCGGCACCCTGATGAGAATTCCCGAACAGAACAGTCGAGAACAGCTTGTTGGGTCCGCCCTGAGCCAGGTCGTTCACCACCAGATTGCTCCACTTGGGATCTTTTTTGAAGTTGCCTATAATCGCGCTGGTCGGAATAGCCCAGCCGGACGTGGAACTCTGTGACACAAACGATATCTTCTTGCCCGCAATGTTCTGGATCGAATAGGTTCCGTTCGACTCATACTGGCTGGCATCGGCAGCGTTAACGCAGAGCCTGCTGTAATAGAGCGCGTCGGACAGCGTACCCGACGGCCCCGAGTAAGTGAATAATGGCAGTACCGCAGAATTCTGCTCATGCGCCTGTACGTAACCTTGCGCGCCCATGTAGGCTATTTGTGCCTTGCCGCTGTCGATGGCTTCGATTGCCACGGTGTAGTCAGTCGTCGTCATATTCACGACGTCTTTGCCAGTGGCCTGCTTGATATACTTTGCAATAGCATCTCTTGCCGGCGCGAAATCTGCCGCCGATTCATTGGGGTACCACACGACGGTGATCTTGCCGCCGGACGTGGTGCTTGAAGTGTTCGAATTACCCGTTGTCTTCGAACTACATCCGATCAAACTGGCTACCATCACGGCCATCACCATGATCGCCACGATCGCTTTGAGTAAACTATGCTTGTGCATTCTTGCTCCTTATCCTCGTTCTTCTTAGTAACAAATCAGTTGTTTCCAGCTAAATTAATTGTGAAATGAAGCTGTAAAATCTGACGGCAGGGTAGTGTAAAAGTTTGGTAAGTAACAACAAGAGCTTACTCAGACTGAAGAATCGGGACACAACCATGGAAAGAAGGCTGTCATAGAGGCCAAATGACAAAATGGCTCCATCCCAGTCTGTCTTCTTATAATTATTTGACAATAGGCAATTGGTTGCGTATAGTAATAGGCAACTAGTTGCCTATGAAAGCGAGGAACACCGCTTATGCCAAAAATGAGAGAGCCTGAGAGCGATCGGCGCTACGTGTTTGGCGCTACCCCAATGCTTGCGAACCACCTGCAAATGGTCGGCAATAGCGTTACTGGCGTCATTACGTTTAAACAATGGCTGATTTTGCTGATAGTCCGCGAGATGCCTGTGGGAAGCTCGGTGACCGAAATCGCGCGGCAACACGGAAGCACGCGTCAAAACACAATGAAGCTTCTGCGCGAGCTGTCCCAGCAGGGCTACCTGGAAATCCGGCAAGCAGAGACTGACAAAAGAAGCTACGCGATTTTCATGACCGATGAGGGGCAGGCAACCATGGAGCGGATCTCAAAAGCGGGTAATGCTTTTGTAAGCGCGCTGTTCGACGGGATCAGCTCCGCAGACATCACGGCCACGCGGCGCACGATAACACGGCTGCTGCACAACCTTGACGCCATTGCCGCAACAACCGAAGCCTGACAAAAGGAGCCCTGATGAAAACAATAATCCTGTACAAATCAAAGTATGGATCGGCCCTTAAGTACGCTCAATGGCTGGCTGATGAGCTGGGCGCAGAGCTGGCGGAAACCGGAACGCTCAAGGTCTCGCAACTTGCTGACTATGATCGGATCATCCTCGGCGGAAGCGTTTTTGCCTCGGGAATCAGAGGCGCCCAGTGGCTCAAAAAGAACTACCCGCAGCTACGGGACAAGCAGGTCGCGGTCTTTGCGGTCGGCGCTTCACCCTATGAAGAAAACGCTGTCGAGAAAGTTCGTCAGCATGCCCTGGCGCCGGAGTTGACAGAGCTTCCGTTCTTTTACTTGCGAGGTCGCCTGGATGAAAAGGGCATGACCTGGCCTGATCGCAAGCTCTGCGGGGTGATCAAAACACAACTAGAGAAAAAGCCCCCAGACGAGCTGGTCGGTTGGGAGCGCGCCCTACTTGAAGCGTATTCTCCGGATAGCCCGGCGGTTCTTGACTGGATGAGCAAAGACCAACTTGATCCAATACTCGAATGGGCTCAGGGAGTATAAGCACACATCGTCCTCTATCGAGCTCAGGGAGGCGGCGCGTCATTTCTGACATGCCGCCTCCTCCGCAGTAATAACCATTGCCAGAAAGCTACACCAGATTGAGCTTCTTCGTAAGTAGATTCCGCGTCACCAAGAAGTAGCCAACGTTATAGAGAATCATTAATGCGACCATTGGCAAAAAGGTTGTGTCTGACCTGCCAGTGAACAGCTTGTTAATGGGCTCGCTCGTAATTAGAGCAAAGACCGCGATGATATGCGTCACCATATAGAGTACCAATGAAGCACCCAGAGCGGCAGCAATCCGATGTTTGTTGAACAGCTGCCCGAAAGCCAAGGAAGTAAAATACATCAAGACGCTGCCAAATACCCCAAACACTATCAGGATCACCAGAAGTATGACTTCTGAACGCGGATCTGACTCTGCGATCAAACGCCAGATCAAAGGAAGTTGCCCATCGGACCCCACAGCAACCAGAGAAGTTGACACCAAAGCAACCACAACAGAGAGTACTTGCCAAACTGTTGCAACGATAACCTTTGTCCAAAGGAGCTGCGCTGCAGTCACGGGTAACGTGAACATTAAATAGCCCCTATCTGTGAGCAAGTCATGATTAAAATGCCAGATGCTCATTATCAAGGGAAACGTTAAAAAGGCCAAAATCAGAGCGCCGTAGAGGACCGTCGAAATGACCACCCACCAATCTGGCCGGCCTGCGATCGCTACTTGGGCAACCAAGCCCACAAGGCCGAACAGCAAGGCCACTCCGAACGCCGGCAAAAACCAGCGCGCTGTTGCTTTGAATTCATATTTGATCAGCTTACCTAACATGCTGCAAACACCTCCCGGAACATCTCGTCAACTGACTGCCCGCGTTCCTCGCGGATATGATCCACCGTGTCTTGCAGGACCACTACGCCCTGATTGACAAAAATAACCTCGTCAAGCACCGACTCGATATCAGCGATCAGATGGGTAGCAATGAGCACGGTCGCATCCGGAGAATAATTGGTGATGATTGTTTTGAGGATGTAGTCACGTGCCGCCGGATCGACACCGCCGATTGGCTCATCGAGCACATAAAGCTTGGCATCGCGACTCATCACGAGGATCAACTGGACCTTCTCTTTGGTACCCTTCGACAGTGATTTGAGTCGGCTTTTAGGATCGATCTGAAGCAAGCTCAGCATCTTAAGCGCGCGCGCTTTATCAAAGTCTGCATAGAAGTCCGTAAAGAACTCAAGTACCTGGTCAACTCGCATCCAGTCTGAAAGATAGGAGGTATCAGGCAGATAAGCTACGATCTTTTTGGTCTCTCTACCCGGCGCCTTACCCTCAACCAGAACCTGGCCCTCAGAGCAGGTGAGCAACCCGCAGATGATCTTAATGAGCGTCGTCTTGCCGCTCCCGTTAGGACCGAGAAGCCCAACGATCTTTCCCGCTTCCAGTGTGATGCTAACATTGCCAAGCACTGCGGGACCACTTTTCGTATAGCGTTTTGTTAGCTCCTTAACTTCCAGTATGCTCATTGCGCTCACCTTCCTCGTGGCTGTGACGTATGATGTCAGCCAGGTCGTCAGTACTGTATCCGAAGACTTTCAGGCTTTCGATGAACTCTTCAGCACGCCGCTTCACAAGCTGTTGCTTTGCCTGATCAATTGCCTGCTGGTCTTCGGTCACCGTACGGCCCGCCGTGCGATGCGTATCGATAAGCCCTCGACTCTCGAGATCAGATAACGCGCGCTGCATCGTGTTGGGATTAACTCCAAAGTCAGCTGCCAGATCGCGCACAGATGGCAGATCTGAACCCGCTGGATATTCAGCAGTCATGATCTGCATGCCGATGCGCTCGCTGATCTGTGTGTAAATTGGACTGCTCGCTGTGAACTGGATCATCGTCTTCGCCTCCTTCCGTGTTTCCCTGGTTGGCTCTCAATGCTTTATTGTACTAGCTACCTAATACAATAATACAATAGAGGTCTGGAGTCAAGGCCATCGGAGCAGATACTTTCGTTTGAGCGCTTTGTATGTCTTATTACTGTGCTATCATGAAACAACTTAGTTGCGAGGCACTGGAAAGTGCCAGCACCCCGCAACTGTTCATCGTCAGTCTTTGCTCACAGCTTGAACGTAACGATGATGCTTCCGGCCTTCGTCAGTTGTATTCGCAACTGGCGGGGGTCGGTTGCTTTTGCGTCAAGCATTACCAAAAGCAGCAAAAGCATTTCAAGCGTATATCCATCCATGGCGCTATCTCCTTTAATAAGCAGGTAGCGACCCTGTCGGGATACCTTCCTAGCAGTGGATGATCGCGTCGCAGGGGCCAAGGCTTATGACGTCTCCGTCGCAGATGAGGCTGATATGGTTAGCCTGTTTGCCATTGACGGTTGCGCTCGAGCTCGTACCGAGCAGCTCCATAAACACGCCTTGCTCCAAACGATAGATATGCGCATGGCGACGCATGATGCACTCATCGTCTATGACCAGATCGTTGAATATGGCGCGCCCCACATAAAGCGAACCTTTATGCGTTTTGATCGTGTGAGGCGGCGCTGTGCCAAAGCGCAATTCGGCCGCAAAACAACGGGCCGGCGATGGCGCAGGTATCAGGATCGGAGAAGGCGTGGCAGCTGGTGTTTCCGCCGGTGCAGAACCTGCCGGAGATAAGGAAGCTGGCGATGCTGTTGTGGGGGCCGCGGTCCCCTCATCTAACAACACATCCCATCTCATCAAGGGGCGCGGAGCGGGTTCTGGTCTCTCCAGTACCGCAACCGAGGCGGATGCGCCACTGCTTTCGGCGCCTGCCTTACGCTGCATAACAGCACGTTGAGGCACCGGCAGTCCCAGTTTGCTCACATCCTCAGTTGAGAGCGTATCGAAGTGGTACAAGCATTGAAAGCACGTGCCGGCCGACTCGACCGCATGCGCTCCACAGATTGGGCAACGCTTCATTTTCAACATCCTTTCTTCCTCCAGGCATCTTTTGAATATCACAGCCGCTTGGCCCTCCAGGCCAGCACCCTACAGTGGAGGTACCAGCCACAAAGACCTGCGCGCATCATCTTTCACACCAAGCTCGACCTGCTGTCCAGGTTGTAGCCAGCCGCCTGCGCAGGCACGCCGCTCAAGTACCGCGACTGCCTGGGGACAACCGCGTGACAGTCGACCTGGCGCAAGGCCACGCACGACTCTGAGTACCTGGCCATCCGCTGCGACCCAGGCGACATCAATCGCGAAACGCATTCCGACCGTATGGATCCGTCGGCAGGGTGCGATCAGGAACACCTCGTCTTCCTGCCCTGCCTCAGCGGGCAGCCCGAGCATCCCCTGCATCCGGGCAGAGGGGGTGACTGCAAAACGCAAGCGCATGAGCATCTGGCTCAGAGCTCCGACAGTGGCTGGCAGTAGGGAACCACTACCGTCTTACTGCGTTTCCAGGTACCCAATCCCCCAGCCCCAGAGGAAGAAGCGAACACCCGATAGCTCAACGTAAATGTCAACCTCAGGTCATGCAGTCCGGGCACGCCCTCGACCTGAGCCTTGGCCTGCGAAGAAAACGGTCCCCGCTTGCCATTCTGATAACCCAGGGATTCCTGCAGGAGCTGGCCTGCTTCTGACGGGGAGCGCTGGTTGGCTGCCGCCACGCGTGCGACCTCATCAGCCACACGGTCGAAGCGCGCGCACTCGCTCACAAACGAGAGCACGTTGACGATCAACACGATCGCTATTGCAAACGCAGGGATCACCAGCACCAGCTCGGGTACCATCTGTCCTGCCTCATTCCTCAGTACCCCCATCACAGGCTTCCTATCTCCTCAAGCTGACGGCGTACGTCCGGCAACCAGGTTTTTGCTTGCTCGCCAAATGGCAGACCCAGATCGACGCCCAGTACTTTGGCCTCCACAGCCTTCACCAGATCCCCCAAGTCGGGCACATCTCCCGCCCCGCTGGTCAGTTCTTTGATCGTTGCCAGTAGTTCACTGCTCCCCAGCTTCGCGAAGCCTTGTTTTGCTGCCCGCAATGCAGACACAAATCCCCCCTCAAATCCCTCGGCATCAGGGCTTCCCACCGCCGCCGTATCCACCAGAATTGGTTGCGGATACCGTAAGTCTGGCGGGCTTGCCTGCGCCACAGCCAGGAGCTTGTCAAACGCTGGCTTTACTACCCCATCAAGACCAAACGGCAATCCGGCTAGCTGATCGCCCAGGCCATTGGCCCCACGCCCATAAACATCCAGACAGCTGCCCCACAGCGAAAGCACGAACGAGAACACTCCACTGCTGCTTCCGCCTCCGCCCGGATCGTCAGCGCCGAGCAAAGCGCGCGTCGCTCCTCCCAGTCCGCTGTCCCCCGTGCCGTGCGCTTGATCTCCGCTTTGTGAGAGAAGCGATGGCAGAGTTTTGAGCGCTGCAGAAGGAAGAAGCTTCGCGCCGGACAGTGCCACCTGAGGAGCCAGGCGGCTTCCCTGCGCATTCGTCAGCGGCGGGAGCGTAAACGCAGGCAGGCCGCGCTCCTGCGTATTGACGACCACGCAGACAAACCCGCGCGCGCCACTGCTGCGATAGCGCAACCGTCCGCCTAACAAGTAAGACCCAGCATGTTCGAGCACCTTCCCGATCGCTGAAGTGCTGGTCTCACGGATCGAATCCTCTTTCTCTGAAAGCTTTTCGCGCGCGCGCCGGTAGCGGCGCAAGGCAGCGGCCTCAGCGTTCCACTGCGTGATAAACGGTTGGAGCTTTTGTTCCCACTGCTGCAGCGCGCGCCAATCGGTGGGCATACAGATCGTACACGGCGGATGCTCGCTTGCCCCTATCAACGTTTCCAGGCGGACCTGCTCTGGCGTGCCCTGGGCGCCGGCCAAGCCAAAACAATCGGTGCTGTGATGATAGGCGCGCCGCTGTCCGGCAGGCGTCACCAGCACAAAGACTTGCTCGCCAAGCCAGCGCTGCAAGAGCGTATCCTTGTCCAGGTCAGTGGCTGGGTAGTCATCGGATGCCGGGTGAGCGGTTCCTATCACCCCGGGTACTGCGGTCTGAAGTTGGGTACGAATCTCGAGATAATTTTTCTCATAGTTTACCTGCAAGGTAGCGCGCGTGTTCGCATTGTCATCGATCGGCGTCAGCGCTGGTGGCGTCGGTGTCGGATCAGACACCAGGCCGCTGAAACCCTGCTTGAAATCATCATAGGCATAGGAGGGATCCCAGGAAAACTCCGAGGTACCAGCCGCTTTATAGACGTCTAAGCGGAAACACTCAGCGCGCGCGTCGTCTGCCTCCTTCTGTGCCGCCTGGGCTTCAGTGGCATCTTGCTCGTTTGTGTCATGAGCTTCTTCGACATCTGTAAGCAGTTTATCCTCGCCCTCAGAGTATCCCGTCAGCTCAACTTCGCCTTTGAAGGGAAACGGCACAGCGACCCCCGCGTAGCTTCCACCAGAAAAGGACTTGATGCTGCTGGCGGTCTGCTGGATCGCATACCCACTGCGTGCCATCACCAGGTAAGGCGCTGCTTCATTGAGCCCCTGAGCCAACTTATAGATATCTTGAGCAAAAGTTTTACGCTTTTCACAGAAGCTTCTATCGAAATCGACCGCTTTCTCAAAGAATTCAGCGCCAGAACCCTCGGTCACCACCGTGACCACCCCCGCAACGACCACAACACAGTGCAGTACGAGCCCAAAGAGGTTAGCGGTCAACAGTAAAGCGTCCAGAATCTGGATGGACTGCATGATCTTGCTTTGCGTATCCGCTGCGGCTAAAGCTCCGCTGTCCGCCAACAACTGGATATCCTCTGATGAGGAGTTCGTCCAATACCACTGCAAGCTGCCGGCTACCAGCACCAGCGACAGTATGATCGCGAGTACGACCGCCAGGCTGGTCGATCCCCGCTCGTTTTTAAACCAGGCGATACGTGGCGTCATGATAAGGCCTTTCCTTTCATCAGGGAACCTGCCCCAGAGGCGGATATTCATACGTCGCGCTCTGATCTGAGCCAACCAGAGCGCCAACACTGTGAGCTTCGGCAGATATCTTCACGGTGTTGTTGCGCCCCGCGCCCACCAAAAGCCCCAGAAGCGGCAACGCCTTCTGATCCAATGAAAGGCGCACACTTACCTGGGCGCTGTGAGCATCCCCCGTCACTTCCAGGCGCAACGAACCGGGGACCTGGAACGCCGACCCTCGGGGCAGCCCGGCGATCTTGCCTTCCGCGTACGTCTGCAACAAGCGCGCACTGGCCGACGCATCCCCGCTTAAGCCCGATGACGCGCTATCGGTCGCCACCACACGGCACAGGCTGGCCGCAGCCGAGCCCAGCACCATCTTCGTATAAAGCGTCACGATAGGCTGAAACAAGATCAGCGCGAGCACACAGAGCGTCACGATGATGATCGGGGCTTCAGCGAGTGCCTGTCCATCTTCGCTTTTCAGCACATGTACAACAGGCAGACCACTGAAGCGCGGATCTGCGAGCCGCGACCGCCCACTCACCAAAACCAGAGCCGGACAGGCGCTTCTTTCAGTGCATGAGCGCATCGGCGACTCCCTGCAGGCCTCCTGCTGCCGGAGAACCCAGCGTATAGGGAGCGCCCTGCAGCGTACGCGCCACCGGGCGGCTCCCCTGATTGCTGCTGCGGTAGTACTGTACCAGGCCGCCCAGCGCGATCACGATGACGATCACCAAAGTCAGCGCCACCACATACTCCGTCGCCGCCTGTCCGCTCTCCGAAGCACGGCACGCATGAACAATACGGTTCATCAGGCAAGATCTCCCAACTGGCTGGTCACGCTTTGCCATACGGCAGCCAGTTGTTCATGGAAAGCGACTGCCAGGATGATAGCCGCAACCACAATGACTGCCAGGATGATGACGTATTCAGCAACCCCCTGCCCACTCTCATCTTGAAGCGCCGGACAGGGTCGGGGCCGGGGTCTCGGTCCCGCTGTCACCTGCGCGGCAAACATCCCGGCCGCCCGCACGTATGAACCGGCACGCCTTGCCAAAGTAGTGCTCCCCTCGCTTCTGTTGGTCCTTGTCAGTTTCATGACCTTCTCCTTTCTCGACAGCGATTTCGCTCTCTCTACACGTTTTCCCATTCGCTCTTATCCCAGCCAACTCGTACTCCTACAAGTGCAGGCCTGCGATCATCTGGAGCAATACCGGCCCCATCAACAGGATCAACACCGCTGGCAAGACACACAGCCCAAGAGGGACCAGGAGTTTGACCGGTGCGCGGGCGATCTGTTCTTCAAGCTTCAGCTTCTGGTAGCGCCGTAGTTCGAAACTGAGCGTCCCAAACGTCGGTAGCAACGGTGTTCCCAGGTCAAGCGCCTCGCTTACCACGGCGATAAAACGCATGACCGCATCATCGGGAACCCGATCGCACAGTTTGTGCAATGCCTGGCGCCGACTGCAAAGGCCCAGCTGATAGCTGTGTTGCATGCTCTTCAGCTCCTGGGCAAGCACGGTATCAAAACGCTCCACATACGCGCTTAACGCCGCATCAAACGAAAGCCCAGCCTGGAGCCCCAGCGTCAGGATATCGATCATGTCCGGCAATTCGCGCGCGCAACGCTGCGCACGGCGCTGGTCCTGGCGCGTCTGACGCCAGGCAAAGAACTGCGGAAGCAGGCGACGCGTGTCGGCAATAGCTCTAAGCCCGACGCTCTTCAGTACGCGTTGCACGGGAGCAAGAGCGGCCCCGTCCAGCCCTAATTCACGGGCGCGGACGCTACCCAGGCGTCGGCTCGGGTACAAGCCATCCAGGATGACCCGGACGATCATCCCCACACCGACTGCGCCAGCCAGCGCTACCACCGGTACTCCCACTATCAATAGCACGTCAGATTTCAATGTTGACCACCCGGCGAACACCGATAAACCCGACGCTCAGAAGAACACAAGCAAGCGCGGCCAGAGCAAGCCCTAAGCCGGAAGAAATAAACGATCCGATATAATCAGGCAAGGCGACCGCCATCACGGCAACCAGGGCCAGCGGGATCACGACCACCAGACGCACCGACATCCGTCCCTGAGCCGTCTGCGCCCGGAGCGCACGAAACATCTGCAGAGACTGCCTTTGCAGGTCCGCGCTGCGCTCCAGGAGCTCAGCGATATTTCCTCCGGTGCGAGACGTCAGCTCCAAAGCCAGGGCGATCATGCGCAACTCAGGCAGGGGGACTTTTGCCTGGAAGCGTTCCAGGCTCTCACTGACGCTGTATCCAAGGGACAGATCCACACTCAGCGCATGCAGGAGGACTGACAGCGCGTCATCAGGTTGCTCCTCTACCCGCATGATCGCCTGAGGCAAAGACAGACCCGCACGTAAGGTTTGCGCCAACTGGTCCAGCAACTTGGGCAGAGCTTCCTGCATCCGGCCGATCTCAGCCGGACGGCGCAACCTCTCCAGGATTACTGTCACCAGTGCGGTGACCCGCAAAGACTTCCATAACGGCGCCACAGAGCCGGTTATCGCACCTTGCGCCCGGCGAAGGCGCCGCAACTGCACGCTCCACTCGAGAGCGGCGCGGCAGACAAGATAGGCCGCAGTGCCCACAAAAACCAACAGCACGCTTTTAAGCAGGAGGTCAACCATTGCTCTGCCCCGCCCTGCTCTTGTCCATCCATTCCTCCAGCGCTTCTGCGCTCGCGATCCCACGCGCCTGTACCTGCTCGAAAAACTTTGGCTGCCCGTCAACGATCCAGTCACCTTCCGGGCGCCCGTTGGCAGCGACACCCGTCTGCTGAAAGTGCGCGAGGCGACGCAGGCAGACTTCACCATCTGCCACACCCCCTACCTCACAGAGCTCAAGCACCTGACGATGCCCGCCCGAAAGCCTTCCCAGATGCACGATCAGGTCGAGAGCGGAAGCGATCTGGACCTGAACGGCTGCCAGGGGTAAGGGCGCCCCATAATTGACCATCGTGACCAGGCGTGAAATCACCTCGCGCGGCGTGTTCGCGTGCAAAGTAGTCAGCGACCCGTCATGCCCGGTCGTCATAGCCTGCAACATCTCAAGGGCCTCATCACCACGAACTTCGCCGACGATGATGCGGTCAGGACGCATGCGCAGGCTGTTGATGACCAGGTCCCGGATCGTGATCGCGCCAGCGCCCTCAAGATTGGCCGGGCGCGCCTCCAGGCGTACCACGTGAGGATGATGGCTGAAGCTCAACTCAGCGTTGTCTTCGATCGTGATGATGCGCTCACCAGGAGGGATGATCAGGGACAACGCATTAAGAAAGGTCGTCTTACCGCTTCCCGTTCCTCCACTGACCGCGATGTTTTGTCGCGCAAGAACGGCCCATTGCAGAAGCGGAACCAATAACGGCGGCAGCGACGCATCAGCCGCAAGCTCTTCAAGCGTATAGATCCGCTCACGAAACTTGCGGATCGTCAGGATCGGACCATCAAGGGCCAGCGGGGGAATGACGGCATGAACGCGATGGCCCGCCGGCAAGCGCCCGTTGACCAAGGGGTTCTGTTCGTCGATCCGGCGTCCCAAGGGCGCGATAATGCGCTCGATCACCGCGCGCACCTGCTCCTCATCATCGAAGCGCATCTGCGCCCGGTAGAGCTTGCCCGCACGCTCAAAAAATATCCGATCTGGCCCATTGACCATGACCTCAGTTATGCTGGGATCACGCAGCAGGGTATCAAGCGGACCAAACCCCATCACCTCTGCCAGAACCTCATCGATCAGCTCTTTATGATCACCACTACCCGCGCCCCATCCCGTTTGCCGGTTGATCACCTGTCGCAGCCGATCTGCCAGCTCCTTGCGGGCAAGATCTCCGTCACGTTCGATCAACGCCACGACCTGAGAGGGCGCAAGCTCATCATAGAGCTGCGCTTTCAACGTACGCCGCAGGTGCTGCGCAGACGAGAGCCGGACGGCGCTCTGAGGTGGCGAGCTGATCATTTCCGTAACCTTCCCTTCGCCTCACGGCGCAATGCGCTGCGCATATGCGGCAGGGAGTTAAGGTCAAGGCCCGTCGCCAACGCAATGTCATCTAAGATGAGGCTGATCTGTGCGGCAAAGGCGCCGCGGCTCTTCTGGATAAGCGCGCCAAAGTCTCCTGCGTCCAGGATCTGGGACAACTTGAGGCCGCCATCATCGATCGTACGCAGCGCGACCCCCTCAAGTATCGTGCTGATCTCATCTATTGAAGGCCGGTATCCCCCTCCCGAACGGGCACGGTCGACCACATAGCGCAGGCGGACTGGAGGTATGCCCAATCCGACACAAATCTCCCGAAGCCGGTGAGTCGCCCATGCCCCGACCAGGGTCTGGTCAAGTACGCAGACAGCGACATCTGCCGTATCAAGCAGCTCCGCGTGAAGCAGCGCCTGGAAAGCGCCCGTGTTAACGATCACGAGTTCATGTTCGGCAGCGATGGCGTTAAGCAAGCGCCGCGCCTGGCCAGCGATGTCATCTGCTTGTTGAGACGACGGCATCGGAGCATACAGGTTGACGCCCGCTTCGACCTGCTCGCTGAAATTGCGGCTCTGGCGGTTTCCCTGCTCCAACGCAACAGCCAGATCGATCAGGGTGTAGCCAGGATCACTCCCAAACAAGAACCCCATATCCCCAAACTGAATGTCAAAATCAACAAGCGCCACGTCAAGATCAGCCTGAGCTGCCAGCAGCGCTAAAAGCGCGGACAGAGTCGACTTTCCCGCGCCACCCCGGGCGCCAAATACCACCGCGATCGTCCCGCGTTGCGCTGAAGCGTCAGCGCTGATCTCTGATCCGCCCTTCCCGGCTGCTGCCTGTGAAGCCCGTGCAAGAAGCCGGAGGACTTCTGCCAGATCAAGCTCTGAGGCTCCCGTTGGCAGGGTCGCCCGGGCGCCTGCAAGCATGGCCCGCGAAACCATCTCCGGGTTGAGGTCATCTGCCATCAGAATGCTCGAGATCTTTGGATGCTCCCGCCTGAGCGCATCGATCAGATTCAGGGGAGCCAGGTCAGAGATGGTGTCATCGACTAATACCACGCACGAATCCCCCTGCTCCTGGTAAGCGAGCGCCTTCAGGCACTCCTCGCCTGTTGCAAAGGTCTGCACCGCGCGTGCCAGCGTATCCTGGGCAGCCCGGCTCAGGTCAAGCGGACAGAGTGGATTTGAACTGACCAGAGCCAAGGTGTCAAGCATCAGCGCACTCCTTCGCTTCGCAGCACCAGCCAGAGCTTGCCCGACTGAGCCGCCGTGATGATCTGGGCGGCTTGCGATGTTGGCACCGCCAGAGTGACCCAGGTGATATCTGATGAGCCCCCCGTCCCAAAAAGCCCTGCGCTTGATGAGGAGGACTCTGTCTTGGTGTCACGCGCAGAGGCGCTTGATGACAGGACTTCGATGTTAGTGGCGATCGGGGTGACGGCGCCGGCGACGGGCGCCCCCATAAGCGTGACCCGCATACCACAGGAGACCTCACCGCCCAATGCATGGACGACGTCAGTCGAGATGGTGACCGCGCTGAATCCTTCCGCCAACGCGTCAAGCCGGGCTGCGGCCTGCAGCACCCGCTTGCGCACCAACGGCTCCCCTTGAGCGACCCAAGCCGTCGTGCGCTTACCGATGATCGCCTCGCGATCCCGCGCCAAAAGCGTCCCTTCAGGCAGCAGTGTCACCGGCCATGACTTGACTTCCACCAGTCCGCTGCTTACGACCGTACCCGCTGCCAGGTCCTTGCGCGCTACCAGAACCTCGGTGGTCTGCCCACCGTAACGCGCCAGCAGCGCGCGCTGGTTGCGCTCGGCCGCGGTCGCGCTGCGCTGCAGGAACAAGCCAAGCAGAACAGCCGCAACGACAGCACAGGCCAAAGCTATCAACATCCGCTGGCGATTCGACATAAAAGCTTCCTTTCTTTGAACCATTGCGGCTTTCACCGTAGCAGGAAGCTCTTACCATCCCCTTACCGCCTTCTTACCTCTCCTGAAAATAAAGGGTGGTGTAGCATAGAGCAGGAGTTCAAAGACGTGAAAAAAAGATATGGAGAGATCATGCAGGAGGTTTTCCACCGAAGGTTTTCCACAGAACTGGGAGAGATCGAACTTGCCGCGACCACCGAGTCGCTGGTCGGCCTTGAGTTCGTTGATAAGACGGCGACACGGCCAGAACCATCGCCGTTATCAGCAGTAGCGCAACGGGAGAGCGATCCCTCCTGTCTCCCCGCCGCATCGGCCATCCTGGACCTTGCTGAGCGTGAGATCCGCGAATACCTGAAAGGTACGCGCCGCAGTTTCGACCTGCCCCTCGACCTGACTTCTGGCACGGTGTTTCAGCAGGAAGTCTGGCGCGGCCTCCAGGACATCAGCTATGGGGAGACCGTCAGCTATCGTGAATTAGCGCAGATCGTAGGCCGACCCCGCGCGGCGCGTGCTGTCGGGGGCGCCAATCACCACAACCCGATCAGCATCATTGTTCCCTGTCACCGCGTCATCGCAGCCGATGGTTCGCTCGGCGGCTACGGAGGGGGACTGTGGCGGAAAAAACTCCTGCTGAATCTGGAGTTACGGCACGCTCAAAGCTGAACAGGCGAAGAAGATAGAGCTGGCAGTTACGCTACAGGCGAGGCTGGTGGTGGCGTAACCACGCTCACTTTAGCCAACAGGCCTTCAACGGGATGCTCCATTCGCAGGTCACGATAGAACTGAACATACGTCAGCTCCCGATAGGGAATCACGAACAGCTCGGCCAGGCCAAAGGTAATGACCGACAGAACGAGCCAAGGGAGAAAGCTGATGTCTAATACGAAAAGCCGTCCTTTGTAGCCCCGCATCAACTCCCTGGAGAGCTTCAGCGCTTTATTGATCCCCATCCCAGGATCTTCGAGCATCAGGTAAACAGCCTGGCGATAGCGGTAAGCAGCCACGATCCCCGGGATGATAAATAAGCAGGCCCACAGTATCGTACGAATGAAGATCATGACAAAAAGGCTCAGCCAGCGCCCAAAGGATTTGAGCGACTCAAATATCTGTGACGTCTTCGGTTCGCCGCCCGCGCTGGCGATCAGAGCGATATGACTTAAACCCACTTGCAGAACTGAGACCCCCAGCGAAAGGAGCAGCGACAGAACAGCCAGATAGCCTGCAGTAGTGATATTCTTAAGCCCCCCATAGAGGCTCAGAAAGTCATTGAGTGCCCGATTGGTCTCCTGCAGAGTCGCTGAGTTTCCTTTCGCGAGCACGCTGGACATCTCATTTTGCACATCGAGCAGCTGTTGGTTGGTCGCCGTGGGCGTCGTAATAAAGTCGGTCGGGAGCCCCGCAATAAGGCCTGCTATGACCAGAAGAGCGCCCGCCATAAGAAACACCCTACTGCAGCGCGCGAAGTTTTGCTTCGCCGCCGTTTTTACCTCTATGCGAGACCTCATCGCCATCTGGCCCCTGTTGCGCTGTCGCTGTCCTGCTCTTATAACCCTGCCGGCGGCGTCGGTTGGGTCGGTGGTACCGGAGGCACAGGAGCGGCTGGCTGAGCTGGTGGTACAGGTGGAACTGGTGGCGCCGGTGGTACAGGTTGCGACGCAATCGGTGGAACCGGAGCGACTGGCTGTGGTGTCGCGGCTGCGAAGGCCATTGTGGGCGGCAGTCCCTCAACGGGATGCTCCCGACGCAAGTCATAATAGAACTGCACGCGAGTCAGCTCCGTATAGGGCCTCAGATACAACCCGACCAAGCCAAACGTGATGGCGGTCAGAAGTATCCACAGGATGAAGCTGAGGTCCAAAACAAAGAGCTTTCCTTTGTACCCGCGCATCAGCTCGCCAGACTTCCTCAGCGACTCGTTGATCCCCATATTGGGATCTTCAAGCATCAGATAAGTTGCCGCGCTATAACGGTAGATAGCGATGATCCCCGGAATAAAGAACAAAAGCATCCAGAGAAATATCCGCAACCCCATCATCAAGGAGAAACCAAACCAGCGGCCAAAACGCTTGAACGGGACAAAGAAGTCACCGAACTTCGGAGTGCCCCCTGCACTGGTGATCAAAGCCATATGGCTGAAGCCTATCTGTAGGATCATTTCAACGATAGCAAGCGCAAGCGCTACCAACGATACGATCAGAGAGATTACCGCTGCCGTGGCCGTAAGCGCTCCTGATTGAGCAAACTGATTTACAAACTGATTGAGGTCCGCGGTTTGTTGCGCAGACAATCCTGTAGTCTGAACCGTCAGATTCTGATGGTTCTCCGTATACAAATTACGCACATTGTTACTGGCGGTGATGCCACCATAGCCGCCCCCTAGAACGATCAGTATCGCTGCCGCAGCTACGAACACGCCGGTACAACGACGGAAGTTCTCCCTTGCTACAGTTTTCATCTCTACACGAGTTCTCATGGCCGCTCCTCTTCCTTTTCTCTATAAGGTCCCTCTAAAAGCTCCCCTTCGAGCTCCCCTGCAGCGCTCCTTGCATAAAACGCTGTAAGTCTATCCTATCAGAGCGCCCAGGTTCCCTGCGTAAATACCGGAGTTTCAATTCCTGCTGCATCCACGCCGGTGACCTGCAGGTCTGGCGTGCCGAACATGAAATCCACGTGCTCGAGCGACTGGTTCATGCCGGCTGCTTCAAGCTCCTCCTTGCTCATCTCCAGGCCACCAGAGATCGACTCAGGGTAGCTTGCCCCCAGCGCCAGGTGGCAGGCCGCGTTCTCATCATAAAGCGTCGTGTAAAAAAGTTTGCCCGTGCGCGCGATGAGTGACTCGGCTGGCACCAGGGCCACCTCGCCAAGGCGCGCAGACCCGCTGTCGGTCGCAAGCAGTTTCTCGATGACCTCAGCGCCCGTGTCCGCTGAAAAGTCGACCACCTTGCCTGCTTTAAAGGTAAAGCGTAGGCCCTCGATCAGCGTGTTGTTATAGAAGAGCGGCTTGCTCGCGACTACCACACCGTCCACGCGCTCGCGATGGGGCGCGGAAAATATCTCCTCGCTCGGCATGTTGGCGATGTAGGGATCGCCGTGGCTGTCGGTCTCCTGGCTGCCCGCAAAGTAATAGCCGCCCGGCAGGCCAACCCGCAGGTCGGTGCCCAGCCCGGACGTAAAGCGCAACTCCACAAATCCCGCGGCGTTGAGCTTGTCGCGGTAGGCGTTGTTGCGCGCGATATGAGCATCCCAGGCAGCCAGCGGATTATCCTCAAGGCAGCGCGTGCAGAAGAGCACGTCGTGCCACAAGGCCGCAAGCCCCTCGCCTGCCCCCAGCTCCGGATAAACGAGCGAGGCCCACTCGGCAGTTGCCACCGAGCCGATGCACCAGCGCACCACACCCTGCATGCGCGCCTCAGTAAAAGGCTCGGTTGCCTGCATGCGCGCGATACGTGAAGCGCTCATCTTCTCCGGGTCAAGCCCCGCGGGTGGCGGGAACTCCGTATCGAGCGCCAGAAAGACACAGCCCTCAGTGGCATAGTCATTGTAGGATGCCGCCAACCAGGCTGGGATGTCGCGCAGCACCTCGATCGCGGCGTGGCGCAGGCGCAGCTCGCCACCTGTGTTATCGCCCCAACGCACCAGCACGTCTTTGGCGCCTGCCTCCCAGGCAACCTCCATCACCGTGTGCGCGAAACCAGCCGCCTCAACCGGCGCAGAAAGCATCAGCAGCTGGCCCGGCTGCAGGTTGACCCCCCGCTTCACCATTAGCTCGGCATACGCTCGCACTTTCAAATCAAAATCAGGGATCACTGCCACCTTACACCTCTTTCGTTTCGCCGTTTTCGATAATACCGCAAGCAGACAGGGGAGCGGATTTCAATGCGACCGCCTGCAAAGAGAGCGAAGCGAATCAAAAAAACAAACGAGAAGTGACCGGTCTTTCGGCCGGCCACTTCTCTCTGCCGCCCCTTGCCTCGATCGGGGCTATATGAAGGAGGAAAAGCTCTTTATCTCCAGAGGTACAGCAGACGCGCGCCCGCAGTGCCGGAGGGTTGCGGATCAGTTCCGCCAGCATCCATGCCGTTGTAGGGGTTGATCTGCGCAAGGCCTACGCCATACGCCGTATTGCCTGAAGCAGGATGAGCTCCCCAGCCTCCATGGTGCCCTCCGCTGATACGCAGATAGTTCACCGGTAAGCTGGTTGCCGCTTCTGCCGCCGCCACTGACGCAGCGTCAAAGGAAACATGGCATTTCATACAGACCCCATCAGTGACCTGGCCCGGACCGCCTTGGGCGCCGGGGCCGACGGCCCCCTGGACCACGGTGATGTTGGGATCAAGCATCTTCGTGCTGCGATCAGGGCCGATAGTCTGGCCCCAGGTACCGTCTTCCCAGGCCAGCCCCGGAGAGGCTGGCGTACCCGTGCCTTGCTCGATAGCAGCCATATTGCCTTGATACATCCAGATGTTGCCCGAAGGTACCGCCAAAGTCGTCTGAGTGATCTCATCGATCGCAGCGCCCGCGGGGCCTTCCCACTGATAGACCTGGATGGCCCGGTTCCCATGCGGAAACGCCGTTGAATTCGTTGCTACACCGATCATGTCGTGACATTGGTCGCAACCAAAAGCGCGGGCCGAATGATTAGGATCAGAGCCATCGACCTGATAATAGTTCGCGGCGCCATAGCCCATATACCGGTAGCCTCCGGCAACCGTGCCCGCATGACAGGGAGCGCAACCCGCCGAATCAGAGCCCGAACCCGTTGCGTTATTTGCTCCGGGGACACTGCTGTGGCCCGTCGTCATGAATTGGGGCGTAACGCCGCCGAGCTGTGCGCGACTATAGGTCTGCCCCCAGGTCAGATTGGCAAAGGCAGAATTGCGGTGGCACCCTGACTGCCCACAGGTGTAGCCGGTCACCAACGACTTGGCTGCCGCAAAGATCGCAATGTCAGCGCTACGGGTAAAGTCAGTCGGCATCGACCCATTACCGGGCGCAAAAGTGCCGCCGTTAACAAACCAATCAGTATGATCGCCTGCTGTGCCATCGCTGACCAGCGCCCTACCACCCTCCTGCGCGCGAGCGGTCTGCAAAGGAAGCTCTTCATCGATCTGATCGTCATTGGCGTTGCCCAACAAAAAGGCGTTCATTCCCCAATACCGGGAGTTGCCGGCGCCGTGGATACCTCCGCGATGGCAGTTACCGCAGCCTCCGTTTTGGCTGCCAGTCACATGGCTGCTGCTGTGCGGACCCGCGCCGCCTTGCGCAGGACTTGCCCACTCAATGAGGGAGGTGGTCGGAGTCGCGCCCCAGGTTGTATGACATTGGACACAGGCGGCGCCACCGCTCGTCAGAAACTGGTTGCTTATTTCGCCAACTGCCGCGCCGCCGATAGCGCGATGAACACTGTGACAGACCACACACTTGGTCGTCGTTGTAAGATAACCGCCATGCGCAGAGCCCCGCAGGCCTTCCGCGACGCCGTTTGCCTCCATAAGCCCGGCTGCTCCGCCCCAGGACAGATAGCCTGGCGTCGTCGAGGGCGTGCCTGCAGGAGAGGCCAGAGAACCATCGGTTGCGTATCCGGCATACTTTGCGACAGCGCTCGCGGCAAAAGCAAAGACGAGCAGCAGCGCCATCATCAGAGTTGCGCATAAAGGTAAGAGAGATTCTTTCATAGGGATTTTTTTCATAGGGATTCCTTTCTTATTGGGAAATAGCCCATTACGTGGCCTCATCTTTTCACCCCCTTTCTGCGGAGATTTCTGCGGCGATCATAACGGGCATACTATCTGGTAGACGCCTCGCCTGAAACCCTTCTCAACTCTTGTGCGGGCACAGGAAATCAGGCGAAGCGCACTATGATAATAGAATGAATTTTGTGGTAAATGTGTGATATCATATACAGAAATTCTAAAGTTATTTCCAGGGTTTGCTACTATCGATTGGTAAGCAATACGAGTGAAAGCCCTGGTATGAAACCCCTTTCTCTTTCCATTGATACACAAGCTCCTGGCGCACTGACGCCGGGTACACCAACACCGGACACGTCAACGCCGACCGCGCCAGCACCTGGCACACCGACGCTCGTTGACCTCCCCGGGCAAAACATCATATTCCGCAAAGGCCCCAAAGAGACGCGCTATGTCTACTACACTGTGCGCGCTTATCGCAATGCCAAGGGAGCACCTACCAGCGAGACAGTGCTGATCGGCAAAGAGGACCCATCGACGGGCAGATTGCTCCCCAATGCGCGCTACTATGAGATTTTCGGGGATCCCGCGGACCATCAGCGCCTGCTCCCCCGCGCCGCCCGCAACCAGGCCTTTGGCCCAAACTACCTTCTCGAGGTATTGACCGAACGCAACCATCTGGATACCTGTCTCCAGAAGGCATTTGGCGAAGATTGGCAACTCCTGCTGACCTGCGCTGCCTGCGCCGCGTTTGAAGGCATACTGCAACTGATCGACGACACCGGCGACATTTATGAATTCAGGGGCTCCTTAAAACATATCCTGTTCCCTTACCGGGCCCAGATGCACAAACTCCTGACTTCGCTTACCAACGAGCGCCAGATGGAGTTTTTTACCTGCTGGGCGCAGCAGCGCGACGAGGACGCCTACGCCTGCTTTAACGCAAGCTATCCGGAAACCGATGTCTGGATGTTCCTCGGCAGGGATACCGGTATGCCGCTTTTCTATAACCGCTTCCCGCTCAGAAAAGGGCATAGGCAGGCCTCACTGAGCTCAGTCATGAAGAACAGCCATAAATTCGGGATCAAAGAGATCGGCTATACCTTTAACCGGGAGTTTGTTACCTCTGAAAACCTTAAATGTATCAACCGGCAAACGCCGCGTTTTGTCGCGCCGCTTTCATCGGAGCTTAACCAGAGCGCGCGCATTTGCTTGCCTGACTTTCGGCAGGAGGTCTGCACGCCAGCGCACTGGCTGGCAGAGGAGGACGCGTACGGCGCACGGCGCCCGATCACGATAGCGGGAATTGACCTGTTCCTGCATACCTATTTCAGCTCAGCGGATTATGCCCTGGCAGAACGCGCAGCCTTTGCCCGGGGGCTGAGCGCCGCAGAGCTTGAGCAGGTGCTGAAGATCGCAGGCTGGTCGGCGTATATCTCAAATGACCCCGAGCTGCAAACTTGGTTTATCCCCATACTCTACCGAAAACGTCACCTTCTGGAAGATGTATTTGCCCAGGTGCAGCGAATCTCGGTGTTCTCACGCATTGACCAGCAAAATCGTGCTCTGCGCGATGGACGCCTTTTCATTTGCTTTCTGGCAACCTACCTGCGCTGTATGCTGCTCAACAAAAAACAAGCCCAGGAGGGCATCAGGAAAGTCAACTGGCGACAGATGCTTGAGCAGATCAGGACGCTGCCCTTCACCGCGCCATCCACGCCATCCGGACCGGCCAGCGCCGCGCCGCCGTGCACGCCAGCGCCGCAGATCAACTATGCTGCTCTCACCGAGGCCCAGCGCGACATCCTGGCAACGCTCGACCTGCTCTGAAAGTGGTACTTGTGCAGACAAACTGTCTGCCTGCGGAGATGAGGGCGGAAATGGCGGGAGTAACGAGACTTGAACTCGCGACCTCTGGCTTGACAGGCCAGCGCTCTAACCAGCTGAGCTATACCCCCGCGTACGCGGACACCGCATTTACATGCAGCGGACTTATGATACTAGCATATCCAGCGCTTCATCGCTAGATACCGATACCTCAAGAATGCAAGCAACAACGTAAGTAACAGCGCATTCTCAAAGATTACTGGATTGCCACGTCGCGCTACGCGCTTCTCGCAATGACACGCTCTTTTAAAGGCTGCAACTCCCCTGGCAGGGAGCAACGCCTGCTGCTGCCAGATCGACGTCGCGCTCTCCTGTTGCTTTGTCCAGGATGCAGCTGAAGTCCTCGGAAAACGCATTGCCACCGTTCTCGGCGCCGGTGCGCATCCAGGCCTTGACCCGGCAACCACGGCAGATGTGGGTGTAGGCGCAGTTTTCGGGAGCACACTGCCCCTGGCTCGGCTGCTCGCCAAAAGTGCGCAACAGCTTGGTGGCGTCCTCGATGCTCATGTCGCGAATGTTGCCCACGGTCCACTCCTGGCTGAACTGGCAGGGCATGATGTTGCCCTCGCTGTTGATGGCCATGTGGCCCTGCCCCACCGGGCAGGCAGAAAAGAGTGACAGGCGATGCAGCCCTTTCTCAACATCGACGCCACGCTTGATGAACTGCTCGGCGATATAGGGGATCGTCGAGGGGATCGCGCCGATGTCGTACTCCATCTTGCTCTCTGGATCAAGCATGTCAGAGACGATGAAATCACAGAGCTCGCGCCACTGGTCCTTGCTGATACGCAGGGCTTCCTCGCCCTCGCTGCGCCCGCTCGTGATAAGGTCGCAGATATAGAAGATGCCGACGCCTTCGTCCTTGGCGGTCTGGATCATGTCATAGATCGAATCCCAGTTGTTGACGGTGATGGCGGTCTTGAGCACGACGCCGATGTCGTTGGCGCGCAGGATGCGCACCGCGTTCATGACCTTGTCATAGGTGCCCGGCACCTGGGTCAGCTCGTCATGATATTCGCGCGTGCCATACAGCGAGGTCGCGATCCACTTCACGCCATTTTCCTTGAGGCGGCCAGCGTTTTCCTCGGTCACCAGTGTGCAATTGGTCGATATCGTCGGCTTGATACCGTAGCTGTGAACACGCTCCAGTATCTCCCAGAAGTTCTTACGCAGCATGGGTTCGCCGCCGGACAAAAAGACGACCGGGCAGCCCGCCGCGTTCATGCGATCGACCAGCTCAAGGGTCTCCTCGTCGGACAGCTGGTCCGGCAGGATGTGAGCGTCGGCCGCCATATAGCAGTGACTGCACTTCAGGTTGCAGCGGTTCGTGATGTTCCAGATCAGGCTTGACGGGTGACCCGCCGCCTTTGCCGCCTGCGCCTTGGCTTCGCTCTCTGAAGCAGCACCCGTGAAAAACAATGAGCGTACGTGCGCCATTTCTTTGCCTCCTCGGTAATAAATAAATCGATTGTGATCTTCGTAGCAATATATCAATATATCAGTGTAACGGGCGCCTCTCAGAAGCCCTCTGCATGTAACAACTGTTGTGCGCTTTACGTAAAGCAACCTGCGGATGCAAAGCGTATATTGTATGATACATAACGCGAAGAACATACGTTATCGCTTGCGATCAAGGCGCCGTCCTAAGGGGCCAGTGCGCTGAAGGCAGACGCCCGGAACTTGATCGCCCTTGTCAAGAGGAGAATATGTGGCCGTACGCCTGTTAACGGATTCCGCTTCCTGCATCCCCCAAGAGGACGTCGATGCCTACGGCATCCAGGTAGTCTCGATGGTGATCGTCGACGGGGATCGCGCGATTCCTGAGCTTGGCATGGATCTTGATGAATTCTATGAGCATCTGGCCCAGGTCGATTACCTGCCGACTACCACGCAACCAACGCCAGCGCTTCTGCATGAGGAGTTCATCCGCATCCTGGACGCTGGCGACGACGTGCTGGCCGTATTTATACCAGAGACCTTATCGGGCACGGGCGCCCAGGTCGTCCTGACCGCAGAGCACCTGATCGCCAAGAACCCTGAACTTGCCGATCGCATCGCGCTCGTCGACTCATGTTCGGTCTGCATGCAGCAAGGTTACGCGGTGCTCGCGGCCGCCCAGTGCGCGCGCGACGGAGGCACGCTTGCCGAGTGCGTCGCCGCTGCCGAGGCTACCAAGCTGCGCACCCGCTTCATCTTTGCTCCACGCGGCCTGTCCTACCTCGAGCGCGGCGGGCGTATCGGGCGCGCCTCGGCTCTGTTGGGCAGCGTGCTGAAGCTCGTCCCAGTGCTGACCATTGAGGACGCGCTTGCGACGACCTTCTCCAAAGTCCGTACGTACCCGAAGGCGCTCATGGCCATCAAGGACAAGTTCCTGGCAGACGTCAACGCAAGCGGAGGCCTGAAGAACGTCTGCGTTCACTTCATCGTAGAATCCCAGGAGGCGGCCGCCTTTTGTAAGAACGTCATCGAGCCGCTGGTCGGCTTCGCTGTGAAGCTCGTCCCGGCCAGCCCGGTCGTCGGAGCCAATGTCGGCCCGGCCATCGGCCTGGTCTATGAGACCATCAACCCCATCGCGCCGCTTCACGGTGGCGCCTCGATGCGGGATCGCCTGAGTGACGTTCACCTGCCCGACTTCTCCGGATTGCTGGGGCGTCGTGAGAGTGAGAACGGAAGTACTCCAGCTGGAAACCCCGGACCCGACAACCCCCGCCCAAAGGAGACCCCGTGACCGTACGCGTACTGACTGATTCTGCCTCATACATCCCCGCCGAAGATCGGCAGCGCCTTGATATTCGGATGTTTTCGATGATACTGGTCGAGGGAGATCGTCAAACGCCCGAGATGGATATCGACTACAACGACTTCTACGCTCGCCTGGCCTCAGTCGACTATATACCCACCACATCCCTGCCTTCTCCTGAAGAGATGCGCGCACACATCGTAAACATCCTTGACGAGGGCTACGACGTGCTTGGCGTGTTTTTACCGGGCACATTCTCCGGCGTGGTCGCGACCTTTACAATGGTGGCCGAGCAACTGATGACCGAGGATCCGGCTCTGCGTGGACGCATCGATGTGGTCGATGGCGAGTCGCCCTGCATGGAGGAAGGTTTTGCCGCAGAGGCGGCAGCCCTGTGCGCCCAGGAAGGCGGCACGCTCGCCGAGTGCGCCGCGGCGGCAGAGGCAAGCAAGGCCCGCAGCCGCTTTCTCTTCACCCCGCAGACCCTGACCTATCTTGAGCGCGGCGGACGCATCGGCCACGCATCGGCGCTTTTGGGTGGCCTGCTGAAACTCAACCCCGTGCTTACGGTCGATAACGCGATCACCACCACCTACGCTAAAGTACGGACTTTTCCCAAGGCGCTGAAAACGATCGAAGAGAAGTTGGTGGCTGATATCAAAGCGAGCGGAGGGCTCCTCAACATTTGCGTCCACTTTATCGCCGAAGAAAAAGAGGCGGCTGAGTTCTGTAAGAATGTTATTGAGCCTTTAGTTGGCTTTCCTGTGCGGGTGATCCCGATCGGTCCCGTTGTCGGCGCGCATGTGGGTCCTGCCCTCGGCATCGTCTATGAGACCGTCGATCCCATCGCCCCGTTGCATGGCGAGTCGATGTTGGAGCGCCTGGAGGATGCCTTAGGACTCAGAAGCGGCGAGAGCGAGGAGAGTGAAAAATGATCGAGAGATATACCCGGCACGATATGGGCGCCATCTGGACGCTGCATAACAAATACGACATCTGGAAAGAGATCGAGGTACTTGCCTGTGAAGCGCAGGCGAAGCTGCCAGAGGTCGGTATCACCGCCGAAGAGGCCGCGCAGATCCGCGCAAAGGCGGGATTTGAGGATGAGCGGGTCGACGAGCTTGAGGCGACCCTGAACCATGACGTCATTGCGTTTCTCACCAATATGGCCGAGCATATCGGCGACCCCAGCAAGTGGGTCCATTACGGCATGACGAGCTCAGACCTCGGCGACACGGCGCTCTGCCTGCAGATGACGCAGGCCGCCGACCTGATCGACGCGGACCTGCAGGCGCTGATCAAGGTCTGCAAGCGGCGCGCACTTGAAACGCGCGACATGCTCTGCGTGGGACGCACCCATGGCATCCACGCCGAGCCCATGCTCTTTGGCATGAAGTTCGGACGCTGGGCCTTTGCCCTGGCCCGCGGACGCGAGCGCCTGGCACTCGTGCGCAAGCAGTGCGCCGTGGGCGCAATCTCGGGCGCGGTGGGCACCTACAGCAACATCGATCCGAGCGTCGAGACGCATGTCTGCGCCGCGCTGGGGCTTGCCCCCGACCCGCTCTCGACCCAGGTCATCGCGCGCGACCGTCACGCGTTCTACCTGGCCACGCTTGCCACGATCGCTGCCACCGCCGAAGAGATCGCCACCGAGGTCCGCGCGCTGCAAAAGACCGACACGCTGGAAGCCGAAGAGCCGTTTACCGCCGGTCAGAAGGGCAGCAGCGCGATGCCGCACAAGCGCAATCCCATCACCAGCGAACGCGTCTGCGGCCTGGCACGCGTGGTCAAGGCCAACGCGCAGGTCGGCTTCGACGACGTGGCGCTCTGGCACGAGCGCGACATCTCACACTCCGGCGCCGAGCGCGTCGTGCTTGCGGACTCGACCACAGCGCTCGACTACATGCTTGATAAGCTCCTTTGGATCCTGGATGGGCTCGTGCTTTACCCGGAGAGCATGCTCGCTAACCTGAACCGCACGCGCGGGCTGATCTACTCATCACGCGTGCTTTTGGCGCTGGTTGATACCGGCATGCTGCGCGAGGACGCTTACGATATCGTGCAGGATAACGCCATGGCGGTCTGGGCCGATATCCAGCAAGCGCGCGAGGGAGCAAGCTTCCCGGAGCGCCTGGTCGCCGATGAGCGCTGCCCCCTGGACGCTGAGGCGCTGGCAAAGATCTGTGACCCCTGGGCTTTCCTGGGCCGCACAGGTCCGATCTTTGACCGCATAGAGGCGTTATAGTTACGGTTGTTGAATAGGTGGCGTCGTTGACGCTGGTAGCGTCTGAGGCATCGGTATCAGCGGGCGGGCCAGCTCAATATGCTCAGCGGTAAAACGTTCGACCAGGTGTTCCAGGAACTCCGACCTGACCACGGGCTCACTGCGATAGCTGATGATCGGCAAGATCGTGTTGAAGCTGATGCCGCCTGCCGTGGTAGCCGTCAGACGGAAGTTAGGCGTCGCCCCTTTGTAGGTGTAATGTGAGCTGAACATGATCTCATTGGCAACCTCACGCACGACTCGCTCAAGATGCAGCACGTCAGTATCAGCAACGACCATGCCCGGGATCACCAGTACATGCTGGTGATTGTTGCGGCTGAAGTTGATGACCGGCTCCTGGCCAAGCACTGAGTTCGGCACCACGATCAGCTCGCTCGTGATCTTGCGAATCGTCGTGTTCGACCAGGTCACATCCTCGACTGTGCCCTCGTCACCAGAGGCCAGGCGCACGAAGTCTCCTGGCTCGATTTGATGCGAAGTCACGATCTGAATGCCCGCAAAGAGGTTGCCGAGCGTCGGCTGCAGGGCCAAGCCGATGGCCACACCTCCGATACCGAGTGTGGTGATAAGCGGCGTCAGTGATACGCCTAACTGGCTTAAGATGACCGCCACGCCAACGATGTAGATTATCGCCTTGACCAAATTTGTGAAGATGCTGCTTGAAGAGATGCGCGTATTGTCACTGGCAGTGTAAAAACCGATGAAACGCCCTATCAAGCGCGCCAGAAAGATCGTGACGAGCAAAAGTGTCAGTACGGTGGAGATCTGTAATACCACACCGGGAAACTTATTCTGTAAGGTTTTGTTAAGGTGATTAAAGGCAAGCCAGAACCCTGTCAATCCCAAAGCAAGGCTCAGGATGCCTCGAAAACTGCGGATCACCGCAGAGAAAAAGCGGTTAAGGTTACGCAGGATCGGAGAACGCAGGAACGCTCCCAATGCCTGGTCAAGCAAAACGCCCACCAGCAGAAAACTGGCAAAATACAGGATAGCGACCCCGTAACGTGCGATGAATGTGGTCAACGTAGCTGGCATGTGCTCATTATACTTGAAGTTACCTCTTTAACCCGATAAACTAATAATCCGCTGTGTTATGGGGTAGACGCCAACATACCTTGTGGCGCAGAAGGGATGATGCGCCATTAGCTCAGTTGGCAGAGCAGAGGACTTTTAATCCTAAGGTCGTAGGTTCGATTCCTACATGGCGCACCAAAGCGCCCCCGTCGACTAGAGGCCAAGGTCACCGCCCTTTCAAGGCGGCAACACGGATTCGAATTCCGTCGGGGGCACCAGCTTTCTCTTCGGAGGGCAACTCGCACGACCAGCGCGGCTCTCCGGTGCACGTTTTAGGAACGTGGGCGATTGGCGCAGCGGGAGCGCAGGACCCTTACAAGGTCAAGGTCACAGGTTCAAATCCTGTATCGCCCACCACCAGACTTGTCTAAACGCCGCCTACCTGCGTTCCACCCCCAAGAAACCCGCCAGCGTAGTCTGGTGCTAGGCTATAGACATAAACATCGGGCGCGAGTGGTTAGTTCGCGCCCGATGTTTGTTTGAGAGATAAGTTACTGGTCGAGCAGATCGCGACGGCGCGTTGTCAGCAAGATGGTTCCGCCAACAGCCAGAAGCAATACGCCGAGAGACACGGCGGCCAGGCTACTGCTGTCGCCCGTTGGCGGCAGGGTGCTGAGCGGGGTGGCTTTCACCTTGAAAGTAGTATCGATCTTAGTTCCATCAGTGAAGGAAACGGTCAGAGTGTGCTTGCCTGCCGATAAACTGTTCAGGTAAGAGTTAAGCAAGGTGATCTCAGTCGAACCACTCTTGGCGGTATAGTCCTTACTTTGCTTAATAGTCTTACCATCCACTTTGACGACACCAGAGAACAGGCTGAAGTTCTTCTTCACAATAAAGATTAAAGTGGACTTATTGCCGAGTGTAAAGGAACTTAAGCTGTTAGACCAGAGAGCTGCTGGCTTGGTTGCGCCAGTTACGGTTACGGTAACTGTATCAGTCTCTATGGAGCCATCGCTGAAAGTAACGGTAGCCGTCAAGGCCACGACACCAGGCTTAAGGGCGGTAATGATCCAGTCACTACCGGCAACGGAAACGATAGAAGTGTCAGATGATGAGAGAATTCCATTCTTAAGATGAACCCCACTCGGCAAAGTACTAGTGCTACAGCGCATAGTAATTTGCTCACCAACTTTCATGGAAAAATTGCCGTAAGTAAGGTTTCCCGTGGCATTTCCATTCCATTGTCCGAGCTTGATTGATATTGGGCTAGTCGCACCACTAGTTGATGCTGGCGCCAACTGTTTTGGCACAGATGTGGAAGTGGCAGCTTGCGCTGTAGTTTCGGTACTAGAGCTGGCGGCAAAGGCTGGCGCAGCTACCAGCGAGAGTGCCATCACCAGAGCTAATACGGCTCCTATCAGTTTCCTCAATTGCATCGTTGTATCCTCCTTCTCTTGATCCCACTTCATATGTTCTTGATATATACAGTGGGATATATTCCGTTGTTATATATAGCACATCTTAGCACACTTGAGTGTATGGATGACACAAGTACTATCGAATTGAAGTTGGGCCAACATCTGAAGAAGCTGCGGCAAGAGCGTACGGGCTTAAGCCAAGAGAAGTTCGCTTACCGTATCGATATGGATCGGACCTACTACGCCGCTATTGAGCTCGGCAGGCACAGCGTGACTCTTGGGAAGTTGGCACAGATCGCCGAGGGCCTTGGTATGACGCTGGAAGAATTGTTCAGGGACCTCTAGCAAAAGAGGCCCTCACTTTTCAATGCGGTATCTGCATCTGGAGTCTGGAGCCGTCACTCATTCACACTACCCATTCAGCTGAATAAAGCCAGATGCTATACTTAGGCTTGGGAGAATGTGGATGAGAGGACTCACCACCGTGGAGCAAAAGCCAAAAGCCCTACCGATATTCATTATGATTGCAGCACTGATCATAGTTGTTGCAGGTTGTGTAGCTGCATATGCTTATTTCACCCAGAGCTGGTTCTTCAAGCCGGCACTACCAGCAAAGCCAGCAAGCAAAACAGTCCTCTTGACAGCCGAGAACTACCCGAAAGTTGACGCCAGCACGGTCACGCAGCCCTTGGCGCTCGCCTTCATGAAAAACTTTACCGGCGACCAGAGCATCGATGAAACAAAACTCGGCTTTACTCAGACCGACGAGGCCTATTCCCGGCTTATCAAAGGCCAAGTCGATTTGATCCTGGTCACCAGCCCCTCAAAAGACGAACTGGCACGCGCTCAGAAAGCGGGGATAAAGCTTGAAGTGACCCCAGTCGTCAACGAGGGCTTCGTCTTCTTCGTCAACCAAAACAACCCGGTTGACAGTTTGACCATCACGCAAGTCCAGGATATCTATCAAGGCAAGATCACCAATTGGAAGCAGGTCGGCGGTAACGATGAGCCCATCACGGCCTATCAGCGACCCGTAAACTCCGGCTCTCAGACCGGGATGCTCGACCTGGTCATGAAGGGCAAGCCGCTCACAAGCGCGCCCTTGCACGTAGAAGGCACCATGAGCGGCGCCATCAACACTGTAGCAAATTATGATGGCAACAGTAACGACCAGGGCATCTGCTACTCCTATTACTATTACGCTACGACGATCTATCACGACGTTGACGCCGCTACAGCAAACAACATCAAGCTGCTGAAGATCAATGGTGTTTCGCCCACTACTGACAATATCAAGTCTGCTCGTTACCCCTTGCGCACCGCCTACTATATCGTGATCAATGCAGCCGCGCAAAAGGGCAGCCTGACGCGCGCGCTGAAAAAGGCAATGCTGTCCGATCGAGGCCAGCGAGTTGCCCGGGAGGCGGATTATGTCCCGCTCAGATAAGGACAAGGAGCAGCTGCTAACTGATAGCAAAGACGCCACCAGCGAAGACCAGAGCCCTGAGAATATGAAGACGTCTTCCTGGAGCTTAGCGAGAAAACTCGCGCTGATCACGCTGATCATTGCGGTTTTCTTGTCAGGAATAACCTCTGTTTTAATTGCCCAGCACAACCGCCAGAAGTCTTCGGCAACCGCCCTGACCAAAGAAGCAGCAACCCAGATAATTCTGGCGAGCGAAGACACGACATCTACGGTCGCTAAGAAAGAAGAGCCCTTAAAGATTCTGACGTTTCCCAACGAGAGTGCATTTCAGATCAAAAGCTTGAGCGAGATGTACGCAGACAATAACATTGATATCAGCCAAAAGTCCGAAACCCTTTTTACGGAGTATGCCGGCAATCAAAAGTATCCGACAAAAGTCACTTACGATCAGATCTCCGGGCTGCGTAACAGGACTGTCGAAGCCAAAATCAACCAGACGATCTGTGATACAGCCTTGAAGCTTGGTAAAGCCCTAAAGAGCGAAAATGGAGCGGCGCCTGATGACATTGATTTCAGGATAGTAGCCAATTATGGGGATGTAATCTCGTGCAGCGGTACCGAATGGGACTATGGAAATTTCACTTATTCAAAAAACCAGGTGCTGAATCTTCGCCTCGATACCGGCAACCAGATCAAATTCAGCGACCTGTTTATCGCCGGAACCAACCTGAACCAGATCATTGCGGACTGCTATGGGTCAACCCTGACTGACACAAAGTCGACTGGTAACTTTAACGCTGCCGGCAAACAAATAGACCCCGAGTTCCCGGATGGTATCCAGGAACCCCTGTCCGATGATGACGAAGATCTGCTCAAAGTCATCCAGGCGTTTAAAGCTAACCCTGATATCCCTTTTACGTTTGACCGGAGCTCTATTTACACAACAGTTGCAGGCGGAAACATCGAGATAGAAATGCCCACCTACTACCAGTCGATCGCGATCTACAAGCGCTTTAAATCTCGCGTCAATCTTTACACAAAAGGCCCCGGACCGCTTGCGAATTTTGTATTCTGTAGTCCCGCCCAAGAATTCGGCATGACAACATACCGGTCCGAAAAAATCTCCGACAACTTGCTCGTCAACACGCTGATCATCCCGCAAACTGACTCTGATAGCTCTGCTAAACTCAAACAACAGGCCCGAAAGTTCGCTGATGGCAAGATCGCCGAAGCCAAGGTCTGGGCAGCGCGGCATCCAAACCAGGCGCTCATTCTCGGCATCAGGTATACTGTCGGAACTTTTGACCCAAGTATTATCATGGACAACTATCAAGATGATGAAGTGGGTATTTCTGTTGAAGAAGACACCAGCACCATGCCTAAAAGCCACTTTGAAGAGGTCCTTTTGATGCTGGCGAAGGGTTCCCGCGCACCAACAGAAGGTGAATCGGAAGGCATACCGCTGAGCCCCCCTTACGATCTTCTTGACGGTTCTGACTCTTCTCCTGACTCTTCTCCTGAAAGCAAGCCTCCGAACTGGTTAACTATCACGTCAACATCGTATAACTACCGCTACAACCAAAAAGGCGCTCTGGTACGCGAGACAGCCAGGAAACCGGAACACTGATTGCTCTGGCAACCGTTTGCCTCACCTCACCTGATCGTGCAAATCCTAAAGGATGTAAGGCGTCTTCCAGCTTTGGCTCCGGCGTCATCGGGGCGCTTTTGACTCTGTTCTATCACCTGATCTGAGAAGTTGGAGAGAACACCATGCCACTCGCCTATCTGAAGAACGTTACCACTCTTGCCTTTGACGCCGAGGCCTGCACGGGCTGCGGTCGCCATTCAGCTGGTTTTCTCAACAAACTCGATCCGTAGTGTCTTGTCGAGGCCTTTCGCGAGGCGCATGAGCGTTTTAAGTGTTGCGTTGCTGTTCCCTGATTCGATGCGGCTGATGACCCGCTGGTCCATTCCGGTTGCCTCGGCAAGCTGCTGTTGGGTCATATCGCGTTCTTTGCGCGCGTTGATCAAAGCCCATTGCATATGATATTCAGTATCAGCTTCGTCCCAGGCCTCCCTGAACTCCGGATCCTTCATCTGCTCTTCAAGATATTTTCTGAATTCACTTTTTGCCATTTTGCTCTCCTCCCATACGCTCCAGATAATCGCTACGAAAACGCTTTGCTTTGGCGATTTCTCTTCGGGGCGTCTTGTTTATTTTCTTCAGGAACCCATGCGTCAGAACAATTCTCTTCTCAACAAAAAAGAAAAACAGCACCCGCCCTGAATCGCTCCCGAATTTAGTCCGTAACTCAAAGATGCCATCTTCAAGATGTTTAGAGTCGGGTTCTCTCAGCGCGGCACCGTTTCTTTCAAGCAAATCGATCATATAAGCTGTCTTCGCTTCGAGCTTCGTATTCAGGCTGTCAAGATACACTTGAACTGGTTGTTCCCCATTAGCCCGAGTGTAATACTCAATTTCATACATCGGCTTCTCCTCTAGTTTACTACTCATAAGTAGTAATAACAATCCAATAAAATTTTGTCTTTAACCACGTCGCAACCATAACAGGCGATACTTACCGCTTTCTTACTACCGTCTTGCCTGAAGCGGCGCCAAAAGTTCTCTCATTGCTCTGAGCTGGGGAAACGATGTAAGAAAAGAAAATATAACGATGAAATATCCATAACTCTTCTTGCATCTATCGTCTGTCTTTGACTTTCTGCCCGTCCTCCCCTTGACTTTCACTTTATAGTGTGTGCTACACTATATACCGTAATCAGCAATAACGTGTGGAAAGAGGGTACATGAACAAAGACGAGATCGTATCGGGCTTTCTGCTGGAGTTGCGCCGGGGGATGGTGATCCTCTGTGTGCTGGCTAAGTTGCAGGAATCGACCTACGGCTATAACCTGATCGCCGAGCTGGCTGATACCGGCATCGCGATCGAGGCCAACACGCTCTACCCCTTGTTGCGCCGACTCGAAAGCCAGGGGCTCCTGATAAGCACCTGGAACACAGAGGGCGCCAAGCCGCGTAAGTACTACCACGCGACCAGCCTGGGCGTCGAAGTTCTGTCCGCTCTGAAAGCGCACTGGCAGACTATGACAGCCAATATGAACAACCTTTTGGAGGATTGAAAGCTATGAGTAACGAGCACGACGACCTGATCACGCGCTATATCTACGCGGTCACCCGCTACCTGCCCGAGAAAATGCGGGCTGACGTAGAAAAGGAACTCGACAGCCTGATCGCAGACATGCTGACGGAGCGCTGCGGCGCCATCACGCCCACAGAAAAAGATATCCGCGTCGTTCTGACCGAGCTCGGCACACCAGAAGAGCTCGCGGCCAAATACAGCGGGGACGAAAATGGAGCGCTTATCAGCGGCGGCTACTTCATTCTCTATAAGCGGATCCTGCGCTTCCTGCTGCCGGTCATTACCGCAGTCGTCGCAATTTCAGGCGCGATCTCGGCGCTGGTCAACACAAAACCGGCAACCAATCCCCTGATATTGGCGGGCCAGCTCTTTGGGCAGACCATCGGCGGCGCGATAGGCGGCGCATTCTGGGCCTTCGCAATACTGACGATCATCTTCGCGATCATGCAGCGCCTCCACGTCGGCCTCACTCCCCAGGATGACTTTTTCTCACGACTGCGGCCCGTGCCCCAGAAGCGCGCCGAAATCAAACTGATCGTCCCGATCGTCGGCATGTTCTGGTCGGCTGTCCTCTTGATCGTTTTCCTGGGTTTTCCGCAAATCATCAGCGTCTGGCTCGAGAGCGGCACATGGATTCCCGTGTTTGCAACCTCTGTCATTCGGAGTTTCTGGCCGCTGATACTCCTTTGGGCGATCCTGGGGATCGCAAAACAAACTGTCATGCTCATCGAGGGCCAGTACTCGGTGCGCGTAGCGCTCGCAACCCTGATCGCGAACATCCTGATCCTTGCCTGCACCGCCGTGGTGTTCCTGAGCCCCGCAATCATGAATCCGGCTTTTCTGAGCTACCTCAGCAAGCTCCTGGTCGGCAACGGCTCAGCGCAGCTCGCTGCGTGGGCGCCCCATCTGGGCGTCGGGCTCTTCTTCATCATCTGCTTTGCGCTGGTCGTTGACACCGTCAGCACCGCCAGCCGCGCCCTGCGCAACAAAGCCGCCTGAGTGGCAAACGGCATCGATTTGCTCACATGACAAAAGGATCCCCGGGGTCCTTTTGTCACTGCGCTATTGTCCGCCATCGCCTGGTCTCATGGCAGACGGTCGACCGCATCATCGTGTATGATACAAACACTATGAAACTTTAGTGCGCAACATTTGCTTTCCGCTGCGCAGGAGCCTACAATTCGGTGTTTGAAAGGAGCTATCAACATGGATGCGATCATGGATATGCCACAAGAAGAAACCCAACAGCCAGAGGTGACTGATCTGGTAAAAGACGACAGCAAGCCCGATCTTACTCCCGAGCAACAAGCTCTGGTCGATCAACGGGCGCAGGCCATCACGTTTGACACCAACGCCATCCAGACCTATGGCGCCGGCGCACAGCAACGCATGTCATCGTTTACAGAATCCGCCCTGGGCAAAGTCCGCGGCAAGGATATGGGCGAGGTCGGCGGTCTGATCACCAACTTGATGGTGGATCTGAAAGGCTTTAACCCTAACGAGGCCAAGGGCATCATGGGCCTGTTCAAGAAAGCGGGCGCCAGTATTACAAAGATCCAGGCGCGCTATACCGCCATCGAATCCAGCGTCGACCAGGTCGTGGCAAAGCTCAAGGGCCATGAGATGGAGCTCCAGGCAGATGTCACGATGCTTGATACCATGTATGACGAGAACCTGAAGTACTATCAGGACCTGACGCTCTATATCCTCGCGGGCAAACAGGCTCTGGAGAAAGGCCACGCGGATCTTATCGCGCTCCAGGCGAAAGCGTCAGAGAGCGGCGATCAGGCCGACGCGGAAAAATCCTACCGGTTAAGCGAAGCGATCAACCTGTTCGAGAAACGGCTCTATGACCTGCAGCTGACTCGTACCATCTCTATCCAGACAGCGCCCCAGATACGGCTGATCCAAGGCGCCGATACGGCGATGGTCAACAAGATCAACTCTACGATCAACAACACGATCCCGCTGTGGAAGCAGCAGCTGGTCCTCGCAAAGAGCCTCTTTAACCAGGCTGAGGCTGAAAAGGCGCAGGCAGAGGTCGACGAGACCACCAACGAGCTGCTCAAACGTAATTCGGCCCAACTGAAAGCGGGCTCCATCGAGGCCGCGAAAGCCTCGGAGCGCGGCATCGTTGAAGTCGAGACGCTCGAGCAGACCAACCAGGATCTCATGACCACGCTCGATGAAGTGCTGGCGATCCAGAAGGAAGGCCGCGAGCAGCGCCAGGCCGCTGAAGTCAGGCTCCAGGCCATCGAGGGCGAGCTCAAGAACAAGCTGCTTGAGATCAGCAAGTAAACGCGCGTTGATGAAGCACGACTGCGCTTATGCGCAGCAGGCAAAGGAGGAGGTGTTTGTATGCGTAGTAACGGTAAAGGTCTCTTGATCGGCGGGCTCGGCGCTCTTGTAGTCGGCGGCTTAGGACTTACTGCGGCAAACGTCTTCCGAGTCGCGATCATCGTCAACCAGGGTATCATCGCAGCAAACACAGCGCCGATCGTCGCCTACGTTCTTATGGGCGTTGGACTCATTACCGCGGCGGCAGGAGCTGTGCCGATCATCCGGCGCCAAGCGGCGCGCCTGTCAGAAGGTAAGCGCACCGCCCTGCTCGCCGAGGGCAAAGAGACGCCTGAAGCGATCCGCAGCGAGCTGGAGCGCCTGAAGAAGCTTCACCCCTTGCTGGTAGGCGAGCTGGACGCCTGCCTGGAACAGCTGGACAGCATGGACCGGCGCAAGGCGCAGCTGGGTGAGATCCTGCGCATCAGCAAGACCGAAGACGAGTGGTCAAGCGTTGTCGAGCTGCTCGGGTCAGTCGAAAAGATCATCTGCGCCAACCTGCGCGCGGTCATCGTCCGTGGTATCGCTTGCGATCAGAGCGATCAGCCCAACAGCGCCCACTACGACGAACTAAAAAAGCTGATCAAAACCCAGCAAGCCAAGAATCAGAAACTGCTCGACGAGACCAAAGAGGCACTCGGCCACGTTGCCGATCTTATCAGTGGCGACACCGCGGGCGGCAGCTCAGTAGAGCTTGATTCATGGCTGAAAGTATTGCGCGGCATGGTTGCCCAAAGCACTTCAGCCAAAGAAGGAGAACCAACATTATGAAGCGTTTTATATCAATAGCGCTCGCATTCGTACTCATTGCAGTCCTGGCCGGCTGTAGCGGCGCCGGAACATCAGAGAGCAACCTGACCCAGAAGCAGGCCCAGGAGAAACTTGACGCCCTGGTCAAGAGCAAAGTCAAGACCAAGACCGTCAGCCATGATCCGGACAACAGCTGGGTCGGCACCAGCGGATCGATCGACGAGTTGCCAAATATCAACCAGAAGTACCCCCTGAGCATTAAAGGCGGCAGCAGCAATAATGTCGAGATCTTCGCCTCGACCGAGAAATCTATCGTTGACGGGAGCGGCTGGCTGGACATCGAAGCCAAGGCTTTCAACCGTGCGCACAGCAACATGTCTGTGTCGGTTCGCCCCATCGCATCCGGCTCGGCCATGGGCTATATTACGAGCGGCAAGTATGTACCAGGAGCCTACACTCCCGCTAATGAACTCTGGGGAGCGATGCTGCAGTCCAAGGGCGTCAACCTCGACACTATCTCGCAAAAACTCACGGGCAATGAAGCCGGCATCCTCATGAAAAAGAACGTCTACCAAAGCTACGTCAAGAAGTACGGGAGTCCGGTCACGATCGATAACGTCGTCAAAGCCGTCCTGGCTGGTGACCTGAAGCTTGCTCATACTGACCCGAACGTCAGTAGTACCGGGCTCAATATCATGACCCAGGAGCTGCGCGCCTTTGACCCGACTAACCCCTTCAGCGACAAGGCGCAGGCACAGATGCAGCGTTTCGCCGACAAGGTGCCGCCCACCAGCCCGACCACAGCCGAGATGGTCCAAGTGGCCAGTAAGGGCTTAGCAGACGCTATCATCACCGAATACCAGGCTTGGCAGTCCGACCCCACGCTGAAGGACTGGGTATTTACGCCCTGCGGAGTTCTGCACAACAGCCCACTCTACGCCTTTGACAAGTCGACTGCTGCGCAGAAGCAGACCCTGAAGGCCTTCGCTGATTTCTGCTCGACCAGCGCCGCCCAGCAGGAAGCCACCAGCCTTGGCTTCAATCCCACGAACGGCTACGGCGGAGTCAAAAACGAGTACACCGGCGCTGAGCTGTATAAGGCACTCGACTTCTGGAAGCAGAACAAGGACGCGGGCAAACCGGTTCTGTCGGTCTTCGTGATCGATCGCAGCGGCAGCATGGAGGGCGAACCGCTCAACCAACTGAAGGACTCGCTCTTAAACGGCGCCAACTATATTAACGAGAACTATTACGTGGGGCTGGTCAGCTACAGTTCGGCAAACGATATCACCGTCGATATGCCAATCGATAAGTTTACCCCCGCGACGCATTCCCTGTTCTGTGGCGCTGTGGGCGACCTGCAAGCGCGCGGCAATACCGCCACGAACAGCGCGTTGGTTGCAGCCATGAATATGTTGGTCAAAAAGCAAACTGCGCTGGGGCTTTCCGACGCCAAACTGCGGGTCTTCCTGCTCAGCGATGGCCAGCAAAACGATGGCCTGAGCATGAGTCAGATCAAGGGAATCGTCAGCGGCTTGAAGATCCCGATCTATACGATCGGCTACAACAACGACATCGATTCGCTTAAAGAGTTGTCCTCGATGAATGAGGCTTATTGCGTCAACGCCGACAGCAGCGACGTGGTCATGAACATCAAGCAGCTCTTCACCGCCCAACTGTAGAGTTACCCCCCGCCCCTAACCTGCAGATATATCGATCGTCGGATATCTTTTCAAAACGGTGTCTACATCTGGAGATTTAGCTACATTGTTATGAAATCGGATAGGCTATTATCCATGACAGATATCGAGATTCCCTTAGGAAAGCGCAGCAAGCTTTACCGTGCTTTCGAGATACTTCCTGGCGCCTTGAGCATCGCGGCCGTGGTGCTTCTGATCGTGTTGTTTTTTGTCTCTCCCCTCTGGGCCTCGATCTATGTGCTGGTCATCGTCAGCATCACCTTTATTCGCTCGCTGATGCTGGCCTTTCGTACGATACAAGGACGCATCGTCTATGGGCAGTCACGTAACGTCGACTGGGCAAGCTGGCTTGAGGAACTCGAAGATCCCGCTCTCTCTGCTGAGAAACGAGCAGATGACCTTTACTCTCGTCAGTACGGGCTCCACCAGCATGTGCTCAACTTGCAGGAGATCAACCGACTCCCCGAGCAGTATCCTAAACCCTCGGAGCTCTATCATGCCGTGGTCATCTGTATGGTGGATGAGTCCTATGACACCCTGGGCCCAACGCTGCAGTCACTGCTGGATAATGACTACGACCCCAAGCGCCTGATCGTGACGATCGCTTATGAGGAGCGCGCGGCAGAGGCCTCTTTGGCGACACGGCGTCTGATCAAGGAGAACTTTGCTGGCACGTTCTTTGACCTCCTGTTCTATGGCCACCCCGCCGACATCCCAGGTGAGGTGATCGGCAAGGGGCCCAACCTCAGCCATTCGGGCCGCCAGCTTGCTGGCTACCTGCGAGAGAAGCAAATCCCCGCGCGCAACGTGATCATGACGGAGCTCGACAGCGACAACCGCCCTGAGCCCAAGTATTTCTCCTACCTCTCCTACGCCTGGATCACGACACCGGATCGCCAGCAGGTCTCCTTCCAGCCGATCTGCCTGTTCACGAACAACATCTGGGACGCGCCAGCGCCGATGCGCGTCATCGCGACCAGCAACTCGCTCTGGAACATGATCCTGTCGCAGCGCACCTACGCGCTGCGCAACGCCGCCTCGCACGCCCAGGGCATGGAGGCGCTGATCGGGATGAACTTCCTCTCGACGCGCACGATCGTGGAGGACGCCCACCAATTCTGGCGCAGCTACCTGTATTTCAGCGGCCACTACCGCATGGTGTCGCTCAGGATCAGCATCGGGCAGGATGTCGTGCTATCGAAGACCTACTGGCGCACCTTGCGTTCACAGTTCATCCAGACCCGCCGTTGGGCCTACGGCGCCGCTGACATTGCCTTCGTGGCAAGCCATCTCTTCTCACGCAAGCGAACCGTCCGCTTCTGGCCGCTGTTCGCGCGCTGGATGCGGCTCGTGAACAATACTTTCACCTGGGCGGCGATCCCGGTCGTCATTACGCTCGGCGGCTGCCTGCCCTGGCTGCTCTCCACTACCGCGCTGCACAGCTTGCGGATCCTGCAGGTGCCGCAAGCTATCACGCTGGTCAGCCGCGTGGCGACCATCGGCCTGATCGTCACGATGCTCACCGCTTTGACGCTCTTGCCCCCGCGTCCTGACCGCTACCCAAAAAGCTACAGCCTCACGATGCTGCTGCAATGGATACTTTTGCCGATCACGACGCTTGTTTACCTCAGTTTGGGCGCCTACAACGCACAGATCCACCTGATGCTCGGCAAATACCTCGGGCGCTTTGAAGTGACCGAGAAGTTCGTGAAAAAGTAAGGGAGCGGACCTGACAAGCTGCAACCGTAGCATCTGAGGAAATCCCCCGGAAATATGCGAGTGGCCTGCTCTTCCATGCTATACTTGCTTCTTCGTTGCGGTGTACTCAAAGTTGTGCACACCCCCTGTCATCCGACCAAACAAAAGAAATGAGAATCCGTTATGCGCGTATATAACTTCTCAGCCGGACCAGCCGCCATCCCCCTTGAAGTACTGGAGCAAGCTCAAGCTGAACTCTGCGACTGGCAGGGCAGCGGCATGTCGGTGCTGGAAGTTTCGCACCGGGGCAAGGACTTCGTCGCCTGCTCCGCGCACGCAGAAGAGCTGCTCCGCAGCCTCCTGGGCGTACCGGATAACTACCGAGTGTTGTTTCTGCAGGGAGGCGCCACCGGGCAGTTCGCTGCTGTGCCAATGAACCTGACCGCACCAGGCGAGACGATCGCGCTCTTAAACACCGGCCAGTGGTCGGGCAAAGCGCTGAAGGCCGCACAAGCGCAGGGCCTGCAGGTCCAGGTCGCTGCTGACGAGGCTGCCAGCAACTACACCACCGTGCCTTCCCCCGGCAGCTTCACCATCGATCCGGCGGCGCGCTACCTGCACTACACCCCCAACGAGACCATCGGTGGCGTCGAGTTCGGCTACATCCCTGATCCTGGCACGGCGCCCCTGGTCGCGGACTTTTCCTCTTCGATCCTGTCCGCTCCCCTTGAGGTGAGCCGCTTCGGGCTGATCTATGCCGGCGCACAAAAGAACATGGGGCCTGCAGGACTGACGCTGGTTCTCGTGCGTGATGATCTGCTCGATCAAGCGCGCCCGGAAACGCCCGATGTTTTCAATTACACGAAGATGGCCGCGAGCGATTCGATGCTCAACACCCCGCCGACCTTCGGTATCTACCTGCTCGGCCTGACCCTTGAGTGGATCCAGCGGCAAGACGGGCTTGAGGCGATAGCCGCACGCAACCAGGCCAAAGCCGACGCGCTCTACGGCGCTATCGACACGTCGGACCTCTACCATAACCCCGTCGCGCTGGATGCGCGCAGCCGGATGAATGTTGTCTTCACGCTGAGCGATCCGGAGCTGACGGGCGCCTTCGTTTCTGAGGCAACCGCAGCTGGCCTGACCGGCCTGAAGGGGCATCGCTCGGTCGGCGGTATCCGCGCAAGCATCTACAACGCGATGGAGCTGGCGGGCGTCGAGGCGTTGGTCGAGTTCATGGCAGCCTTCGAAGCCGAACACTGCTGACAGGATATGACAAAGTACCTGACCCTTTGTCATAAGATACGAGAGGAACCGAATCCATGTTACGCATCAAAACACTCAACGCCATCAGCGAAGTTGGGCTGAGCCGCCTGCCTGGTGATCTGTATGAAGTCGGGCCAGAGATGGCCGACCCTGACGCCCTGCTCGTCCGAAGCGCGGTACTGGACCCGGACGCCATTCCCACAAGCGTGTGCGCCATCGCGCGCGCAGGCGCAGGCACGAACAACATCCCGGTGGCCGCCTGCAGCGAGCGCGGCATCCCCGTCTTCAATACGCCAGGCGCCAACGCCAACGCGGTCAAGGAGCTTGTCATGGCAGCGCTGTTCTTGGCCGCGCGAAACATCGTTCCAGCCGCCGCTTTTGCGCATCGTCTTGAGGGCACTGACAGCGAGATGTCAAAAGCGGTCGAAGCGGGCAAAAAAACCTACGTGGGCTTTGAGCTGCCTGGGCGCAGCCTGGGCGTGATCGGCCTGGGTGCTATCGGCGTCGAGGTTGCTAACGCCGCTAATGCACTCGGGATGAAGGTCTACGGTTACGATCCCCTTCTCTCCGTTGAGAACGCGCTGAAACTGTCGCCTGAGGTCAACCGCACGACCGACCTTGACCTGCTCCTGAGCAAAAGTGACATCATCACGGTGCACGTTCCCCTCCTGCCGGCAACGACCGGCATGATCGGCGCCGAGCAGCTCGCTCTGATGCAGCCCGACGCGGTGCTCATCAACTTCGCGCGCGCGCCCATCGTTGACGAAGAAGCGCTGGTCGCGGCCCTGGACGAGGACCGCCTGCGCGGCTACGTCTGCGATTTTCCTAGCCCTGCGCTTAACAAGCATGACCGCGTGGTCACCCTGCCGCACCTGGGCGCCTCGACGGCAGAAGCCGAAGAGAACTGCGCCCGCATGGCAGCTGACGAACTGCGCGCCTATCTGGAAAACGGCGTGATCCGCAACAGCGTGAACTTCCCCGCCGCCGAGTTGACGCGCGCGCCAGGAACCACGCGGGTCTGCATCGCCAACCGCAACGTTCCAAATATGGTGGGACAGGTCACGACCGTGCTGGCCGACGCCAGCATCAATATCTCTGACCTGCTTAACAAATCACGCGGTGAGATCGCCTACACCCTGGTAGATATCGACGGCGCCTTGCCTGACGCCGTGCTCGCTCAGCTCTCATCGATCGATGGCGTGCTGGCCGTCCGCGTACTGAATTAGCGGACTACAGGCAGGCGATAGCGTCATTTTACCTGCAAATTCCGGAAAAGTGTAGTAATTGTCTGTTTGAAATTATGGAAAAGTGTTCAAATTGCCTATTTCAAATTCCGGAAAAGTGTAGTAATATAGGTTTTAGAATTATGGATAAGTGCAAAAGCAGCATTTGATGATTAGAAGAGGCGCGCACTATGCTTTGTCGTAAAGCACTCAAACGTTTTGAATTCTGGAAACAGAATAAAACGAAACAAGCTTTGCTTGTAGCGGGAGCACGGCAAGTAGGAAAGACCTTTCTTATCCGGGAGTTTGCAAAAAAGAATTACGAGAATGTCATCGAGTTTAACCTTGTCGAGAACATGGAAGCACGAGATTCATTTAGAGAAGCGTCAAGTGCCGAAGATCTCATGCTCAGAATGTCGGTCGCTTCCCCAACACTCCTGGAACCCGGAAGAACCGTAATATTTATTGACGAAGTACAAGAGTGCCCCGAGATCATGACGCTCATCAAGTTCCTGGTCGACACAGGAGACTATGATTACATCCTCTCTGGTTCGATGCTCGGAGTGGAGTTGGAAGACATCAGATCGCAGCCTGTTGGCTATGTAACCGAGGTGTTAATGTATCCCTTGGACTTCGAAGAGTTCTGTTGGGCCGCAGGGTTTGGTGAAGAATCGACCCAACTCGCACAAGACTGCCGCGCGCACAACGAGGCGCTCCCCGACTATTTGCACGAGCGCCTTTTAGCGCTTTTCCACCGCTATCTGCTGGTCGGAGGCATGCCCGATGCGGTTGTAGCCTTCTTCGAGACCAACTCCATTGATCAGGTTCGTGTCGTACAAGAAGGCATTCTGAAATACTACGCACGTGATATCAGTAAGTACGCGCCCAAAGATCGACGCCTGGTCATCAAAAGCATTTTCGACCTTATTCCCAGTGAGCTCTTAGCACAGAACAGGCGTTTCAGACTTAGCTCGATTGAAAACGTAAAACGATACTCGCAAATACAGGATGAGTTCCTCTGGCTCACCCGGGCAAATGTGGCATTGGCAACCTACAACGTACGGGCGCCGATAAGTCCGCTATTACTCTCAGAAAATCATCGTCTTTTTAAACTATTCCTTTCCGACGTTGGGCTTCTGGCAAGTCAATTTCCCAAAGAGTCTCTGCTAGGGCTGCTAAGCGGCAAACCAGCAAAACAGCTTGGCGGCATTTATGAGAACTTCGTCGCGCAAGAATTGGTAGCGCACGGCTACACCTTGCGATATTACACCAACAAGAAGATCGGCGAACTGGATTTTGTCATCGAGCGAAAGGATGGCGCAATCATCGCGCTTGAAGTGAAATCAGGCGCCGGATATAAGTCGCATGCCGCGTTGAACAATGCTCTGGCCGTAAAGGAGTTCGACATCTCTGAAGCCCTGGTCTTAGCGGAGACGAATATTGAGCAAGCCGAATCTGTGACCTACCTCCCTATTTACCTGGCATCAATGCTCTGATCTAACTTTACGCGACTGCCAGATATAAAATCGTTACATAGCTGAGAAGCTTCACGAGTAGGCGTGCGTCATCAGGCGTATGTAGATTCCGATTGAAGATTACTGTAACCCGGTCATCCGTCCCTTCGGGATAGCCATGAGCTTTAATAAAATCAGAAAATTCAGATGAAATGGCATTAGCAAAATCCTTAGAAAGTTTTGCGATCGTTTGTTCTGGATCCTCATGATTCGCTCGAGTGACATCTTTAAACATACTTTTGCGCAGATAAAAGAGGACTTTGTCACCTTCATTGTACGTTGGTGGTAAATCAAAAAAGATTACTGAGCTGTCGTGATCCGGTCTTTCCCCTCTTCGTAATATGTGGCGATGCTCTGTGAGCATCCGGTAACGTGCTCCATCAGTATCTATCCCATTCTCCCCTGGTTCATATCTATTCTTTTCATCCACGAAAACCAGCGGATAATACTGTTTTCCCCAACTATTCAGTTCGTTACCTAAGGTGGTTGCAAAATCATGGTCGTGCATATTATGTACAATAGCCTTTATAGCTACCAGGAGAACTAAAAGAGATACTATCGTCCCGCAAATAGCAATCAGATTCGTCATGAGGCTTTCGATCGTTCGGCTCGACACAAAAAAGCGCCACACTGCAAAGCTGCAGGTCAAAAACGCCATTACTCCGCCCATTATAGTTTGCCATTTGCCCTTCATGAGTCTCCTTAAACGTCAACTCTGAAATATTCAGAAACAGCGTCTGTTGTTACTATTGAGGAATGTAGCGCGCAAAACATCGTTCAATTGCTCAAAATTGATTTCACGCCCTTGTGATTTTAACACAGAACCAAACAAACACACTCAGGTATGCGATAAACCTTGACACGCGGGAGCGCGGATGCGGTAGGATGGAAAAGGACTCGCAAAGAAGACCGAGCGAGATTGAAAACTGGATACAAGCAGATGGTTACCAACAGGTAGTAACAAGGAATTCGGTGTGAGACCGGAGCTGCAAACCACAACTGTAAATGCCATCAAAATCGGGCAGAACGCCACTGTCGACTCTGTAGTGGAGCGATGGGAAGGCGCCCACAACAGGCATGAGCCAGGAGACTTACCCTCTGCTTATCACGCGCAATGTTCTTGGGTTAAAGAAGAAAGGAAGCGACATGCAACACGTAAAAACATCCAACAAAACAAGAAACAAGAGAGGGCGCCTGGCGCTGATCCTGGCCTTGTTGCTGGCTGTCTGCCTGCCAGCCACGGCTTTCGGCGCCGGCACTTCACCCAGCGCCTCACAGGTGAAAGGCGTCATCGATAAGGTGTCCGCCTATGAGGTCGCTCAGCTCTCAAAACGGGGAGCGAACTACGGCGACGAATGGACCATCATGGCACTTGCCCGCGCGGGCAAGCTGACCGCCGCCTTGAAGCAGCAGTATCTGGATAACCTGGAAAAGTACCTCAAAAGTAAGGGGAACTCATTAGGCAGCACAGTCACCGACTATGACCGTGTCATCCTCGCCCTGACCAGCATCGGCGTTGACGTGACGGACTTTAATGGCATCGACCTGACAGCCCCGCTCGCCAACCTCGATGACATCACCGCCCAGGGCGTCAGCGGTAGTATCTACGCCTTGCTCGCGCTCGACAGCCACACCTACGCAGTACCAAAGCTCAAGGCTGGGGCAGCCGGCGCCCAGACCACGCGCCCCGCACTCGTCGACGCGATACTTACCGAGCAGCTTGCCAGCGGTGGCTGGAACTGGGGCTGGGGAGCAACGCAGCCCGATCCTGACCTGACCAGCATGGCGCTTACCGCTCTGGCCCCGTATGCCGGGACCACCGCAGTCGACGATGCCGTCAGCGCTGCCCTTGGCGCGCTCAGTTTGATCCAGAATGCGACCGGCGGCCTGCTGAGCGAATGGTCACCCGTACCTGCATCTGAGAGCAGCGCGCAGGCACTAGTTGCGCTGAACAGCCAGGGCATTGCGCTCGATGACCCCAGATTCGTGAAAACAGGGGTTGGCCTCTACGATTCGCTCACCAGTTTCCTGATTGACGCGGGGTCGGGCACTCAGGCGTTCGTGAACAACCTGGGCGATCCGGCGCCCGACGGCATGGCTACGGAGCAAGGGCTGTACGCGCTGGCCTCGCTGTGGCGTTCGCTGACCGGCGCCAACCGCCTTTACGACATGAGCGACGTCACTTTGCAGCCCTATAAGAGCGCAGCGGCCGACGAAAGCAAGGAAAAACCGGCCGCCGAGCAAAAAAAGAAGACGCCCGCGAAAACACCCGCGACAACCAACGCGGCGACCACGAAGACCACAAAGGCCACGACTGCTCTACCCGCTGCTGGAGAAGCTTCAGAGCAGCTCCAGCTGATAGCAGCCACAACGGTGCTCATGGGATCAGCGGTCGTACTTTACGTTTCCCAGAGACGCTCTAAGCAGCAGGCGCTCTGATGAAGCAGCGCACAAAACTCATACTCATCGTAAGCTGCGTGGCAGTGGTCCTGTGCGGGGCCACTGCTATCGGGCTGGCTTTGGCGCAGCACTATAAGACGCCAGACAGCACAGCCAGCAAAACGCTTGCCCAGGAGAACGGGACCTCAAACGAGTCTTCAGAGAGCGCGTCGGGCCTGGGCATAACAGGTACTTCAACACAGGCAGGTCCAGGAACGAACAAGGCTGGCTCTGCTGCAGCCAGCCCCAAAGGTTCTTCTGTCGGCTCGGCGGGCAGCGCGTCGGGTGGCACGTCGAACTCCTCCTCTTCTGCGCCTGGGGCCTCAGGTTCTAACAGCTCAGGCGGCGGCGCCACGAAACCGAACAAAACCACCCCGGCGCCCGCGCCAGCGCCGGTCCCGAAACCCGCGACCGTCTCGATCTCTGCCAGCTGTCGCACCGTGCTCTCCAACATGGGCAACTTGAAAGCGAGCAAGAAGTCGATCGTCCCCTCAAGCGGCGTCATACTTGGCAAGCAGAGTGTAACTCTGCAAGAGGGCGATACCGTCTTCTCCGTTCTGCAGCGTGCGTGCAAAGCTGCTGGTGTCTCGCTGGAGTATTCGCAGATGCCCGGTTACGGCAGCGCCTACATCAAGGGCATCGGCAACCTCAATGAGTTCGACTGCGGCCCGCGCTCGGGCTGGGTCTATAGCGTCAACGGCACCTACACGAGCACCGGCTGCAGCAAGTATGTTCTAAAAGCAGGCGATGTGGTCGCTTTCCGCTATACCTGCAACGGAGGCGCTGACGTAGGGGCAAGCGGTGCCCGCTGATCACTCAGGTGGCTTCGCCTCCTTGCACCCAGCAGTCAGCATCGGTTACTTCGTGCTGGTCATCGGCGTGTCGGTCTTCGTGCCGCACCCCGTCCTGTTGGCCTGCTCTGTTCTGGGCGCGCTGGTATTGTGCCTGCAACTCCGCGGCGGACGCAGCACCTTGCGGCTTCTTGCCGGACTCGTGCCGCTGGCACTGATCGCTGCTGCAATCAACCCGCTGTTCAATCACCAGGGCGTTACGATCATCGGACAGATTGGTGGTAATCCCGTGACACGCGAGGCGCTCCTCTATGGCGCCGCGCTGGCCTGCATGCTGGTTGCGATGCTGCTGTGGTTTACCTGCTACAACGTAGTCGTCACTACAGAGAAGTTCCTTGCGGTGTTTGGGCGTATCATCCCATCGCTGGCGCTGACCGTCTCGATGGCGCTGCGCTTCGTGCCCCGCTACCTGCGCCAGCTCAAGGCAATCACGGCCGCCCAGCGTGGCCTGGGGCGGAATTCCGCGAGCGTGACAGACTCCCCTGGTGGTGACAAATACCCCTGGGGTGTTTGTCACGCAGCTAATCTGCTCAACCGCTTGCGCAACAGCTTCGCCGTCCTGTCGATACTGACCAGCTGGGCGCTGGAATCCGCGCTCGACACAGCAGATTCGATGCACGCGCGCGGCTATGGGCTCCCGGGGCGCAGCGCTTACCGCCCGTTCCGGTTCACTGCGCGTGACGCCGGCGCCCTGGCGCTGATCCTTACCTGCGCGGCGGTGGTCATTGTCGCGCTGACCTCCGGCGTCGTGTCAGCGCAGTACCTGCCGAGTCTCCAGCTGAACCTTGGCGCTGCTGGCCTGCCCGCCAACGCTCGCAATCTGCTGATAGCCTGCGCCTACGGCGCGTTCGGCCTGCTCTGCTTATTGCCAGTCCTTTTCGAATTGCAGGAGGAGGTCGCATGGCGTATCTCGCGCTCGACCATCTGAGTTTCAGCTACCCCGATGCAACGGCCCCTGCGCTGAGCGATCTGTGCCTGGACATTGACGCCGGGTCATTCGTGGTACTCTGCGGCCCGTCCGGCTGTGGCAAAACAACGTTGCTGCGCCAGCTCAAGCCGGCGCTGGCTCCGGCAGGTGAGCGCGAAGGGCAGATCCGCCTCGCCGGCCGCCTGCTTGATGAACTTCCGGCCCGCGAGAGCGCCAGCCACATCGGCTTCATCCTGCAGGATCCTGACAGTCAGATCGTCACCGACCAGGTCTACCACGAGCTCGCCTTCGGGCTGGAGAACCTGGGCGTAGCCTCCGATGAGATCCGCCTGCGCGTCGCAGAAATAGCGAGTTTCTTCGGCATTCAAGAGTGGTTTGGCTGCGCATGCAATGTGCTTTCCGGCGGCCAGAAGCAACTTCTGAACCTCGCCGCCATCATGGCAAGCCGTCCCGCGCTGCTCCTCTGTGACGAGCCGACCTCCCAGCTCGACCCGATCGCTGCCGCCAACTTTCTGACAACGTGCAAGAAAATCAACGACGAGATCGGCACGACCATCATCGTCTCCGAGCAACGCCTGGAGGAGGTCGTCCCTCTGGCAGATCGTGTGCTTGTATTGGAGAGCGGGCGCCTGATCGCCGATGCGACGCCGGAACACATCGGCGCCGATCTGCTTGCAGCACACAGCCCGATGTTCGCCGCGCTCCCGACGCCGATCCGCTTGTTCTCTGCGCTGGAGGGCGAACGTGCCATCGGAGTTACCCCTGCTCCCACTACCGTCCGTGCCGGACGCGCGTACTTACAGGAGAAGCTTTCCAGTCGCTCTGTAGCGGAGGAGGCTCCGATCGTTGCGCCGCGGGAGCTCGACGCCTCAGCCAAACCCCTGTTGTCGCTGCATGAAGTCTGGTTTCGCTATGAGCGCAACGCGCCCGACGTTCTGCGTGGTCTCAATCTTGACATCTACCCGGGCGAACTCACGGCGATCGTCGGTAGCAACGCCACGGGCAAGACCACCACACTCAACATCATCGCCGGCCTGCTGAAGCCCTATCGCGGCCGCGTCAAACGCGACCAACACATGCTCGTCGGCGGTACCGGGACGGGCGGCATCGCCTTGCTCCCACAGGATCCGCGCCTGCTGTTCACACACAAGACCGTGCGCGAAGAGCTTACCGCGATGCTGCCACTTGCAAGCGGCAGCGCCACCGAGCGCGCCCAGCGCCTCAGCGACGTTATCGACCAGTGCGAGATTACCGGGCTGCTCGACCGCCACCCCTTCGACGTGAGCGGGGGCGAGGCCCAGCGCATCGCCCTGGCCGACGTCTTGCTCGCGCGCCCGAGACTCCTGTTGCTCGATGAGCCGACCAAGGGCATGGATGCAATCTTCAAACAACGTTTCGCCAAGCTCCTCCACACCCTGATCGCAGCGGAGGGCCTGTCCGTGGTCATGGTATCGCATGATATTGAGTTCTGCGCGCGCCATGCTGACCGTTGTTGCCTGTGCTTCAACGGAGAGATCACTGCCAGCGCCCCGCCGCGTCCGTTTTTCGCGAACATGACGTACTACACTACCGCTGCCCGCCGCATCAGTCGGGGGCTGGCGCCTGATGCGATCACGACCAGCGATATCATCGCGGCCCTGAGCCCGGGTACGCCCGAATGATCGCCTTTTTTACCCGACATTACTACGTCGTCAGCCTGATCCTGGTAGCCTTGGCCCTGGGTTTGTTCGCCCTGGACTTCGAAAGGCGCCGCCCCCGTACGCGCGAGCTGGTATTGGTCGCCGTACTGGTAGCGCTCGCCGTGGCCAGTCGCGCCGCGTTTTTTATGGTGCCACAAGTCAAACCCGTGATGGCCGTCGTTATCGTCGCGGGCATCGCGCTGGGAGCCCGCAACGGTTTCACCATCGGGGCATTGACCGCGCTTGCCTCGAACTTCATCTTTGGCCAGGGGCCCTGGACGCCCTGGCAGATGCTCGCTTTTGGCCTGGTCGGTTGCCTGGCTGGCGCGCTCTTTGCCAAGAACCGCCTGCCCCGCAACCGCTGGCTGGTCGCGGCAGTCGGCGGCGTCGCAACGTTTGTGCTCTATGGACTGATCGTTGACACCTCGTCAGCGCTGCTCTTCACCCAGAACCTCAACTGGCAGACTGCCTGGCCCATCTATGTGGCAGGCGTTCCCTTCAATGCTATCTTCGCCGCCTCGACCGCTGTCTTTCTCGCGCTGTTCGGCCCGATGCTCGAAGGTGCGCTCACCCGTGTTCGAAAAAAATACGGCCTGCGCTAAGAAGAAGCTTTCAGGATGAATGCTCCAATGGCGTCAAGAAGTTGCGCGGCTCCTTCGATCTGCGCTTGCGCTTCTTGCCGCGACGCTACAAAAAAGTCTTCATAATCACTGGCATTGCGGACAAGACTTGCGCTGGTAACAATCCGGGAAAGTTCGCTACTGAAAACGCCTGTTTTCACGTAATGCATCTGAAAGTGGGAAATCACACCGGAATGCTTCCGGTAGTCAACACCCTCTAGCGCCAAAAGAGCACGAAGCCCATCAAATACGGCATAGTAAGCCCTGTTGTTGCTACCCCGATAGCTGGTCTGCGCAAATAACGTGCGAGCATCTTCAAGCGCGCTTCTCGCCTTCTCGATCCGATAGCGCGCCAGTTCAAGGCTGCGCTGAGAGTATTCCCGTTCAGGCATGGATCACTTCCCCCTCATCTTTTATCGCTTGGTAGTAAGGCAGCTCAGACGACCAGGCGTGGTACTGTCCAGCCGGGACAGCATTGATGCTAACCGCAACTCCAAAATCAATACTGGCCGCATCAGCAATCTCCACTATGCCAGCATGATAATCGCCCAGACGCTCGCGCTCTACCTCAACGATCAGGGCAAAATCAATATCTGACTCATCGTCGTAGTCCCCCCTGGCATAGGAACCATACAGGCGCACCTCCTGGAGCTTGTCGCCAAAAAGCTGAGCTGCTTCAGCAGCGATGCGCTGTTTCAAGAGCGACAATACAGCGGGCTTTCGTTGCGACGACGCAATCCGCACTTGAAATGGCAAGCTCTGCTCTTGCAGTGACTGAGCGAAAAACAGATTGACCGCATCAGAAACGGTAATACCGAACTGCTTATAGAGTTGCTCGACCGCTGTTTTTGTCTCCTCGTCAGCTCTTATGTTGATAACTGCCCGTTTTGCCATAAGTTCCCTCCTGGGATTTTCCTCGTGCTCTTCCTATAGCGTATATACATATGCTATACATATATTATACAATACTTGAAACCAAAATCATTTCTAATTTTAGAAATCACGAATAACGCACACAGTGGCGTCCAAGAAAACGTCCGCACCTCCTCGATTAGTGTTACTTTTGCCAATAAAGTCAGGCATATTAATGCAAATAAGCATCGCAAACCAGGTGATATTTACACCACTTTACTTTTGCGCGCACTCTTTAGCCCAGATTCACGCGATAATAGAACATCAAGCATAACCATTCCAAACGAGGAAGACTCTGTGAAGCCGACTCCTAAAAGCACCTATCTTTGCATCCTGATCACGCTATTGTTCTGGGGATCGGCATTCGCGGCGATCCGCTACGGGTTGAAGTCGCCTGCTAACCTTGGCGGCTATCATCCTGGCGCCTTGGCTCTACTGCGCTTCGGGACCGCCGCGATCATCGCGCTGGGCTACCTGATCATCACACGCCAAGGCCTGCCCCGCGCCCGCGACCTGCCCCGCATCGCCCTGGCGGGACTTCTCGGCATCTCGATCTACCACTTCTGCCTGAACTTCGGCGAGCAGGCCGTGCCGGCTGGCGCCGCTTCGATCATCATCGCTTTCGCGCCGATTTTCGTCGCGCTGATCTCTGCCCGCTTCCTGAAAGAGCGCCTGAGCAGGTGGGGATGGCTGGGAGTGATCTGCTCGTTTGTCGGAGTCTGCCTGGTTGGGATTTCAGCGACCGAAGGATTTCGCGCTGACCTGTATGCCTTGGCAATATTAGGTTCGGCTCTGGCCACGGCAATCTATTTCGTGCTTTCCAAAGAGCTCCTGAGCCGCTACTCAGGGATCCAGCTCACCAGTTACGCCATCATCGCAGGCGCGCTGTTCCTGATGGTGTTCGCTCCACAGCTCGCGCGTGACGCGGGGCATGCCTCGACGGGCGCTACCATGGCGGCCCTCTATATCGGGGTCTTTCCCGGCTTTATCGCCTACGCGCTCTGGGGCGTCGCGCTCTCACGCCTGCCCGCTACCCAGGTCACGGTCTTTCTCAACGCCGAGCCCCTGTTTGCT